>Ga0160422_10000496_pt1 | contig 23748 bp, 21 predicted proteins | sample Fk160mmetaG_FD_108192 | JGI IMG/M metagenome (GOLD analysis project Ga0160422, IMG submission 108192) | Marine microbial communities from the Central Pacific Ocean - Fk160115 60m metaG | ecosystem: Environmental > Aquatic > Marine > Oceanic > Photic zone | place: The Central Pacific Ocean...
CGGTGAGAAGCCCGCAACCGGTTCGGGAGGTAAAGGAGGGGGTGCATGCGGTGGCGGCGGAGTAGGTGGTGGTGGGCGGTATCCAGCAATCGGGATAGGTGGTAGCGACGACGGCGGCGAATACCCGTTCGGTGGAGCCGGTGACAATGGAGGTGGTGGTGAGTATCCGCCTGGTGGAGCGGGTAGAAGCGGTGGAGGCGGTGAGAAGCCCGCAATCGGTTCGGGAGGTAAAGGAGGGGGTGGATACGGTGGTGGTGGGCGGAATCCAGCAATCGGTATAGGTGGTAGCGGCGGCGGCGGCGAATATCCGTTCGGTGGAGCCGGTGACAATGGTGGCGGTGGTAAGTATCCGCCTGGTGGAGCGGGTAGCAGTGGTGTAGGCGGTGAGAACCCTGCAACCGGTTCGGGAGGTAAGGGAGGGGGTGAAAATATTGATGATACGAAAAATACTTCGGGACGAGAAATGTGATAAGTATAATTCAAATTTTGTCCTACTACAAGATTTGTAGTTAAATTACATTCAAATAATGTTATATTTTGCGCATTTAAATCACAACATAAGCGTCTAATACTTTTTCCCGGCGAATTTAAGTATCCAGTATATTCTTGCACAACTTCTTGAAGAGAGGATGACTTATTTCTATTACTTACATGTGCTAATGCTTGAATCGCATATTTATTGATTGTTCTGCTCGCGTTTGTCGCGAAAATTACATTCATCATTTCAATATCTTCTTCAATATCTTCTTCATAATCTTCTTCTTCTGGTACTGTTATTAAATCATCACTATCACCGATGTTTTCATAATTGATGTTTCCGAATTGTGGAAACGTCTCAGATTGAAGAATAGTAGCCGCAAATGACTCTGAAGGTACATTTATATACTGAAGGGTTGATGAAATATTGGGATAATATGTTAATTGACTAACATTATTAGAGACACTCATAGATATATTTAAGAGGTTGCTAAAGTTCGTACTCATGAGACTTGTTCCAAAATACAAAGAGAGATCGGTATCATTTATTACTGGTATTCCTATTTGTGAATATGTATTGTTATTGGCACATATATCACATATATTTGTACGGACTGATTTTTGACGAAAGAAGATGCGTGGGTAAACGCCTACAACATATATTGTTGGATTGCATACAATTACATCACTTGGATTTACACATTGTTGAGTACAATTAACATAAATATTTCCATCTAAGCATACATCAAGTATTGTATCGCTTAATACATGCACTGTACCTAGTGGTATTGAAGAAGGAGGACCACTTATCGGATGCAGTGGTGATGGAGGTGGAGGAGAATAGCCTCCGCGTGGCATTGGAGGCAACGGTGGTGGACTCGGTGATGGAGGGATATTGGGTGGCGGTGGACGGTATCCAGCAATCGGTTCGGGTGGTAGTGGTGGCGGCGGCAAATAACCGTTCGGCGGAACCGGTGGCAATGGAGGTGGTGGTGAGTATCCACCAGGCGGACCGGGCAGCAGTGGTGGCGGCGGTGAGAAGCCGGCAACTGGCTCAGGAGGTAAGGGAGGAGGTGGAGACGGTGACGGCGGAATAGATGACGGACTCGGTGATGGAGGGATGTTGGGTGGTGGTGGGCGGTATCCAGCAATCGGTTCGGGTGGTAGCGGCGACGGCGGCGAATAACCGCTCGGTGGAACCGGTGGTAACGGAGGTGGTGGTGAATATCCACCAGGGGGAGCCGGCAGTAGTGGTGGAGGCGGTGAGAATCCTGCAACAGGCTGAGGAGGTAATGGTGACATAGCAGGTGTTGGTGAAATTGGAGCGGGAGGAAGCGACATGGATGGCATCCGATCAGTGATATAAGATCGCAGTATTTGGTGGATTTGAAATGTTTTCGAAGAAATTATACATAATAAAATAGAAATGGGAACCATACCTACGAAATAAAAATTTCTAATATTCATTTATTGTGTGTCCACAAAAAAAAAATAGTTCGAATCATATTATATTTGTTTTGGAAAAAAAAGTCAAAATGAATTACGAATGGTTGTCGGGAAAAGATCATGTTCTACAGCGTCCCGATACTTATGTCGGACCAATATCGATCACAGAAATTAAGGGACATGTATTCACAAAGGAAAATGACAAAATATCATGCAAAAACGAAAAATGTGAAGCATCACCGGCTCTATTCAAAATGTTTGATGAAGTAATTGTAAACGCAATCGACAATCACAAAAGAGATCCATCGCAAAAATACATAAAGGCATCCATAGATGAGAATGGTGTATTTACAGTAATTAACGACGGCACAACTATTCCTATATCCTTATGGAAAGATACAAAACGTTACATAATTGAAATTCTTTTATTCGAACTTATGAGCGGAGAAAATTTCCACGACGACCGTGAAAAAGTTGGTGGAAGGAATGGTCTTGGTGTAAAAATTGTCAACATTTTATCTGATTGGCTAGAAGTTTCGATTGTCAATGTAGAAGATGGATTTAAATACAAACAAATATTCAAAAGCAATGCCTCGATCGCTGAAACCCCTGTAATTAAGAAAATTGGAGCAGATGATAAGAAATCCTCGACTTGCATAAAGTGGAAACCAGATTATAAACGTCTTAACATGACGATACCATTAGAAGAATCTCTCATAAATCTTCTAAAAAGCAGAATGTATGATGCCGCAGCGTGCACCTCGCAAAGCGTTGCGGTTTTTTTCAACAAAGAAAAACTCACAATAAAAAGTATGAAAGATTATGCACTTGCGTTTGGAGGTCAATGGATTGGAAGAGATGAAATATGCGTAGAAAATGATATCGTATTTGATTTTTGTTTGACTACATCACAAGAACCCGGAAAATGTATCGGATTTGTGAATGGTCTTCAATGTTCTTCTGGTACTCATGTCGAATTGGTGTATCGTAAATTAATCGAAAGCATCAATGACATACTAAAAAAGAAATTAAAACGGACATGTTCGATTCGACCTCAACAAGTAAAAGATGCATTCAACATTATATTGGGGATTCGATTGAAAAATCCTAGTTTTTCCTCACAAACCAAGGAAAAGCTTGATACGCGCATCCAAGAATTCGGATTCACTTATAATGGATTATCTGCCCTCATAATTCGACATTTAGAAAAGTCTTCTGTCATAGATAACTTTGTTCAAGCAGCTCATGCACAAGAAGATAAAGATGTTCAAAAAAGTGTACAGCAAACAAAGAAACAAAAACAAATCATACCGAAATATCAAAAGGCTCTTAAAACTCATGCGAATTTGTACATTACAGAAGGCGATTCGGCAATGGCTATGGCAATATCAGGATTTTCGGTTATTGGTCGCGAACACAACGGTGTCTTTCCTTTAAGAGGTAAAGTTGTCAATGTTTATGGAATGAGTGCTAAGAAAGCTCTTGAACACAAAGAAATCATGTATTTAACGCAAATTCTTGGTCTGGAGCCAAACAAACAATACGACACTGCAAATGTGCGAAATTTACCTTACAGACACATTGTAATTTTTACAGATCAGGATACAGATGGAAGTCACATCATGGGTCTTGTGCTCACTTTCATACGAGAATACTTTTCGTCGTTGCTCAATATATGGCCAGATTTTGTTCAAAGATTTGCAACACCAATCGTAAAAGCTCAAATTGGAACAGAAAAAAGATCTTTCTTTTCAATGTCTGAATACAAAACTTGGTGCGGAGATAGACAACCAAAGCATGTGAAATATTACAAAGGATTAGGCACATCTACAGATGAAGAAGCAAGAGAATATTTCAACAACATCACCGAACACAAAACAAATGTTATGTACACAGGTGAAATGTCAGAAGAAGCAATCAGTACATTCTACGCACCAGATAAAAGTGAAAAACGGAAAGAAGCTCTCAAACAAATCGACGAAAATAGTTGTGTCAATTACAAAGAAGATCAAACGACTTTTGAAGAATTTTGTTACAATGAACTTATTCACCATTGCGCCGCAGATAATGATCGAAGTATTGCAAACGCAATCGATGGTCTCAAACCTTCGCAGCGTAAAATTCTAGACACTACACTTTCACGAAGTGACAAGAAAGAAATAAAGGTCGCAGCTCTTGCCGCAAGCACAACTGAATTGAAGGCTTACCATCACGGAGAGCAATCACTGATTTCAGCAATTATGCAAATGGCACAAACTCACATCGGTACCAATAATATTGCATACTTAGTTCCAAAAGGTCAATTCGGATCCAGACTTGAAAAAAGAGATGCTGGACTCGCAGCTCCTCGTTATGTATTCACACTAGCCGCAAACATTACGCGATTCATGTTTCGTGTGGAAGATAAACCAGTTTTGCAATATGCAGAAGATGATGGAATGCAAATCGAACCAAAATATTTTGTTCCTATTATTGCAAGTGTCCTGATAAATGGATGTGAAGGAATCGGAACCGGATACAAAACATCAATCCCAAATTTTAATCCAAAGGATGTCATCCGACAAACGAAGCAAATCGTCAAGGACATAAACGCGCCACTCGACAATCTGACACCATTCTTCCACGACTTCAAAGGAACAATCGTAGCAGATCCACCCGACCAAACAGTCTCATACACATGCACTGGCGTATTTGAAATTAAAAACGACTGCATTCTCATTACCGAATTGCCACCTAGAACATGGAGTAACCCGTATTACGAATGGCTTTCATGCGCCAATATAAGTTACATTCAAAGCATCGATCAACGCTCATCAAAACTCGACGTAAATATTTTGATAAAGTGCAAACCAGGAACGGATTTTACAACAAAAAATCTGGTCGATGATTTAAAGTTGTCATGCAAAATTACTCTTGCTTATATGAATCTTTTTAATCACGAAGGTATTCTTACAAAATACAACAATACAGCTGATATAATTCGCCATCACGCTAAAATACGACTTGAAACATATGCCAAACGAATCAACCATCAAGTGAAAGAAATGGAAATCGATGTCAACTTGTTTCTTAACAAAGCACGATTTCTTAAAGAAGTCGCTGTCGATAAAAAAATCAAACCATGGGAAATGAAATCTGATGCTCTGCGTTCACTGCTGCGACAATTAAACTACTATGAGTACGAAAATATGAATTATTTGGTAAAAATGGAAATTGATCAACTTACACAAGATCAAGTTGAAAAAATGAATAAACTTGCAGTCGATATGCAAAACAATCTTGATCGATTGCGCAAAACAACACCAAATGATGTTTGGATTCTCGAACTCAATCAACTTGAAAAGGCATATGACGATTATGTTGTCGAATTGAATGAACAAAAGACTACCAAAAGTGCTAAAGATACGGTGTCCAAAAAGAAAAGAAAATCATAAACTCATTGTGCATGTGTGATTATATACACAACACATTTAATTAATAACGATCCAAAATCATCAAAAAATTCTAATACCGATAAAGAAGATGTCGCTAACCACCATTGATCATTTTCGTATGCCCATTTCACGATTGTGGCTACATCTTCACTGACCCGTGTCGCAACCGAATAATCGACGGTTGCCAGTTGCTGCATAGTTAGTACTGCAAATGGTTTGGGAAAAGTAATAAGCATTTTTATTAGAAATTAAAATCTATTAGTCCTCCCAAACTGACATTCTGTATGCATATGCAATCATAATCACTTATGTAAACATATTCAATAGACGATTCACCAGACCCCACTTCGTCGCTTTTTCATTCGTAGCCTCCCAAACCACTTTTGGAGCGTGTCCCGCGTCTATAGCTTGCGTCATTCTATCGGCACAAATGCACCAATTATCTCCCTCTTTCAACCCAGGAAACGACCCTGATGGTGTACTCAGATCATTACCTTGTGATTTGGTGAATTTTAAAAAATCTTTTGTCATGCTAGCACACACTAAATGATTCCCACCATCTTCTGGTTTATACTCACACCTGCCACTTCGTGTCCACCCAGTAATTTTTTCAGAATTACACACCTGCAAATCTTGTCCGAAAACATTCTTGTCCATTTCTTGTAAGCTTAATTTATCTGGAAAAAAAAAATGTGAGACAACATATGAATACAATTATTCAGTGAAATTCTATGTTATATCAAATAGAGCTTTCAATGCTAATTCAATTTCTTCAGAAGGTACTTCTGTACCATTTTCATACATTGATATTAGTTTGGCAGTGCTATTGACTGCATTTGCAACATCCAGCGTTGTCATTCTCTTTTTGATTCTTTCTTCCTGTAGAACAATACCAAATGAAGGACGTATCGGTGTAACATTTTGCAATTTTTCATTTTTATTCTCACTCGAAATTTGCTCCTTCATAATATCCCATTCCTGATATACAAATACTTGATTTTTCAAATTCATTGTATGTTTATTGTCTGGATCGATTTTTCTAAATCATCTGCGAGCGAACGCTGCTTGCTAGTAAATATCGAAAAAATTTCTTCCTTGTCAGTCAAATCACTTTCCGATATCTTGTCAATTATTTTACGACGTAGTATTAACTCACCTTTTGTTTTTTTCACTTTATTCTCAAACATATCGAACTTCGCTTTAAACACAACCGCCTTCTTTTCTCGTTCGTTATCATATTGCTTTACTCTAGAAAGTAACATTTCTTTCTCGTTTGAAGTAAACTCTTCCAAATCTTTGATTTCAATATATAAAGACTTCAATATTTCCACTGTACTATTCAATTGACGCACTTCATTTCCCAGATCATTTAATTTATCTTCTATCATTTGCATCGATTGATTCTTTTCGTCCATTTTACTTCATAACACAAAATGAAATATGCCAATTGAACTCAATTCGAATGTGTCAAATTACACGATTTCGTATACTATATTATATGTATGTTTCCGATTACTTGAATAAAACGGTAAGATTTGTTGCTCCTTCTCAAAATCCAGTGCCATTCTTTTTTTTAGGATCTTGGAAAAAATACAACAATAGTGTCGGAAAAGTATCACCATATTTAGATGGCAACAGTATTCATGACAAACGTGTTCCAGTTTTTTTTGACATGTATCGCTTAAATATCCCTATAAAATACCTTTACATTTTGGATAATACGGATTCATTTAAATATCTAACAATTGCAAATCATAAACACGCTCATTGGATATGTCACCTGAAGAATAATTTTGAGATGCTAAAAATAGAAACTAAAGATCTATTTGTGTGCGCAGCAGATCAAAAAATCGAAAATGTAGCACAAAAGATGGGACTGAATGTTGCATTTTGGACAAAGAGGCCAAAATTAACCTCGCAAATCGCTCCTTTTGGAAGTTCTCTTTTTAGAAAAATATCTCTGTTCAAACAAAACTGTCTATGGGGAATGTTAGATGTTATAAGGGAAAACGAATATTTTGTTTTTTTGGACGCTGATGTGACATTGATACAACGACCTACCACATCGGATTTTGATATCGAAATTATGGATGATAGTCCTCCTTTGGCATTATCAACAGAATTAAACATTGGTTTTTTAATTTTGCGAAATACAATAGCGACGCGCAAATTAAAAGACATTTACATGAGTTTTTTGCAAAAACACGTTGAGCAAAATGACCAAAAGATTGTGAATGATGTAATCAGAATCTACAGTAAAAAGATCGGACTGAAGTTAAACACATTGAATCCAAATTTATACATCAATGGCTACAGATATTATGAAGATAAAGAATCTAGTGTTGATTTTGATTCACTTATCGCTATTCATCATAATTGGATTTCATCAGATGACGCTAAATGGGATCGGACCATGAAGTGGAATGCTATAGTAAAAAATTCTACAATGAATTATCAATCATTTATTCTGAAATTAAAACAAACATGGTTATATAGTCCTCGATTTGTTTATAAACCTCACATTCGCAAAATGAAAAGTCAAACAAAAATGTGCACATGATCATTTTTTATGAAAAAAATTATTGAAATTCCAGATGACGTGATTCGCTGCATATTTACAAATATAACTTACTTGCAACCAGTAAGACAAGTGTGTCGTGATTGGAAACGTATGTGTCCTAATTATTTAACCAAATTCGAAATTCTTGACACCGCTTCTGAAAAATTAAAAGTATTACGATCACTGCATAGCAGCATTCATTGCACGATATGCCATCGCCCAATATGCAATTCATATACTCTAGTAATTCGTCCATATTGCGGTAATGATGTTTTTAGTACATCTGTCTTCATGAATTTGAAGATCAAGTTGAAAAATATATACTATACAGCAAATGAACTGCATTTCATAATTAGTTCATCACTCTTGACGAATTTACATGATAATTACATTACATTTGAACATTGTGAACTGATGACGAAAACATGTGTTGAAAATAAATTTACAATAAGAAAGTTTACAGAAAACGCTATCATACACAAATGTGAACTAGACACAACATTAAAAGAAGCCTATTCGAATTCAGAAGATATTGTTTTAGCATACAATGAATCCATCTTCATTGATAGAAGTCTACCTTATTCAATTACTTTTAACGAATTGAAACGCTTCAAAGTGCATGATATACGAAAATTCTCAGATATGATCAGCACTGATACACTTACACTTCATTATGATCCTCTTACCAATTGCTTACTTTTTGAATTTCACTACAAAGAGGGCTCACTTTTTATACTTATTATATGACAAATACCAAAATCGTCAGACAAAAATATATTTCCTGTCTTAAATAAAACATGCCGTTACCAAAAGATAAATGGCCGACCATTCATTTTTACGATGTAAGCAAAGATAAGAAAGTCAAAGTTGACGCATCAGATTGTTACCTCAAATCGGGATCCACGAAAGGACACGGTCCAGGTCGTTATTTCCAAATTGTTGCAGATAAACCAGGCAAACTGGATTACAAACTCTACAAATTTGTGAGTGAAGAAAAATTCAAAGAACTCAAAGAATTGATGAAAGCTTCTCCCAAGCCCAAGAAAAGTCGTAAGTGCAATATGACCGCTTCCGGGAAAAAAGTAACCAAAGCTAAATGTATCAAAAAGAATAGTTGCACATGGGTAAAAGGTAAACGCGGATCACGCAAAGGGTATTGCAGAAAATTATAATTCGTCTGCAATATATCTATACAATAATTGAAGTCGATCATCCGTGCTAAAACCCGAATCCCTTATAATTTGGGGATATTTCGTCATTATCTCTCTCAATAAAAATAATTCATCGTGCTCTACAATTCCAGCACTTGCTCGTAAATGTACCAAATCTCCGGTCCAAAACACTTTATACATCTGCAACATAGATGTTACCCGTTTATTACGCTCAGTAGCATAACATACGCTGTGCTTCCAAGGCGTTTTGACGATTGGCCAGTCAATCATTGTTACTAAGTTGTTGGTTGTTTTTTTTCCATCATACAACTGCTCAAAATCCCATGTTCGCAAGACATTATTCATTTTTTTTTGATTTATGGATACTATGGAAGGAGGACCTAAAGCAAGTGACACAATAAACAAATGCATTTAATGAATAAGAAAAAAAAAATCTCCCAAGAAAAAAATCTTTTTATCAACTATCTTTGGACAATCTTGGTATTCAAATGGATTATCCATACAATGGTGCGACAATCAACGTTACTTTGCGGAAATCGATGTTACTTTAGACAGTTCTGTACCTTCCAAGTCTTTGATGACAAAAACTTCTTTTCCTTTCGAAATATCTATACTTTCCAAATAGTCTGATGCATAATAAAGTGGCAAAACTTGATTCCCCCCGTATTTGAATACCAATTCATTTTGACAACTATCAATCATATGATTTATTTGAATTGTATCGTAATATGGATTTGTAACCTCATGAGGATACGTATGACTGCGCCGAAGCATTGGACTATAAAACGTTTCAACGTTTCGCTCTGAGACTTGCGAATACTCTTTCACTACCACATATGTACGAGAAAGAGTAGATAGATGCATTCTATCTACAACATTCGGTGGAAGGAATAAACGTTTTCCTGGATTACTAGAGTCTGAATATTCTTGTTCTTGTTCCATACCATCTAGCAAAGTTTCCCTGTCAAATTCGACTCTGTTTATAAAGAAAGTATTATATCCGAATGCAACCGCGGTTGAAGTTTCGGATGACATTTCTTGCAAACATAATCCAAAAAACGCTCCATGCTGTAAAATTTGACCATAGCTTATATTTGAGGTTATTCTAGGATATGTATGGGCAGTAATTTCAACATTTAATGGAAACGCTCCGTGTATATGTGTTGCTGCCATAGGAACATATGAAACTCCGTGTACAGTAAATTGTCCTAAATTAACATAATCCGGTAATGATTGCGCTACTTGGATTTGATCACCAGCGCGTAAATGTATGCTTCGATAACGAATATTAATAGTAAATGTACTAATTCCAGATGTAGAATCATACGAACTTCTAACAAATAACAAATCCCTTTGATTTCTGCATTGCCCCTTTTGATTGTCAACATACGTCTTATAATCTGAATCTCCGGGCATGGGTAATCTAAACGCAGCTGTCCAATCATATGTATTTTTACGTCTTGAAAAAACTCGAATAATTCCATTATTTTTTTGACTCCCCAATCGTTGAGTCGCTTTGCCTATTTTTCGACATGTTATAGCATCGGTGTATGCCATGTATACGCCTGGTCCTGCCCACCCCTCCTTTGAAGGTGTGAATCCAGTTGTCCAAATCCAAGGTATAATGTCCTTAGACGTTTGGTGATATAGCAAATCGTATGTGTATTCGTTGTAGTTATTTCCTGAGAAATGTAAAGTCAGAAATTTTACAACATTTTTGAGTGGTCCTTTTCGAACTATGTCATCGAAAACATGTGGATACGACCAAACTAACCGGTAGCTATCATCTTCGGGACCGGACCATTGAAAAAGACTAGAATCAGCTTGTTGATAGATAAATTCATTTGCGTTCACTCTGATTGTTACATAACAGTCTTTATGGAATACTATATGACTGAATTGCTGCATTTCTTCTTCTGTAAACTGAATATTTGGACCTCTTTCATGCTTCTGTTTAAAAGCATGTAAGAATGGTGCATCTACAATTGGTCCCCAGTCTTTCTTTGGTGGCTGATCAATCAACAAATACCAAGTTTGACCATTTCCTATGTGACCTATATTTTGCCAGCATGATATGTGTTTAAAAGATTTTAGTGACAAAATTGGAGGAAAAATGCCAACGTCTTGCAAATCCGGAGAAGACGAAGTGGTTCCACCTTCTTCTCCACTCCCATACGTGTATCTTTTATGAGCTCCCATTTCATTGTCTGCGATTTCACCATAACAACTATATACTGGAGTTTGTCGGTTTTTCCACGCGTCTAGTAAATAATCATTTTTATTCATACGAGATGCGACGTCGTCTCTGTAATCATTGTGCGCACAAGTGAAAAACCCACAATTAGTGTCTGATAAAATTGAAGTAGGCGTTGGAAAATATTTATCGAATTTCACAAGTGATTTTAGATCTTTTTCATTGAACAGACCATATAACTTATTTGTAGTTGCAAACTGACGTGTAGTCGCATCAAGTTTTGTAAGTCGTCTTTTTACTTCCGGCTCATATTTTTCACTCATATCATTCGATTCGTAGTTAGGCATACAATCATACAGATATTTGTCATCATGAATGCTACACATGTTTGCGAGCATATTAAACAAAAACCCACTTGCAACTTTTTCATGTTTGATCATATTAAACATACCTTGACCGGTGAGTCTGAAATCGACATATCTTGGCATACTACTACTTTCTTTGATTTGTATGGTTCCTTTACCTCTTTTTTTAGATGTATCGTCTCTTCTTATAAAGAGAGCATCATTTCTGTTTGATTCAAATATAGAAAAAGGTAATTCGCCGATTTGTGAGGGGAGCGGTTGTAATCGACATTTGTTAGTTCCCGATGCATCGAAATCTAATAAATGTCTTTCAATCTTTTCAAACGCATTTGAAGGCGGTAGCTTCACTTCTGTTTGAGAAGAGTCCTTACCTTCAGCAGTCGGAAATATGCCATTTATGAAGTCGATTCCTTTAGTATAAGTCAGGACATCCGAACAACTTTCAAAATAAAAATCATAAATTGTCGCGGGTGTATCCAAATAGTACAGTAAAGCTATTCGACTATCCAGTAAAGTCAGATCTGTTAACTTCATTTTACCATTTCCTCTTACTTGATCAAAGGTATATCTTCCTGGTGATACAGGCCTGTAAATATGTCCTAATCTTTGCGGATTCTCCGGAACAAAACTTGGACCCACGCCAGTGCTAGAAGTTGTCGCAACGCTGACGACACAACGATTACTTTCTTCTAATTGTAAATAAGGAAAACTGATCGGTGATGGAGTTATCGATGATGGAGCTATTCTCAAATTCTGATCGAATCGAGCAAGATTCAAAATGAATGGTAAATCCACATCAAAAAGAAACCCTGTCTTATAGCCATAAACTTGATACATATATGAACGTTGTAAAAATCTTATTTTATGTCTTGAGGATGGATCTCTGTATGATCGCTCTATGTTTTCTTTCGAAGTGTCCATAAGTTGAGTGGTTGTAAAGCTAAAGCGCGACGGTTTTCCGATAATATTCAAAGTAAAACCTTTCTTATCTGACACACCATCCTCGTCGATGAAGATATTATAATAACAGACTGTTCTATCGAGTTTCAAAATGAAAAAGTTTTTAGTGTTTTTTATCACGCGCGAGATGGGATTACCAACTCGCATTTCATAATTTGTTTTTGCTTGTAAAGAAGGGTAAGTACCACCATCAAACTTGACACCATTCACAAGATCAACTAACGAAGATGGTGAACAGTATTGAGAAGTCATATTTGTTTAAAGCACATAAAATATACATTGAATTTTAATTACAACCTTAACTCGGAAAAAAATGTTGCAAAACATAAAAACATGTATAGACTCGTACCTCTTCGAACATTAAGAAATACCGCAAAAGTCAGATTTCACGAAATGGTGCCATCTGATATTCCGAAAATTCATGGCATAGATCGAGTCATTCATGAAGCATATGCTACCAGTCCTGGACCGATTGATGACGGTCCTATACAAGTCAAGCGCCCGTGGTACATGCACCCCGCACAAGACGATAATTTGATTGTACTACAAGGGGAACGATTCATCGACGTATTTTGCCCAATCCAAAAATTGATGGCTTCTTTCATTGTCACTCCAGATAAGATTTACAAGAACAACAAATTGTATCATGATTCTCCTGCAATGATTGTCTGGCCAGCCGGTATTTTTCATAGAATCGTGAGCGGTAAAGACGGAAGTATCAGTGTGAATTTTGCAACAAGAAGCAAAGGATTCAATTTAGATGATAACTTCAATGTGTACGATTTAGACGTCACTACTGGAAACAGCCGACTCATTCGTGATGGCAAAGATGATCAACCTGACTTAAATTTTGTTCAAACCGATCAAACATTAAAAGAAATATTATTAGAAAGATGATCATTCTCGACGGAGGCTTGGGTAGTGAACTGGACAAAAGACTGAAATTACAATGCAATGAATCTTCTTGGTGTGCAAGACATCACGAATTAAATCCGAATACAGTTCTGCAAATACACATGGATTTTATAAAGAGTGGAGCTCAAATCATTACCGCGAATACATATGCAGTGCTTCAGTATCTTCTCCAATACTCAGACAACGACATACAAAAATCTGTTCATAGAGCAGTAGAAATCGCAAGAATCGCGAAACCAGATTTTGTTGCTGGAAGTCTATCTGCACATGGCTTTCGTGGAATCGATCACAAAGACATAAGAAAAAGTCTATTTTTAACAGCATCTGCATTGTCGTCTGCTCCAGTTGATTGCATACTTGTGGAAATGATTCAAAATGTCGCCATCGCTCACGACATGATCGCCGCAGCCAGCACATGTTGTCGTCCTTTGCTTCTCGGCTTTTCTGTTCGCGAAGAGTGCAACAAAATAAAGTTTAAAGCAGATGATGTTGAATTCACACAAGACAGTGTTTCTCGACTTTTGTCGAATGCTTGTAATGTAAAAGTCGTAGGTATAATGCACACAAATATACAACTTGTGGAACGCGGTCTAACTGTTTTGAATGATGTTTGGTCGGGTCCTTTGATGGTTTATCCGGATTGTGGTGACTTCAAAGACAATGTGTGGCACAACGAAAATCGTCATTACGAGTCGATTGTGGACGATATTATCAACATCGCCGCAAAATATCCTCGTTTGCAAATCGCAGGTGGATGTTGTGGGTTAGGACCAGAGTTTATAAAATTACTTCGAGATAAGACAGAATTCGTTCACGCTGACACTCTACTTGGATGACGATGACCTCATATATGTTCCCTCAAAAACGATTCCCGCAAAAATTGAATAAATAAAACATCGTCCGAAGTAAACGTTACGCAGAATAATTGGTCGTTCAAAAACAGGAGTCGAACAAACACGCTCAGCCAGCTTCATGCAAGCAAATGCCATGGACAGCGGCAAAGGCATTTGTTGTTGTTTACATTTTATTTTTCTAAGCATAGACAGAAAATAATTATCGGGCATTACATTAATGACTGACAAACCATTTCATATATATGAAGATTCTGTTGTAATACACAATGAAGATCGAAGCTTTATGTTTGATATATCCGCCGACTTATATTGTATAGGAATTGCAGATGGACACGGTGGATCATCTGCCGCAGATACATGTAAACGAGATATAGTTCGTATATTAAAAACACATTTACAACTTGATAAAGAAATTACTGAATCGATCATAGATACATTCTATGAATTACATTCTCTTTGTCAGACTCTCGAATGCAAAAGTGGATGTACTCTCACAGTCGTCGTCATACACAAACAAAGCATGGAATATGTATGTGCAAATGTTGGTGATTCACTTGCATTGCACATCACACCATCATCATATATGTGGATTACAACATCACACAGATTACAAGATAATGTAACTGAAAGAGAAATATTGAAAGAACACATATCATTCATTGCTGACCCTGCTAGGAATACATCAATTGGACCACCACGCTTATTTCCTGGCGGAATTTCTTGTTCGAGATCCATCGGTGACGCCGATTGTCCGTTTGTATCATGCAGACCGAGTGTATATCATGGTACCTTGAAAAAAGATGATATTATATGTATTGCCACAGATGGCGTGTGGGATGTCATCTCATATTGCAAAGTTATTAAAACACTTAGAGAGACATCCAATCCGGGACACATAATTCGGAACATTCAAAAAAAAGTTGTTCAAGATGACGCATCTCTAATATTGATTTCAACCCAAAAAATCAGAACAACTATGTTTGATAAAATTCTATTTTACCGCACTACCAATTCCAGTAGTAATTCCAGCATTTCTGAAGACGAAATGTCCCTTCCTCTTGTAGTCAAAGTTCCTTTGACCAAATCATAATTTGACAACATCCATCATCTTTTTATTTGTCTGATGTTTTCCTCCAATGTTGCTATCTTGAAATTCAAATGTTCGAAATTTCTTTTTCTATTTCTTTCTTTGTATACTCTTTGAATGTGTCGCGCTGATTCTTCTTTTTTTAAACATCTTTGTTTGTATACTTTTTGTATGCGATTAGCTGCTGTATCTTCAAGTTCATGTATTTCTTCTTGTAATCTTTTACGATATCGATGAGGTCGATAAGATATCTTCATATACTTCTCTTCTATCACGATACTAAACAAGCCGCAACAACATAGCATTTGTTGTTGTCACTTTTTTAATTAATCTTTTTGAACAATTGGATAATACCGAGTTATGTTACCATATTGATAGGCAGCTATGTAAATTTTGTCACTGAAATTATTTTTTTGTTTTTGTTCTTCTTCTTGTTCGGGAAGTACGACAGGAAATTCCATCGTATCCGATAAATCATACGGATTGACCCTTATTATTTTACTTTTTAAAATAATCGAAGCAAAGTGCAAGCTTGCATCATCTCCGTGAAAGTCTGTACGCATACCATCTATATATGTTGTGAAATTATCTTTTGTCCTTTTGTCGAAAACATCATTTCTCCGATCTTCTTGCATCTTTTCACATATCTTTTCTCTCAAAGTCATAATTTCATCAAATCCGTCTTGCTTCTTTTTTTCTTCTGTTGACATCATCATTAAACTCTCAAATTGTGAATCTGCGTCATTTTTCACGAATTTTAATGTCATTTTGTTACTATCTAAAAAAGATTGAAATGAATTGTATCTTTTCATACTCGGTGCAATGACGTCATTGTTTGTTAATTGCATCACTATTTATACTATGGATATATTTTTCGTCATGAGCATTTCTTCCTCGGATTCGCAAATTTATTGAATTTCACCAGAATACTTCATAATAATCGTAACATATTTCTACATGGTACATCCTTTTGCGTGCGGAGTTTTAAAATCATATTGATGAATCCAAAAATTTGCAGCAAACTTTTCACCTTTTGTAACAGGTAATGCTTCATGATAAGTTCTTTCATCTGATTCGTGAGGAGATTCCATTTTCACACTTGGCCATAAAACGGCCCTCCCTTTTTTCGGTTTCACACTTATACCAACATCAAACACAGTGGACCCACCTTCTTCAACATCATTTAAATAAATAAAACATGTGAATATTCGTACACCTTGATTCTTATGTATGTCAGACGCTATATAGTCATGATGTCGTTTATAAAAGCTGCAATTCGTTGCAGCGGGATGTTCACATGAATGATAATACAACAACTGGGCGAATTCGAAATTTCTTTCAGGTGTTTGGGTTACCAACGATACCCGTTGAGTGACATTAGCAATTAACTCGTTTTCAAGACATTTCTTTTCCTGACACCAGGTATTTGCAGAAGTACGTATTGGGGTTTGCACAGAACCATAAGAACCATCCTTTTTCATTTCTAAACCAGTAGAACGAGTGTACTTACCTTGTCCATATTCTATAAAAGCATTCGTTTCTTCGTAAGATGCAAACGCATCAAAAACAATCATAGGAGGATCTTTTGAAACAAGCTCTGGTTCCAGTTCTGGATAATTTTTCAGAATATCATCAAATATTTTCTGCATTTCATTCGGTTTCAGTACACCTTTGTCTTTTTTCATAGGACATCGCGCTTCATATGACCGTTTTACTACACCAAACTTTTCACATGATGATTGACATTGATTCAACATGAAACCCGGATTTTTGCTACATTCATCCCTATTCGCCCATATATCACATTCGGTTTCATTATGTAAATTTACTGCACCAACTAAAAATAAGGTTTGTAGCATTTTGAAAAATAAGCAAGATTTTCTTTGTCTGCAGTCACACATAAGTCTATACACTTTTGAAATGTTTTCCAACATTCAACATCTTTTTCACCATATAATTTTAGATCTTTTAAACACTCCATATAATTTTCAATACATTGACCACAAGATATCGGCTTCATTTTTTTTGTGTGGAAAAAAAATACTGTTTTTATATGTATAAAATGAAATGTGTAAAATGTACATTATACTGTACGGGTTTGTGTCCTCTGCTATGATACTTTTGAATAAAACTATAGTTTCGTATGTGGAATCTACAGAAGTTCTGCTTTTGTTACAAACATTTGTCACCACTCATATAATCAGTTTTATATTAATGATTCAAAATGATGTCTTACAATTAAAAGACTCAAAAGTTTGTCTGGGATATGTAGTTTTGTCTTTGTGTGGATTGTACACGAATATGAAAGCACTTTTACACAATAAAATCGAATTCGTACTCGTCTTGCGGGGTTTATCACCTCTACTTATATTTCCAATCGAATATATGTCAGGTCGAGTTAAATTTCTACAAAGACAATCCATCCTTTCACTTTGTGTCATGCTTTGCTGTATTTTCATATATGCCTATCATGAGGTTACATCTATTTCTCACAAAGGTCTATTTTGGGGGATGGCATACCTCTTATCTTCATGTTCTTGTATATTGCTACAAAATTTTATAGCTTCGATCAAAAATATGAACCCTTTGCAACTGACCTTCTATACAAATCATACCTCTTCTTTCTTCATGTTCGTAGTTTTGAGTTCCAAAACATTGATTGATGTTTATCACGGAAAGCGAAATCCTTTGAACATGATTCAGTTACATATGACGGCATTTATGTATCTAGCATTTTCATGTATACTAGGCGCTTCAATCAGTTTCTTAGGCTGGAAATGTCAACAACTGTATAGTGCGGTACACATGAATATATTAGGATCTGTAAGCAAAATATTTGTCATAATAGTGACAAATATAATGGACAATACATCACAAATATCAACTTTTATACTCGCAGTTTATTTCTTGTCTTTTCTCTTCTTTACACCAGAAAAAATCGAAGAATCAGATATAAATGTCAAATCTGAACTTGTACCTATTGTGAAGAGGGGAGTCGATCCGTCATAAAACACACAGGAGATTACGCATGTGCTGCACGAATCGACCAGATGTTGTGACGAATACTAAGTCTGTATGATCAAGGATTTTCGTTTTTTCTAAATTTTTTTTATACTGTAGTTGTCAAATGCAAAATTGGTGCAGTATATTAAGTTTGACAACTCCTAAGACAAACATTTTTAATTGCACATTTATACCTGCCGTCGATAAACAATATGTATTATCAAAAAAACAAGATTTAATTGAAAACGGAGCAATAAATCATAACCTTTTTAGTATGAAATTTGACAAAAGGTTAGAACAATTTGGGTTGAACGGAAGAAATATACAAGATCATTTTACTGTAGCTTGTCACATGACTCACAGAAGAGCTTGGATAAATTTATTAGAAAGTACACGGAAATACATTCTGGTGTTAGAATCAGATGCTGTATATAATTTTAAAACAAATGTCAAAAAAGAAATCGAGAACATTGTTCACGACATTGATAACAACTGGGATATTATAAATTTGGGAAGATGCTGGGATTTTTGCAACAATGAAATTGTGGATTACTTATTTGATAATTTCAAATTAATATCGTCAAGTTCATCGGGATGTACTCATGCCTATCTCGTAAGTCGGTCAGGTGCCAGAAAAATGCTGTATTATACGATACCATATATTATAAGTGTAGATTACCTGATAGCTTTACTCAGCAGAAATATACGTTTACAAATGTACAGCGTGTCGCCTAGAATGTTTGATCAGCGGAAATCGGTCTTTGCTCATGATTTGTCGAATTTACCAGAATGTGATCCTGATGAAGAAAAAAATTATGATTTGATTCGTAAGCGATATAGTTTAGCTGATTCCAGACTAGTTGAAACCATCTACCAAAAACACGATGATCATGTCTTAAGAATTTTAGAAGATGGAGTCTCTTATAATTGGTATAATTCTTTAAGGCGATGGTCAAATTTTGTTCGTAAAGCACCGTGTGATTATGAAAAATATTGTGAATTTGTAAGTGGCACTGAAAGACCTAGTGACACAGAAAGAGAATTTAATAAAAAATTGGATTTATTCAAATTAAGAGGTGTCATAATATGGGGTTTTACTGAAGATGATGGGCATACACATAAACATATACATTTGGCAATGTACAATCAAGTGAAGCAAGCCTTTTCCACTTCTCAGACAACAAGATATGTATGTCACATTCCTACAAGAATCACGAGAATGTGTACAATGTCGATTAATTTTTTCAAAAGATCATTGTTTATTGCTTCGCCGAAACATTCTTATTGGTCATTCGATTCTACTTTTAAAAATTTACCAGTATTCCACAAAAGCTATTACATATTCCATGAGTTGTCTCCAGTTCATTTTAGACACATAAAAAACAAAGTGAATTGGGTCGTACGAGGACCAGATGGTAATGTTCCGAATATGGAAGCTGAACACTTTGTATTAAAGAAATACAGGTATTGTCATAAACTGATTTGTTTTTTTAAAAGAGAAAATGGATATATTTATGTATCACCATGGGCAACCAAATATACACATAGAATGATGAAGATGACTGATGTACAACCGAGAAATAATACCGTAAACTTTGTCGGAACTATATGGGATGTAAATTTCAAAACCATTTGTGAATTTTGTAAGAAATGTCCGCATATAAGTTTTCACAGATATGGGAAGAAACATAATTTCAAATGTGATACTGATAATTGGATAGAACATACAGAATATGTATCTGATATCACAAAAGATATTTTACATGCACAAAGTGAGGTTCTAATCACACTTCAAGGTGATGAACATATTGAGGGCAACAATTCGTATATATCTGATAGAGTTTTAGATGCATTGACAAAACGACAATCACTCATCACTAACAATCCTGCCATCGAACATTTTTTCAAATTCCCCGCGACTTTTGAATGCCATGGACAAATACCGTCTATGGAAATCAACGATATGCTGTTACAAGAGCATACATACATAAGCAGATTGAACGATATGCTGTCAATCTTCAATAGGAATGAATTCGATGTACCTAATCTATTAGTGTAATAAATCAGACGAGATCACAATGTATTGTATTTACTACGTATGGCATACTTACTTATATTTTTACCTACACCTTGATACACTGGAGTTGATGCATCTTTGAGAGCTTTTGTGTCTTTACTAACATCGTATGTACATTGTACTTCTGTAAATGCTAAACTCGATTGAAGTAAAAAAAAAGAAATGTTTTCATTCACTCTTCAAAATAAATAAATGTTTACTGTATAACGCAAATCGATAACATCGAAATTGTCATGAAGGAAATGTATACAGCAAGTTTATCATCTTTCGATCAAGTATGCGTTTCTGTATAGGTAAAAAAATTGCATGGAAAATTAAATGATTTTCGCACTGCTTACTATTGGACTTTGTAAAAGAAATGCAAGATTCGATAAACCGGACGAGTATTCTCGTGTATCTGTAGCAACAGTGGATATGACTTCGTGTAATCTTGGGATTTTGATGGGTAATACAACCGTGAAGACAACAACTTATTTCAAAGGCGCACTAGTAAGCCAACAAACTAATTATTTGTGTCATACATCTAAAGATTACCAAGAAGATCTGTTACAAACAACGCATAAACCTCTGAAATCGTCATGTTCATCCACAAAACCCGATATTTTACATTTGAATGTTTACATTCCCAAAAATGTGGCAAATGTGAAAATAAACGAACATGAAAAATTTTCAAAGATGAAACATATGTTTAATGATATTGTGAATATATGCACACCATCTGGATTCGAAAAATTTGATGTTGCTGGACGATCTGGACCTCAGCAATTCGATATTTTAGCAGCAAATAATTTATTTTCATCACTTGTAACTGCTATTCAAACACTTCCAAAACCATTTACAATAATAGAGAGTGGACACTTATGTGGAGCAAGCACATGTTATATCGCGTCGATTAAAAAGTTTTTATGTCCTGAGTGTCCATTTATAAGTATAGATCCTGGGTATTTAGGAAAAGAGCTTGGAGCAGATGAAAATTGCGTATTAAAAAATCTTCAATCCGTAAATCTTGATTCACAAGTAAAAATAATCAAAGATGTAGGACAAGAATTAAAGTTACACGGACCAGTGGGTTACATATTCAACGATGATGGAAAATATAGAAAAATTGTTTCTGTGCAACACAGTTTATGGAATGCGTATTTGATGGAAGGTGGATTTCAAGCTTATCATGATTACTATTATCATACCGAAAATAATGACGCAATCGAAGCTACGCCCAATCACAGAACCCATGTACATGATTTGATAAATACTGGAGAGTATGAGATTTTTCACAAACCTAAATGGGGTGTAAATACATGGGACAAGAAATTCTTAAGTATATTTGATTATGATACATATCTTCAAAACAAAAAAGTTTTTCCTTTAAGTTGGAAGTTTGATATCGCCGTAATACAAAAGAAAAAAGTCAATCCAGATTGGTCAATGCTCGTCGAAATTTAAGAATGTCAGACCATCTTTATGTTTATCTTTCAATGATTTTCTATTGCGTATTACCATTTCCACAAAGTACTGACTGACCAGCTCTCATTTTTTTAATTTATTCGTAAAACTAAATTCCGCGATCCGCATGCCAAAATAAAATCTGACGCAAATGGAAATATATGTATTTTATGATTCTTGCAATGTTATTAATGCATGAACAATGCAACGAAATTAAACATATCAAGATAACTTTGTTGGAATTAAGTGAAGATTGTATGCAGCAGTTAATTAAAATACATACCAAATGGAGTCTACGTGATGTAGAAATCGCAGATATAGAGTGGTTGTGTCAATCAAACCGAAGGTTGTACCAAAGAGCAGTACATGACCTTGAGCAGTCTTTGTCACATGATTTGTTGAATGTGTCCAAAACATGTATAATATAAAAAAAATCACGCCATGTTTTTTTCATTAATAATTGCTGTTTTAGAATGAGGGACTGTACCCGTGATCAAAGGTTAAGTATGTCGAATCTCCGAAAATATTTGCCATGACACTTTCAAAATGAATAAGTATTCACATCTTCCAGATGATTTGCTGTCTTTAGTGTATTCATATATACTTAGTCTATTCTATTCGATGTAAGAAGGTCGACCGCTGTATGTCGTAATTTTTTTTCCGAAATTGATCGTTATTATTCATGTCATTCGTCAACCATAACAATACATGATTTTTTTTTAACTCCACGAGTTTGCAACATAGTGCATACAACTTACGAGTAAATCGTCCTTGTTTGATATTGCAGCAGCATTGAATAAATTTGCACAATTCAGAATATGATTCAACAAAGAATCGTAATTATGATATAATAAAATGCATTTACCAGCAGAATCTATGACATAAAAACATGGTGACAATGGTGGTGGAGGCGGAGATGGAGGTGGAGATGGCGGTGGTGGAGAAGGTGGTGGAGATGGTGGTGGTGGAGATGGATGTGGAGAGGGTGGTGGTGGTAATGACGGTGGTGATGGTGGTTGAGATGGTTGGGGCGATGGTGGTGGTGATGGTGGTGGTGATGGGGGCGGGAGTGGTGGAGGTTGACTTGGGGGTGGATATGGTGGTGGGAATGGTGGTGGGGGAGATGGAGGTGGTCTTGGTGGTGGTGATGGTGGTGGTGACGGCGGAGGAGACGGTTGTGGTGATGGCGGAGGTGGAGATGATGGAGGCGGTGATGAGGGGGGTGATGATGGTTCTGATGGATTTGGTGGTGGTGGCGAAGACGGTGGTGAATAAGGCGGGGTATATGGAGGTGGGAAAGGTGGTGGAGAATACGGAGGCGGACTTGGGGGTGACGAAGGTGGTGGTGAGAGTGGTAGTGGAGGGGAAGACGGTGGTGAAGACGGAGGTGGTAAAGGTGGTGGTAAAGACGGCGGTGAAGGTGGTGGAGGTGAAGGAGGTGGATATGGTGGTGGTGAAGATGGAGGTGGATATGGTGGTGGAGGCGACGGTGGAGGTGGTGGAGGTGGTGGCGATGGAGGTGGAGATGGAGGTGGTGTTGAAGGGGGTGGTGATGGTTGTGGAGGTGACGGTGGAGGTGATGGTGGAGGAGGCGACGGTGGAGGTGAGGGTGGAGGAGGCGACGGAGGAGGGGACGGAGGCGGCGATGGTGGAGGCGATGGTGGTGGTGATGGTGGTGGTGGTGATGGTGGTGGCGGAGGGGGAGGGGGAGGGGGATCGCTGCTACGCCAGAGGCGAGTGACGCTTGCGGTGGCGTACCAC
>Ga0160422_10000497_pt1 | contig 23737 bp, 23 predicted proteins | sample Fk160mmetaG_FD_108192 | JGI IMG/M metagenome (GOLD analysis project Ga0160422, IMG submission 108192) | Marine microbial communities from the Central Pacific Ocean - Fk160115 60m metaG | ecosystem: Environmental > Aquatic > Marine > Oceanic > Photic zone | place: The Central Pacific Ocean...
CCATGAGTCCCACAAAACATATCTCCAATTCTTAAATTAGTTATATCAGCAACAGCACTTCCAATAACAACTTGCATACTTTTATCCCATAAAACACCTTCAGATAAATCTGCGTCGTAGAGATCAATATACTCCTGAGTAGTCCCAACAATTCTAAATCCATTATAAGAATCTCCATAAGATAGAGGTATAGTTAGATCAACCATAGAATTTTTCGTTAGCTTTTCAACCTCTTTATATGAAATATTTCCTGTTGGATTATCAATATGATAAATACTAGAAAGAATTAATTGTAATGGACTACCCTTTGCACCAATCACCATGTCAATTCCTCTCAGATTATCTTGAAGTTGTTTGTCAATTTGATTATTCAATAATAACAGAAGTGATATTACACCTACTCCAAATGTCATTAGTAATATACTTAAAATTGTATTTAGGGGATTGAATACGATATTTCTCCATGCTAATTTTCTAATATTCATAACGTAATTGAATTATTAAATTGATTCTTAATTCGATTATCATGGGTAATTATAATTAGTTTTGATTTATTTTTGTCGGCCTGTTTTTTTAATAGCGATATTGTTTTCTGACAATTATCGTCATCCAAGCTTGATGTAGGTTCATCAGCTAAAATTAACTCTGGATTTTTAATTACTGCTAACGCAATAGCCGCCCTTTGCTGTTCTCCTTGACTTAAATCATAAGGCATACAATATAATTTATCACCTAATCCAATATCATCTAGTAGATTAAAAATATTATTATCTTCATAATTTTTATTTGACAAGACTAGTGATAGTTTTAGGTTTTCAAATACATTTAGATTACGAACAAAATATGACTTTTGAAAAATTACACCGATATTTGCTCCTCTAAAATAATCCATTTCATTAGCTGATAAGTCATTATAGTTTGTATTTCCTAATTGAACTTTACCAGATTCTGACTTTAGTAACCCCGCTAAAATTTGAAGAAATGTAGTTTTACCAACTCCAGAATTTCCAAGGACTAATAAACATTCTCCGTCATTTAAATGAATATCTGGGAAATTAAAGTTTAAATTACCATCGTAGGTGTAAGAAATAGATTCTGTTTTTATCATATTAAAATATTATACTCGACACTCTTTACAGTAACCTTCAATTATTAATTTTAATTCTTTTATATCATAATCTTTTAAAGTTGTTAAGTCTGGAGACTTAACACTTTCTAAGCAAAAAGTTTGACTACATGAGTAACATATAAAATGTCCGTGACTATGTGAATTAATGTTATTTTGATCATTACATAGTGAATATCTTTTATGGTTATTACTGTCTGGCACTTTATGAATTATTCCTTTATTCTCAAAGCTGTCCAGAGATCTGTAAACAGTAACCTTATTAATTGAATTTTCAAAAAAATCCATAATTTCATCTACAGACAACGATTTATTAGAATCAATAAAGAGATTTAATAAATTAGTTCTGAATTTAGTTCTACTAATGCCGCTTTCAGATAAAATTAGTGCAGCGTCTTTTGAGTTACTATTTTTAATTTTCATCAAAACAAAAATAATAAAAACAAAAATAAAAAACGCAACATGATTGCATTTTATAAAATTAAAATATATTTGCAATATGAAAAAGTTATTGGTTCAATCCGATAAAATAGGCATTATTGCTAGCTCACTGTGTTTATTACATTGTTTGATGACACCTGTATTGTTTGTTGTAAAGGCATGTACTACAAGCTGCTGTGCGGATTCTCCTGTTTGGTGGCAATCAATTGACTATATTTTTTTAATTATTTCGTTCTTAGCTATATACTACACGACCAAAAAATCTAGCAAATCATGGGTCAGAATTTCATTGTGGTTTTCATGGGTTTTACTTCTATTAACAATAATTAGTCATTCATTTGAAAACACACTGTTTCCAAATAATTTTATTTACTTTCCTTCATTAGCTATAATTATTCTTCATTTTTACAATATTAAATATTGTAAATGTAATACGGATAGTTGCTGCATATAATTGGTGCTTACGTAATTTTGGTGTTTATTCAAAAATCGTATCTTTACGGAAAAATATACAAATATGAGATATGTTTACATTTGTTTTTTTATCCTAGTTTTTTCATGTGCTGAGGAAAAGAACATCAAGTCTAGTTCCAATATCATTACTAAGTCAATCATTGACACAGAAAAAGTTCAAAATGATGATTCAACCATAAATATTCAACCTAAAAATAATCTGAAAAAAGAAAGCGTAAAGGCTAATAAAGAAATATCTATTATCTCAAACATTAAATCAAATGAAACGCTTAGTTCCATCTTGAAACAGTACAAAGTAAATAACAAACAAATTTTGCTTATTGCTGAACAAAATATTTTAGATTTCAACTTCAATAATCTTCAAGTATCTAAACAATACGAAGTAATACTAAATAAAGACAGTTCAATTTCTAAATTTATTTACTATAAAAATGCAGAAAAGTATTATGGTGTATTATTTACAAATCCCCTTTCGTACTTTGACAACAAAAATACAAATTTAGATATCTCCCCAACAGAAACTAATGACATGCAAAAAAATCAAAATAATAAGATTAAACAAAAAGATTTTTTAATGGGAAGATTTAACCCAAAAACTCATCCAGATTTTGTCAAAGTAGACAAAGAATATCATACAAAAAGTGAAATGTACTTATTGAAAGAAACTCTTGAAGCCTTTATAAAAATGAGAGAATCAGCAAAACTAGATGGTATATCTTTAACAATTGTATCTGGAACAAGAAATTTTGATGCACAGAAAAGAATATGGGAAAAAAAATATGAGAAAAACAAAAATAAAGGACTAAGTGATATTGAGAATATCAAAAAAATAATGGTCTGGAGTTCTATGCCTTCAACATCTAGACATCATTGGGGAACTGATATAGATATTAATGGTTTTGATGAATATTTTGATGGTAAAAACCCTAAAGCTAACAAAGAATATGAATGGTTAAAAGAGAATGCTTCAAAATTTGGTTTTTGTCAAACGTACACTGAAAAGAAGGAAGGAGGCAGATTGACAGGTTATAATGAAGAAAAATGGCACTGGTCTTACATGCCTATTGCAAAACAGTTACTTGAAGATTATAGTAAATTAATTGATTACACAGATATTAAAGGTTTTTCAGCGTCTGAATTCTCTCAAGAATTAAATATTATAGAGAAGTATGTATTTGGAATTGAATGTGAATTTTAACTAAAAGAAAATTTTCAATTTACAAATAGTCAATTTACTCATAATCTCAATTTAATTCATCTTCTGCTATATATAACCACTTTAAATATTGTTTTTTTATATCCTCTGTCGTATTCTTATCGTTGATTTTAGTATTTACTTGTCCATTATCAAACAGAACTTTTTCTACCTCTAAATCATCCTTAAAATAAATTCTAATTTTATATTTATCAGAACCTGAGTCATCAACAATATATGCGAAATATAAATTATCATTTTTAAAATAGTACTCTGCATCCAACCAGGATTCCAAAAATTCAAAACTCAATGATATTCTTGTATATGATTCAGGGTAGATACATTCTGCAACTTTTCTCTGTAGAGGCCGCTCATATCCATCATTTTCATCAATCTCTTCCCATCTAAGAGTCTCACAGTTTTTTTTATCATCAAATGATTTCGTCTGTTTATACATTTTCTTTATCTCTAATACTCTATCAGAATGTTGAGAAAACAAAGCAAATGAGTAAAATGTAACAAAAACAAATAATAGTTTTTTCATGGATTGTTAAAATTAATTAATATTTATAAAAATGTTGATAATCTTTTGAGTATTTCCAATCTCCACCCCACTGCCATCCTCTTGATTTGAACGCTTCTACAACACAATCTTGTTTTTGAATCACACCATGTTGCCATTTATTTCTATCTAAATATTTTTCACCCTCTGGTGGTGAAATTTTATTTTTCTTTACATGAGGATTAAAAATAGGATTAATATCAATGGCCTTTCCAAAGGAGTGATCAGATAATTTTCTACTTCCACTAATTGTTCTATAATTAAATGCTGATGTGTTGTTGTCTTCCATTGATTTATCATCACTACAATCATAATTAAATATAGGAATCATCTTTTCAATTCTAAATTTGCAATTAAAAATATCTCTAAAAATTTCTAAAACTTCGCTTGATACGTCAGTGTGTACAATTAACTCTCCTATTGAATATTTTCCATTAAGATCAAGATATGAAACTTTCACAGATGACAACTTTACTTTTTCTTTTGGATTTCTGTTACAATAATGAGAGTCATAATTTTCAATCTTTATATCATTTATCTCATAAAAAAATGTATCGATAAAAATTGATAATGAATCAATATTCGCGATATCATTTGTTTGTTTGCTAGTATTTTTTTCTGAATTATTTTTATTGATATTACAAGACAACAAAAAAATTGTAAATAAAAAAGGTAAAAATCTCATCTAATTAAGACAATGTCCCCCCAACATATCAAACTTTTCTAAAATATCCCAGTACATATCAGGAGAATAATAAACGAACTTTTGACTTCTGCCCTTCTCAACACAAACGACTCCTATTTTGTGTTTTTTTACTAGCCTACTGATATTTTCTGTTCCAATGATTTTTCCGTCTCCTCTATGACTTCTTATTTCAACTTCATCATAATCATCATCTACATATATAGCATCAATACCCGTCCCAAGTAAATTATTCATCGCTCTAGAGGCGTAATAGGAAAAATCACCTCCTTGTTCATAATTTCCTGCTTCGTCAAAAAATATAGCTACTCGGTAATGCTCAACTTCAACTGGAAATGATGTGAGTGCTCCTGCATATATCCAACCGATCTCGCCATTTTGTGTTTTAATTTTATAAAATGGAGCATTCATTTGTCTCCCTCTTAATTTTACTTCATATAACTTCTCTGTTTTTTCGCCTAAAAAAATAACCTTATCCCCTTCATCTAGAACATCAACAAATTTAGCCCCCTGTCTTTTTGATTTCAGCCCTGGAACTTCACGCACTCTTAATTTGTCAACAAAAGCATAGTACTCTGTAACCTCTTTAATTGATCTTTCATCATTTGTTTTTTCTATCTTCTCTTGAACTCTTTGATTTGATTTATCTATTGATTCCTTGATATCACCACAGGAAAAAAATAGAATAATCAAACTTAAAATCTCTAATTTTTTTTTCTTCATTTTATTAATTTAATATTCTTTAACCATTCTAAAATAAGCTTCATCCATATAATCTCCAGTATATCCAGCTGCATTGTATAATATGTACCTGTCTCTTGAACCGTGAGGTCTAACTCTAATTGCGTCATAGTTTGTATTTAACCTTTCTTTATACCCCCAACTATCTGAATAATATATTCTGCTACTTTTAGTTTTTCTTTGAATTGATTTGAAATTAGAATTAATATAATTTCCAAATCCAAACTCTCTAATCATTTTGCCTCTATTGTTTCTATCATCGTGTCTAAAAAAATGTATGTTTCTTGGAGACTGGTTAAAAATGACCGCGTAGAGAGCTGTTTCTTTTCTATCAGCACTTGAGCTAGTGATTCTAGACCGACAATATTGAGGATATGTATCTTCAGTTGTAAAATCTACTGAATGTGAGGGTTGCTGCAGTTCATATCTTGAAGTTGGATTTTCTTTTTGGTCTATATTTTCATTAACTTCTTCATAAAAATATTTTATGTCCTTTAAATAATCGTCATAAACATAATCATATATAGCTTGAGTTAACCAAGTTTTAGATCCTAATAATATCTCGTTGTACTCTTGCTCATGCTCCATTTCATACATTCTTTTTATTTTTTCCCAAGAGTCAATATCTACAACGTATGGCAAATCCTTTACACTATAAGCAACCCAGCCGTATTTTATATCTTTACCTTCGTATTTGTTTATTCTATCTAACTTAATTTTACACCAATATACTCCACCTTTATCAACTTTATCTTGAAAACTAACAATTTGTACAACATCACCTGGATCTAATTGATCAATTACATTGGATTCATACGACGCATCGGGCTCAGCTCTAACATTTAATTCTACATATGTAACTCCATCAATTAAAATCTTTGGAGGTGTATCACATGAGTTTAAAATAGAAATACAAAGTATTATAGTTATTATTTTTTTCATTTATATGTAATTTTAATTAATAGTTTACCTGTATACAAACCTATAAAAAAATTATATAAAAACAAGATTTTTATCAAAGAGATACCTTTTACCGCATTAATACATAGATTTAAAAAAAAAATTACTAATATTGTACCAAGTTAGGGGAAGCTGAAAACCATATAGAGTAAGCGTCAAATTAAAATTTTTATTATGAAGAAGTTGTTATCAATTTTTGGAGCATTAGTTTTCATGTTCTCTCTAATTGCTTGTGGTGGAGGGGAAGCTACTGAGGAAGCTACTACTGAGGAAGCTGCTACTGAAGAAGTTGCTACTGAAGAAGTTGCTACTGAAGAAGTTGCTACTGAGGAAGCTGCTACTGAGGAAGCTGCTACTGAGGAAGCTGCTACTGAAGAAGAAGCTACTGAAGAAGCTGCTGAGTAAAATCATGAAAAAGAATAATTTATTTTGATAATAAGTTATCAAATAAAAAAAACCGACAAAAATTGTCGGTTTTTTTTTACTTAATTAAAATCTTCTCTATAAATACATGATCTTCATTTTCAATTTTAATTATATATGTCGAAGACTCCAACATACTTATATCTAAAATATCGCTATAATCGCCCTCTGTATCGATAGATGAGGAGTATACAACTTCACCTAAGATATTCATTAACTTTAACGAATATACAGACGAATTAACACCAATCATGTCTAAATTCAAAACATTGCTTGATGGATTAGGAAAAATTGAAACTTTGCCTTGGAAAATATTTTCTTGTATTGAAGATATAGTTGCAAAATTCATTCTTATCATTGGAACTCTAGACAACCAATACCAACTTCCAAAAGTCTGATTACCAGTTAAACAACCATTTTTTTGAATGTAACATGTCGTTGGAAAGGTATATTCAGACATTCCAATCACTGACGTGTCTACGGGATTAGCGTAGGCTCCAAATGCAGCCATATAAGTCCCAGGTGCAAGCGTTACAGGATCATCAAATGGCACTGTAACCCATGATCCTATGTCAGAGTTTGTTAAGGTATAATCATCAGATTGAATAAGATATATTTTATCATTTGAATCATCAATTTCATATAATACAGAGAATATTTGTGCTCCCGCAACAGAATTATCTTTTATGTATACCGACAAAGAATTAACATCATCTTGCGAATATATATCAAAATAATTACCAATAACCATACCTCCACAACTTCTACCTAGGCCATACTCTGAAATATCATTCCCGTTATCCCTAGCATATATATTATTTGTAACCTCAAATGAGCCTGACATTGTATCAGAAATCGTATCTAATGAACTTGCCCAAACATCAAAATTATAATTATCAACTGTAGAGGGGGAAAATTTATCTTGACCAACAAATACCATAGTATCTTGTGGTCCTAAAATACTATCAGCTGAAGATGTTGAAAAAGCATTTGTTCCTCCACTGTTAAAAACATTTACATTAATTGAAGTAGTTTGACTTAAGGCTCCCAAATTTGTAACCACTCCCTCAAAAGTAAATGGATTGGCAATTGCTTGTTTCAATGGAACTGATGTATAATCTAAACCAAAACCATTTGTTGTTGGAGTTGTATACCATCCACCATGTGTAATCTCCGTTAAATCTATTTTATTATCAGGTGTTTCAACTATTTTCATATCATCAATCATCCAAAAATAACACCTGGCTGTCCATCCGATTTTAATATAAGTTGTTGGAGAATTACCAGCTACAGATGAAATATTTAAACTTAAGTATTCAGGATCTAAAGAAGCTTGATTATTTGTAGCATTTCCCTGTACATTGTAAGTAGTCCAATTTAAACTATCTACACTAACGGAGACTTCTAAATTAATACTATTATTAAATCTAAATGAATGTTCAAACTCTAAGCTAACATTGGGGAAACCTGTCAAATCTATTGATGAAGTTGTAAAGTATGATTCTAAATAATAATATGTATTACCGGAGGGTTGTCCTGAATTCCAATGATTTGCAGAGTCAATATCCGAAATTAAGAATCCATTAGAAGATGTTGTTGAATTTATAGCCGGGGCGGCTGACTGTCCTTGGTTCGTATTCCAATAACCCCACGAACCAACTGTAGAGTATTTCCATTGGCATTCCGCAGTATTTCCAGGTAGAGATCCAGTATTTCCAGCACCTGTGTTATTTGTATAACTAGACCATCCAGAAGGAAATCCACCCCCAAAGTCTTCTTCCCATATGACTACAGCAGATTTATCTGATCTTATATCATTTTTAATAATCTTTGACGTATTATTACAATCTTCTTGATTAACTTGAGAAAAAGCAGATAATGAAATAAAAATAGAAAATAAAAATAAAATTCTTTTCATAATATTATTAATTTAAATTAGTAAACAAACATAACTAATTTTAATATAAAAAAAAAGCCCGAAAATTCGGGCTTTGATTTACATTAAATTTATGATATAATATTAATATCTTGTTTAATCTATAATTATCTTTCTGTCAATTGAAGTTTCAGAATTATTTACATTAACTATGTAAACTCCTTTATTTAAATTAGATAAATCTAAATTTTTGGAAGAAGAATTAATGACATTTCTAATTTCTGAATAAACTTCCTGACCTAATAAATTATCTACTGTTATAGTGTATTCTCCATCCTTTACATTTAAAAGATCTAAGTTAAAGATTCCTTTACTTGGGTTTGGATAAATAGATAAAGTTCCATTAAACATTTCTACATCAATAGAGGTAGGAGGAGCAGGTTCTCCAAGATTCATTCTTATAAGTAAAGGAGATGAAATTGAATACCAATATCCAAATCCTCCAGAGCCAATATCACATCCATTGTCCTGAACGAAACTTAAAGTGTTATCATTAGATGATGAACTAATTAAAGACGTATCAACTGGGTTTGCATATCCACCAACAGCAGCAATGTAAGTTGTTCCTGCATATACACCTAGCGGATCATCAAAACCTATTGTTACCCATGACCCGATATCTGATGGTGTTAATGTGTAATCATCAGATTGGCCTAGGTAAACAGGAGAATAAGGAGTGACCATTGGATCAATCTCATATAGTGCTACAAAAACATCAGCACCTGCAACAGATTGGTCCTCTACATGAAATGATATTGAACTTACCTCATCGTCTACATACATATCGAGTGCGTTACCCAAAACTTGTCCACCACAACTTCTTCCCAAATAATAACCTCCACCAGCATTAGCTCCGTCTGAGTCCCAGTCAAAATCAACTCCGTAAACAGTGTCGGTTACAACCGTACCTCTTCCAATAGTATCAGTAGTTGGGAAAGAGTCTGAAGTTACCCAATAATTGACTTGATGATAACCAGTTATTGTTGGAGTAAATGTTGGAGTTGTTAGTGTATCGGTTGACATTACATTTAAAGTCATTGGATTAGAGGTTGTACTCCAAACCGGATTGCCTGAAATATCAGAAACATCTATGTGTAGTGTTACATTTGTCTGTGAAGCAGCTCCGTTGTTTGCAACAACAGCTTCAAATCTGTAAGGATTTGCTGCCGCTTGATTCAAAGGATTAAAGGTATAATCAATACCTAAATCTCCAGTTGATTGATATCCTACCCACCAACCTCCATAAGTCTCACTTGATAAATCTAACAGGTGATCTGGTGTTTCGATTAGTTCGATGTCATCAATCATCCAAAAATAATAACCGTTATATGTACTGTATAATACAGTACCATCGTATATAAACTGAATTTTCACATTAGAATTTCCCGCTATGTTCTGTGGAAACCTAACCAATACTTGATAATCACTATCTGTTCTTTCATTAACTTCGATATCAGGGTGTACTTCAACTGTATCAGTAAATGTTATTCCTCCGTCAATACTGAACGCTACTTTAGCGATACCAGTATATTCTCTATAAAATGAGTTAAAAACCATGGTAATATCTGAGTACATGGAACAATCAATTGAATCAGTAGTTAATGTTCCTACATGCCCAGTAGGTGTTCCTCCCAAAATATCATTACAAGGATATGGGCCAGCTCCAAAATTTCCTGCTGTACCACCATTATCATAATAATCTGAATCAAAAATAACAAAACCGTTACTAGAAGTCGGAGACTGGATAGGTCCATTAGTACCGGCATACGCTCCTTGAGAACCAGTAGAAATATTTGGAGTTGTAGAAGGGCCTCTGTAAACCCACGGCGCTGAAATTACTGGGGGAGTCGGAGTTGATCCATTAGTCCAAGTTGCTGGAATTCCTCCTGAAAAATCTTCAGACCAAAAAGGAGTGGCTTTGGTTCCATTCGGATCAAAGTTCAGATGAGATTTTAAGGTTCTTTTACTAATATCTGTTGGCTCTGGAATTAAATTTTCAGAGAACTGAGAAAAAGCCAAAGCGGATACTAGTAAAAAAGACGTGACAATGTAAAGTTTTTTCATATTTAATTTTTTTGATTTCGTTTGCTAACTTACCAAAATTTTACAAATAAAAAAAGCCTGTAGAGACAGGCTTTTTTAAATTGTTTATATGGTATTATTCTAATATAATCTTTTGTGTGAATTTGTTTGATGAGTTAAAAATTTCTAAAAAATAAATTCCTTTATCAAATTTAGATAAATCTATAATTTCTTCAGAAATCCCGTTTACATTACTTACGTAAATTTCTTTACCTAAGACATCAGTAACTACTAAATTTAACTCATCGTCATTAGTATTTACCTCAACTTTAAATATTCCAGTTGTTGGATTTGGGTGAACATTAATATTTCTGTTTAGTGAACTCTCATTTAAGTTAAGAACAGAAACGTCAAAACTCATTCTAATCATTGGAATCTCAGATGTTGTGTACCAATATCCAAATCCACCTGAACCAATATCACAACCATTGTCTTGTATAAAACAAGAGCCTTGAGACTCTCCTGACACGCTAACTAAGAACGTATCTATAGGGTTTGCATATCCGCCCACAGCTACTACATATCCTGTTCCAGAATATAAATCCTGCCCACCATCAAATGGAATTGTAATCCAATTCCCTAAATCAGAGGAAGTTAAATAGTAGTCATCGGACTGTGTTAAGTATACAGGATCTCCAGATGGATTGTCCTCATACAATACAACATAAACTGGAGTGTTAGGAATGGATTGATCATCAATATGAACCTGTAATCCATATAATGTTTCATCAGCATACATGTCATACTTCAAACCTAAAACTTGACCTCCACATGATCTACCAACTCTCCACGCACCATCAGGAACATTTAAATCCCTTGCGTAAATGTTTTCAGTAACAGTCATATCAAGAGAAACCATTGGTGTAGAAGTAGAATCTCCTGTTCCCCACATATTAACGGTATATGTACCTAACGCAGTAGGACTAAATGTACTGTTCACAGCAAATGTATCTTGTGGGTAATTTACATCAAGTAAAAGAGAGTTTGACACATCATTAAATAGAACCGAACCACCCGCATCAGTAACCTCAGCAGTTAAAAAAGAATTTTGTGGTGCTATTCCAGCGTTTCTTAATACTGCTTCAAATGAATAAGGATTATTTGTTAACTGTGACAAAGGTTTCATTGAGTAATCATATCCATCTCCACCTGTATTTAAATAATTCACCCACCATCCACCTTGAACAGGTTCAGTAATATTCATTGCATTGTCAGGAATCTCAGATATAGCAATATCATCAACCGCCCAATACCATGCCCAATAGTCATTATCAAAATAATAAAATTGAACCATTACAGAATCTCTGTCTCCAGCAATTGAAGAAATGTTAATTACCTCATCCTGAGGATTATTAGTATTTTGATTATTTGGGTAACCATTAGCATCAGTCATATCAAACTGAGTCCATGTATTCCCTCCATCTCCTGAGACTCTAACCGCCCTTGTATCTTGCCACCATCTGTAATTGTGAGAGAATGTAAGTTGTACATATGGCCATCCCGTTAAATCAATCATTGGAGTTGTAGCTGTACATTCCACTGGAGTACCATCTCCATCACCTCCTCCTGTAGCATCTGAATTTATAAATAAATATCCATTCGATGCGGTTGTTGAAGCAAAGGGTGAAAGAACCGACACAGGAATTGCAGCTGGATCCATTTCTATACTCCAATCTAAGGGAGGAATAGAAGTGTTTGATAAACTCCATGTATTAATATCAGAGCAATCATCAGACCATATAACTGTAGCGGCGGAGCTTAATGATGATGTGTTGCTATTGTTAATAGTCTTTGAAATTAAACTATGGTCCTTTCTAGTAGGTTCAGTGTTATTAAGTTGCGCTAGAGCTGTACTTACAACAAACAATGCACAAAATATCAGGTAAATTTTTTTCATATTCGAATTACATTAATAGTTTTAACTTCAGCTAATTTACAAATAAAACCCGGAAATTCCGGCTTTTATTTATAGTAAATTTAATAAAATACTATTTTACTACTGTATAAAATATTTTCTAATCAACATACTCTGAAACTGGAGCACAAGTACAATGTAAATTTCTATCTCCATACGTCTCATCTACTCTTCTTACCGTTGGCCAAAATTTATTGTATTTCACAATATCCATAGGAAAAACTGCTTTTTCAACACTATATGGTTTATTCCAATTTGAATTGATCACCATAGGCATTGTGTGAGGAGCATTTTTTAAAACATTATCATCGATTGAAGATTTTTTTTCTATAATTTCATTTATTTCTCTTCTGATTAACTTCATGGCAAGAATAAATCTATCAAGTTCTGCCATTGATTCGCTTTCAGTTGGCTCCATCATCATGGTACCAGCTACTGGAAAGGAAACTGTTGGAGCGTGAAATCCATAATCCATCAATCGTTTTGCAATATCAGTTACCTCAACTCCAACATCTTTAAAACTTCTAAAATCAACAATCATTTCATGGGCGACTCTTCCATTTTCAGAGGTATATAAAATATCATAATCATCTTCTAGTTTACTTTTTAAATAGTTTGCATTTAAAATTGCTATCTCAGTTGATTTTTTCAATCCATCCGGCCCTAACATTTTAATATAAGCATATGAGATAGTTAGAACTAATGACGAACCCCAAGGAGCCGATGATATTGCTGGAATGGCATTTTCTCCTCCAGTGGTAATTACTGGATTTGATGGCAGAAATTCTTTTAAATGTTCTTTTACTCCAATTGGGCCCATTCCCGGACCTCCACCACCATGAGGAATGGCAAATGTTTTGTGAAGATTCAAATGACATACATCAGCTCCAATAATTGCTGGATTTGTAAGACCCACTTGAGCGTTCATATTTGCTCCATCCATGTATACTTGACCTCCATTTTCATGAATAATATTTGTTATATCTATAATACTTTCTTCAAAAACCCCATGTGTTGATGGATATGTTATCATTAAACAAGCTAAATTTTCAGAATGTTCAGTTGCCTTTTCTTTTAATATCTGTAAATCGATGTTACCGTTTTCATCGCAGGGAGTAACAACAACTTTCATGCCCGCCATTATAGCTGACGCTGGATTTGTTCCATGTGCTGATGAGGGAATCAAACATATCTTTCTATTATGATCACCTCTACTTTTATGGTATTCTCTTATTACCATTAATCCCGCGTACTCGCCTTGTGCTCCAGAGTTTGGCTGTAAACTCATAGCATCGAAACCCGTAATTTCGCAGAGCATTTCCTCCAACTCATGAAACATTATGTGATAACCTCTAGCTTGGTGAGAGGGAACAAATGGATGTATATTTCCTAACTCAGTCCAGCTTAGTGGTAGTAATTCAGAGGCAGAATTTAATTTCATTGTACAACTTCCTAATGAAATCATTGAATGTATTAATGACAGATCTTTATTTTCTAGTCTTTTAATATACCTCATCATTTCAGTTTCAGAGTGATATGAATTAAAAACCTCATGTTGCATATACTTTGAATTTCTGTAAAGCTTTTCAGGAATCTTGTTGTAAGCCTCATAGTAATCTCCCTGCAAGACTTCTTTAATTAAATTTTTGGAGTCAGAATGATTGCAACTCTTAGCAAATACTTCTAATATATCATTCACGTTATTTAAATCATCTTTTTCATCTATACTGATAGACAATGTACTATCATCAATATAATTGAAATTCATTTTTGCGTCTTCAGCATAAGTATTGATGTTTTCCATGGACACATTACCAATATTTATAAGAATTGTATCAAAATATGTTTTGTTTATTTGATGATAACCAAGCTGTGTTAAACCTTCCGCAAGTTTAGAAGTTAGCGAATGAATTTTTTTACCAATATTTTTGATACCATCAGGACCATGATAAACTCCATACATAGATGCCATAACAGCCAGTAAAACTTGTGCAGTACATATATTAGAAGTAGCTCTCTCTCTTTTTATATGTTGTTCCCTTGTTTGCAAAGCCATCCTTAATGCTTTATTTCCGTCCAAATCTTTAGTTACACCAATAATTCTTCCTGGAATACTTCTTTTATATTTCTCATGGGTTGCAAAATATGCTGCGTGAGGACCTCCATAACCCATTGGAATTCCAAATCGTTGAGAGGTTCCAATTACTACATCCGCACCCCACTCTCCTGGTGGAGTTAAAATAGATAAACTTAATAAGTCAGCAGCGACTGAAACTCCTATCTCAAGTGACTTAGATCTTTCCACAATCTGTGTGTAATCCAATACCTCTCCATATTTAGCTGGATATTGTAAGATTATTCCAAAAAACTCTTCACTAAGTTCAATTAAATTATGATCTCCAATAATTAACTCAATATTCAAAGGCTCAGATCGTGTTTTTAAAATTTCAATAGTTTGAGGATAACACAACTCTGATACAAAAAATTTATTTGCACCTGATTTTTTCTTTGATCTGCTCATATTGTTGAACAACATAGCCATAGATTCAGCCGCGGCTGTTCCTTCGTCTAACAAAGATGAATTTGCAATTTGCATCCCTGTCAAGTCACAAATCATTGTTTGAAAGTTCAATAATGCCTCTAATCTACCTTGAGCGATTTCAGCTTGATATGGAGTGTACGCGGTGTACCAACCTGGGTTTTCTAAAACATTTCTTTGTATTACGGATGGTAGAATGGTATTAAAATACCCCATACCAATGTAAGATCTATAATTTTTGTTCTTTTTAGCAAGTGAATGCATGTGTTCAAGAAATCTAATTTCACTTAAAGCGTTTGGCAAGTCTAATGGTTTATTTAACTTAATAGATGATGGAATTGTTTGATCTATTAACTTATCAATTGAATCAACTCCAATATCTTTTAACATTTTATTTATATCTGACTCATTTAACCCGTTATGTCTCTCTGAAAAATTACTCATAAATTTTTTTTTAAATTTAGTTAAGCAAAATTAAGCATTGAATTCATATTAAAATACATTGTTAATAAAAAATCATACTTTTGAAAAATGATGAAAATAAATTTAATTTTAAAAGCATTAATCAATTCTAATATCTTTGTTTCATCATGTGCCCTTACTCTAGCATTGAGCTCTGAAATTTTACTAGAATCTTCGAATATTAATGTTTGTGTTTTTGTTTTTTTCGCATGCCTATTTACTTATAATTTTCAAAGAATAGTTAGAATTAAAAAAGGGGATAAACATAAAAGAAAAGAATGGACAGAAAATAATTTGCACTTAATACACTCCCTCATAATTATCGGAGCTATAATTAGTATATATTTTTTCATTAAATTCAATTTAACAACTCAAATTATAATTATTTTTTCTGGATTTATTTCTATAGTTTATCCATTTATTATTAGAGATAAGCCCTATTGTAAAATCTTTGCAATAACTTCAGTATGGACAATCTCGACTATGCTTTTATTGATTTCTGAAAATAACCTTCTGTTTAATAAAACTACAGCTTTACATCTATTTTATAGATTTATATTTGTTTTTGTAATAACAATTCCTTTTGACTTAAGAGACCTAAAATATGATAAAAAAAATATTAAAACAATACCAACTTTATTAGGATTTCAAAAATCAAAATTCCTTGTGTTTATTTTACTAATTATAATGTTAATTATTTCATTATTGATGTATCAATATAAGTACTTAAGTCTTAATTTCATGATTGGAAATGGGGTGACATGTATTTTTACATATATTCTTGTCTCAGTTATTAATGAAAAAAGAAAGGATTTATTCTTTTCATTATGGATTGAATCATTAAGTATTTTCTACTTCCTATTTTTAATAATTTCTCTTTCAATTTAATTGCATATTGCATATCTTTACTGCATTATTAAATTTAAAATAAATGTCAGACAAAGTCTCTTCTGTTCACTATATAAATTATTTATCTCTTGATAAGATATTAGACTCTCAGTTTCCATTAAGCGGAGAAGACAAAGACGCTGCTCACGAAGAAATGTTATTTATCATAATTCACCAAACCTATGAGTTATGGTTTAAACAAATTATTCATGAGTTAGATTCTATCATGAATTTATTTAATAAGGATAGAATTGATGAAATGAATTTAGGACTGGTTGTAAGAAGAATGGATAGAATTAATAAGATACTTTCAACTCTAATTGGTCAACTTGATATTTTAGAAACAATGACCTCCTTGGATTTCCTAGACTTTCGTGATTTTCTTTCCCCTGCATCAGGATTCCAATCTCATCAATTTCGAAAAATAGAACTATTGATGGGATTAAAATTAAACAAACGCCATCAATTTGGAGGATGTCCATATCATTCTCAATTTGAGGGGAAAAAGAAAGAAGAAATTTTAAATCTCGAAGATAATAACTCACTATTTTTAATGGTAGAAAAGTGGTTAGAACGTATTCCTTTTCTAAAAATGGATGACTTTAACTTTCATTCAAAATATGAACAAGCAGTAAACAAAATGATAAAAAAAGAAATTGACGGTATTAAATCCGCAAATCTTAAAGATTCAGACAAAAATATTCGACTGAAAATGATTGAAGAAAATAGAAAATATTTTGAAAGAGTTCTGGACGAAAATGAACATAATAAAGCAATCCAAAGTGGAGAAACATCACTTTCTTATAAAGCTACAATGTCGGCGCTTTTGATTAATTTATATAGAGATCAACCTATTTTACATTTGCCTTATCAATTTTTAAGAGGCCTTGTTGAAATGGATCATAAAATTGCTACATGGCGTTTTAGACATGTGCAAATGGTTGAAAAAATGCTAGGAAAAAAAATTGGTACCGGAGGAAGTTCAGGACAAGGATATCTTAAACAAACAGTAGATAAACACAAAATTTTTACAGATTTAGCAAATATAGCTACACTAATGATTTCTAGGTCCTATCTGCCTGAACTACCTCAAAAAATTAAAAACAACTTGGGGTTTAACTATACTGAATAGAGAAAATATGATAATGGAAGGACAGAATAAAAATGGAAATCCTTTTGATGAAAAAGATTGGGCAAATTTTAAAAAAGATATAAATAATAGTCGTAAAATAAATTTTATTTCTCCTAAAATCCTGTTAACTCTATTAATCACAGTAACTATTATATATCTATTAATTTAAAATATGAATTTAAACTTAAAAAACAAAAACGCAATTGTGTGTGGAAGCACACAAGGAATTGGTGAGTCCTCTGCGATTGAACTAGCAAAACTTGGAGCCAATATTACCTTAATTGCTAGGAACGAAAGTAAATTACTAAATGTCTTAAATGAATTAGATAAATCTCATGGTCAAACACATTCATTTGTATGTATTGATTTTTCTGACACTACAAAACTAGAGGAAGAAGTGAATTTATTAAAAGACACTTATCATATTTTAATAAATAACACTGGAGGTCCAGCTGCAGGGCCAATTACTGAAGCAAAAATAAAATCATTTGAAGAAGCCTTTAGAATGCATTTAATAAATAATCAAATACTATCTCAAAAAGTAGTAGAAGGAATGAAAAAAGAAGGATACGGAAGGATTGTTAATATAATCTCAACATCTGTAAAAGCTCCCATTCCTGGACTTGGGGTATCTAACACCATTAGAGCTGCAGTCGCTAATTGGGCTAAAACTCTATCTATTGAATTAGGAGCATATGGAATAACAGTAAATAATGTATTACCTGGATTTACAAATACCAATAGACTAAAAAATCTAATTAGTAAAAAAGCAGAAATTCAAGGGAAAAGACAAGAGGAAATATTAAATGAAATGAAATCTCAGGTTCCAGCTAAAAGATTTGGAGAAGCTTTTGAAGTGGCAAATGCAGTTGCCTTTTTGTGCACTCCTGCCGCATCTTACATAAATGGAATAAACATACCTGTAGATGGAGGAAGAACTAAAAGTTTATAAAGTGGAAAAGATTTTAAATTACATTAACGGAAAATTAATAGAACCTAAAAATGGAAAATATATTCCTAATTATAATCCATCCACAGGAAAACCATATTCTTTAATTCCAGACTCAGGAAAAGAAGATATTAACATGGCTGTAGATGCTGCTAAAAAAGCTTTTAAATCATGGAGCAACACTACAAAGCAAGAAAGATCTAAAATTTTAATGAAACTTGCGGATACTATTGAAGAACATTTTGATGAATTAGTTAGGGCAGAAAGTAAGGATAATGGCAAACCAGAAACACTAGCTGCTCGTGTTGACATTCCAAGAGCTCCTGCCAATATCCGGTTTTTTGCAGGCGCTATCTTACATGACAGCTCTAAATTGCATGAGATGGATGGTTCGGCAATCAACTACACATTGCGTCAACCATTAGGAGTAGCAGCATGTATCTCCCCATGGAATTTACCACTCTATCTTTTAACATGGAAAATAGCACCTGCTCTTGCTACAGGAAATACTGTTGTGGCAAAACCATCTGAAATTACTCCGATGACAGCATATTTACTTAGCAAAATATGTATTGAGTCAGGACTTCCTGAAGGAGTTTTAAATATTGTTCACGGAACAGGAAAAAGAACAGGGGATCCACTCACTACTCACCCAGATACGCCAATAGTTTCATTTACTGGAGGAACAGCTACGGGAAAACATATCGCAAGTGTCACTGCTCCTATGTTTAAAAAAATATCACTAGAGTTAGGAGGGAAAAACCCGAATATTATATTCTCTGACTCAGATTTTGACAAAGCTGTAAGTTTTGCCTCGCGTGCTGCATTTACAAATCAAGGTCAAATTTGCTTATGTGGATCTAGAATTTTTATACAAGAAGATATTTACAAAAAATTTAAAGAGGCCCTTATTTCAAAAGCTTCAAAACTCAAAGTTGGGAATCCAAAAGATATTAATTCAAATTTAGGAGCAGTAGTTTCTGAAGAACACATGAATAAAATTTTAAGTAAAATTGAACAATCAAAGCAATTGGGAGGAAAAATTCTATTAGGTGGAGAAAGAGAAATTTTAAATGGAGAGTTTAAAGACGGATATTATATTCAACCTACCATTATTGAGGGACTTCCATATGACTGTGATATTAATCAAGAAGAAATATTTGGGCCAGTTGTTAGTATGATTCCATTTAAAACCGAAGAGGAAGTTATTCAAATGGCAAACTCAACAAAATACGGACTATCAGCTTCTATATTTACCGAAAATATAAGCCGGGCGCACAGGGTTGCTCATTCAATAGACTCTGGAGTAATATGGATTAATACTTGGTTGTTAAGAGATTTGAGAATTCCATTCGGAGGAATGAAACACTCTGGAGTTGGAAGGGAAGGAGGTTTCAAATCTTTAGAATTTTTTACAGAACCCAAAAACATATGTGTTAAAATTTAAAAAAATAAATTCAAGTGATTTCAGACATTCAATTTGTAGAATCAGAAGATATTCGCCCTTTAAGACATAAGATACTACGTAAGGGTAAGGATTTTTCAACCACTGCTTACGAGCGAGACAAAGATGATAAAACTTTTCATATTGCGGCATTTTTTGAAAATAAAATTATAAGCTGTGCAACATTCTATCCTGAAAAATCAGAAAAAATTAAATCTAATAACTCTTATCGATTGAGAGGAATGGCCACAGATGTAAATTTTTCACGTCAAGGCTATGGTATGAAAATAATGAAGACAGCATTTAAAACTTTAAAAAATAAAAATTGTGATTTAATTTGGTGTAACGCGCGCCTAATTGCCGTTCCCTTCTATCAAGCTGTTGGAATGAAAGAATTAGGAAATCAGTTTATCATTTCAGATATTGGTCCACATTATTACATGTATAAAAAACTTTAAATATGAATGGAGAAAAATTTAATTCAGATAGAGCACCACAAGCTGTAGGGTTATATCCTCACGCTAGAAAAGTAGGAAATTTACTATTTCTCTCTGGTGTAGGACCTAGAAAAGCTGGTCAAGAAAAAATTCCTGGAGTTGAACTTGATGAAAATAAAAATATCATAAGCTATGATATTGAAACTCAATGTCACTCAGTATTTCAAAATATAAAATATATTTTAGAAGACGCAGGGTCTTCATGGGAAAATATTTTTGATGTTCAGGTTTTTCTTACAAATATGAAGGATGATTTTAAGATATATAATAAAATTTATGCAGAATATTTTAAAAAGAATCAACCCTGTAGAACAACAATTGAAATTAAGAGTTTACCAACACCAATTGCGATTGAATTAAAAGTAATAGCAACCATTTAAAAATTATAAATATATGGATATAAAAAAACCTTTTAACTTACAAAAATGGATTAATGAAAATAGACATCTATTAAAACCTCCAGTAGGAAACAAAAATTTATATGTAGAAGCTGGAGATTTCATTGTTATGATAGTAGCTGGTCCCAACGCCAGAAAAGATTATCATTATAATGAAACAGAAGAATTATTTTATCAAATTGAAGGAGACATTATTGTTAAAACACAACAAAATGGAAAGCTAGTCAAATATAATATTAATGAGGGAGAAATGTTTTTACTGCCAGCAAAAATACCACATTCTCCAATAAGACCTGAAGGTTCTATTGGACTCGTAATTGAAAGAAAAAGATCAGAAAATGACAAAGATGGATTAATGTGGTTTTCAGATACTGCAAATGAATTACTATATGAGGAATATTTTACTCTTACAAATATAGAAAAGGATTTTTTACCAGTATTTAAAAGATTTTACTCAGATAAAAAACTAAGAACATGCCCTAAAACAGGTGAAATTATGGAAGCTGATAAAAGATACATATAAATATCATGTTAAAATAAATATATAAAATTGAATATGAGGATAAATGCACATGGACATATTCTGCCTGAACCATCACAAATTCCAAAATTTATGAAGGAAAAAAAACTTTTTTGGATAGATGATGACAAGAAAAATATGAGACAAGGGAATTGGTCTAGACCAATCACTAGTCCAGGATTTTTCATAAAAGAAAAAATTGAATGGATGAAACAGTATAGAATTGATCACGCTGTAATGTTATGTCTTTCTCAATTGTATTGTAATGGATGGAATAAAAACGATTGTATAGACGGTATTACATTTCAAAATGATTTCAACGCTTCAATACAAAATGATTATCCAGATATTTTTACAAGTGGATTTGTTGTGCAGCCACTACACATTGATCACGCATTAGATGAAATAGATAGATGTGTTAACAAATTAGGATTGAAATTACTTTGTTTACCAACACATTTTTTAAACTCTAATAACGAATGGATATCAGTTGCAGAAATTGATGTAGATCCAATATATGAGTTAGCAAATAAATATAGTTTAGCTATACAAATTCACCCATATGACGGAGAAAAAATGATAGCTTTGAAAAATAAATATTGGAGATTTCATTTAGTATGGATGATGGCCCAGTGTGCAGATACATTACACTTATTTACTTTAAGAAATTTACCAAACAAATTTCCAAATCTAAGAACTAGCTTTGCTCATGGTGGAATGTTAGGGCTCGCTAGTTATGGCAGAAGGATTCAAGGTTTTGACGGTCGTCCGGACCTATTTGATAAACTTGAAGACCCAAGAAAAACATTAGGGCACAAAAATTTATTTTTTGATACTTTAGTTCATGACTCGCATACATTAGAACTATTAAAAAAACGTGTTGGTACTAGTCAATTAATAATGGGGCTTGACGACCCTTATCCTTTGGGGGAAATAGAAGGAGTAGGAACCTCATACCCTGGCAGAGTATTAGATTACGCAACAGAAATAGGTGTAATAACCGAAAAAGAAAAGAAAAATATTTGGCATAAAAACGTTTTAGATTGGTTAGGGAAAACATTATAATGAATAATTAAATGAAAGCTCAAATTACAATACATAATTTCAAATATGAAGTAGATTTTTCCAAAGGTTTAGACATCTCTATTCCATTAAATTTTAATGGACCTCAACCAAATACATACGGGGTGGATAGGGCTCATTCAAAAGCTTATACAGACCTTAATTTTGTAGGAGATACTAGGGTTGGAGGTCCTTGTAATTTTGAAACATATACATTTACACCGCACTGTAATGGAACCCATACTGAATGTATAGGTCATATTACAAATGAAAGAACTTCTATTTTGTCCTCACTGAATGAAGAGTTTATTCCTTCTACATTAATTTCTATGACAACAAAAAAATCATCTGAAAGTTATATTCCAGATTTAAATGAAGAGGACAATATTATTACCAAAGAGGAAATAAAAAAATGCCTAGAAAAAACAAATCCAGACTTTTTGAAGGCAGTTATAATTAGAACTTTACCAAACTCCATAACAAAAAAAAGTAGAAATTATATGAAGGAAAATTCATGTTTTTTCAGCATCGAAGCAATTAGTTATTTAGTTAGTTTAGGAGTTAAACATTTATTAGTAGATACTCCATCTATCGATAGATTGTTCGATGATGGACATTTAATCGCTCATAATATATTTTGGGAAACAGAAAAGAAGAAACTCAATCCAAAATCTATAAATAAAACTATTACAGAAATGATATATGTTCCAGACTCAATAAATGATGGGCAATATTTTTTAAATCTACAAATACCACCATTTGTATCAGACGCAGCACCTAGTAGACCAATTTTATATAGTATAAATGAATTATAGAAGTACAATTGAATTTGCGAACGAATTAGACGCAAAAGATGAGTTGATTAAGTATAGGAATGAATTTCATATCCCTTTACAAAAAAATGGAGATGAACAAATATATATGTGCGGAAATTCCTTAGGGCTACAACCTAAAAGAGCGAAAGATTTTATAAATCAAGAATTGAAAGATTGGGAAAATTTAGGTGTAGAGGGACACTTTAATGCACAAAACCCATGGATGCCATACCATGAATTTTTGACAGAAAGTTACGCTAAAATTGTAGGAGCAAAAAGTTCTGAAGTAATTGCTATGAATACACTGACTGTCAATTTACATCTAATGATGGTTAGTTTTTATAGGCCAAATAAAAGGCGTAATAAAATTTTAATTGAAGGAGACGCATTTCCGTCTGATATTTATGCAATTGAGTCACAAATCAAACATCATGGATATTCTCCACTTGACACATTAATCAAACTTACTCCAA
>Ga0160422_10000498_pt1 | contig 23717 bp, 7 predicted proteins | sample Fk160mmetaG_FD_108192 | JGI IMG/M metagenome (GOLD analysis project Ga0160422, IMG submission 108192) | Marine microbial communities from the Central Pacific Ocean - Fk160115 60m metaG | ecosystem: Environmental > Aquatic > Marine > Oceanic > Photic zone | place: The Central Pacific Ocean...
CCCCATCCCGTCCGAAGAAGTGCAACTGCCAACAGTCGTGGAGGCGGAGCGGAGCGTGCAGGGGCTCGAGCGCCGCCTCCGCGCCCTCGGGGACGTGAACATGCTCGCCATAGAGCAGTACGACACTGCTGCCTCGAGGATCGCAGACCTGATCGCAGACGGGAAGCTGCTTAGGTCGAGGAGGGACGAACTCTCTACCATTGCCGACCAACTAGAAGACGAGCGAAGGACCCGGCTCCTGAACGTATTCACCCACGTAAACAACAACTTCCGCCGCGTGTACGAGATACTCCAGCCAACGGGAAAGGGAGAACTGAAACTGGAGAATATGGACAACCCATTCGAAGGGGGCCTGGAAATGGCTTGCGTTCCCCCCGGCAAGAGCCGGAACACAAGGAGGACAGCTCTTTCCGGAGGGGAGAAGTCAATGGCGGCGCTGGCACTGATTTTCGCCATCCAAGACTACGAGCCAAGCCCATTCTACTACTTCGACGAGGTCGACCAGAATCTTGACCCATTCAATTCCGAGAAGATAGCAGCCCTCTGCAGAATGAGGAGCGGGATGGCGCAGTTCATCATGGTCACACTCAGGAAGGTTAGCCTGACCCTGGCCGACCACCACATCGGAATCACTCACGCAGGCAACGGCTGCAGCCAGAGGATTACCGACTTCGACAGGGCGGCGGCATTAGACTTGAGCGAGGAGATAGAGGCCGAGGAGATGGCAAGAGCAGCCTCAGAGGCCGAGAAGAATTCCATGCCTGAGCTACCATCGCCCGAAGAAATGCCTCGAGCCCCTGAACCACTACCCACTCCATCCAGCTTGGGAGGACTGGCTGACAGAGCCGGAGTAGAGGTGTCGGACGAGGGTGAAACAAGCGAGCCAGTGGAAGAGTTGAAGCGACTCCGGGAGCGAACCGAGGAGGTATCGGAGACAATAGGGGAACACTCGGACAGGCAAATGGACGAGGAAGAGCCCCAAATCCAACCGGAAATAAAAGCCAAGGAGAGGGCCTCGTGATATTCGGAGATCAGATGAGGGATGATGTAGTTCTCCGCCTCCTGGAAGGACAGTCAAGCCTGGAGACCAGCAAGTTCCTGGACAGGCTAATGGAACTTTCAAGCCTCGAGGAGGCCGAGCACCAGTTCCTTGTCGACCCATTCGACAGATCCGTCGCTCTGGTCTTCCAGATGTTCCAGTCAAGCGATCTGGACCCATGGGACGTCGATCTATCCAGTTTCATCGAGATGTTCAACGAACGAATAGACAAGGCCGAGAACATCGACCTCCCGTCATGTGGTAGGATGATCAGGATGGCATGGTCCATACTCAGGGGCCAAGCCAACTCCCTGATAGACCGCCAGGAGAGTGCGATGGATTTCGAGGAGGAAGTCGAGTGGGACTTCGAAGGGGGCTGGGAGGCAGAGTTCGATGATGACGAGTACAACTTCTCGCTTGGCGTGATGACCGGTGCCGCGGACGAGGCCCTCCCGTCCATCTTTGAAGGCAGGATCCACAGAGAAGAGGGTCGCCCCGTCACATTGGGGGAGCTACTACTGGGGCTGCAGGATGCCAGCAGGCTAGCCGATGAACAGAGGACGAGGGAGAGGATCGCGAAGGAGCGGAGGGAAGCTCACGACAAGGCCAGAGAGAGGTTCAGTGGCAGCCTTCACGTCGAGGATCTTGAAGGGGACCTGAAGAGGACATGGCAGGCACTGAAGGCCAGGACCCGTAAATCCGAACCCATATCCCTATCAGACGTGGCGGACCAGATGAACCGCGACTCAATCCTCCATGGTCTCGAAGAGGAGGAAGCAATCACAGAGTCGCAGGTTACGGCTTTCGTATCCACCCTGTTCCTGACAAACCGAGGCTACATTTCACTCGGACAAGAGAGCGGTTACAATGGACAGATCGTGCTACAGGACCTATGGGGCGAGTCGGAGGATTACGATGAGCTGACCCAGAGGCTACACCCAACTTCAGATCCGACGGGGGCGCAGAATGTCTGACCCCGAACTGTCGACAGTACTGGAGGCCATACTTTTCGGGGCCGGGCGCTCCATGTCACTGGAGGAACTCTCCGAGATGCTGGGGGAGCCGAAGGGAGTGATTCACGTGGGGCTATCCTACCTTAGGAAGAGCATAGACCAGAGGGAGGGTGGCGCCATACAACTTTCCAACGTCTCCGGGAGGTGGATCCTGGAGGTCAAGCCAGAGCTATCCTCCTCCCTTCCAGAGACATTCAGAGCCGACATCCCCCAGAGGCTGCTTCCTGCAGCAGCATTAATCGCCTATCACCAACCCATGCAGCAATCTCAATTGAAGGACATGCTGGGCCAAAAAGCCTACGACCATGTAAGGGATCTGGCCGATCTTGGACTAATCGATAGAAGGCGCGAAGGCTTGACACGTAGACTGACGACCACTAGGAGGTTCGCCGAATACTTCGGTTGTCCGGAAGTGGAGTACCGGAAGGTCAGGAGCTGGTTCAGGTCCGAAGCAAGCAAACTAGGGCTGACAAGCGCGGAGTTGGCTGCATCCTTAGCCCCAGAAGAACAGATGACAATATCAGAATTCACTGATGGCGAGACCTCGGAAATCGAAGCCAGAACAGATGAGTGAGAAATCACTTCCCTTCAGTTTCTGCGAACCATGGTATACTTGCGTTCATATCATAAACGATGGATTTCCCGCTGCTGTCTTATGAGTACTCGAGCGAGAGCTAAGAACGTCAAGAACAACGCAATTTTCATGATACTTCTGATGATTGCAGCCCCAGTGATGACCCTCCAGACGGGGTTGTTGGCTAGAGAACTACAAAATTCCCCCGAGCTGGAAGACAATCCTGTTGGAAAGAGTCTGACTTCATCGGGGTCTAGCAATCTCCCTGATTGCACTCTAGGCGACGTTGTCCTGACGGAAGTTTATCATTCCAGTGGGGACTGGATAGAGATATACAATTCGGGCAACCAAAGTTGCGACCTCGGGGAATGGCACATCCGTGATGATGACACCAATTCCGGAATGGTCCTGGCCAACGGAACTAACATCACCTCGGGGGAGTTCATGCTTTTCTCCTACTCCGATGGCGATTTCAACTTCGACATAAGCTACAGTGACTCCATACTTTTCTCTGACAGGAACACAACCATCGAGAACGCTACCGTGGCAACCACTCTGGACTACTACGGCCGCGACAATCAGGGATATTCGACATCAAGGGATGGGTCATGGGAACTATGTGATGGGGTATGGGACTACAATGAGCCGAACGAGATGACCCCTAATGCTACCAACCTGTGCGCCGGAGAGCCTTTCATGCTGTATGTCATGGACTCTGACGGGAGTTGGATAGAGGACCCGGATAGCATACCAAACGCATCATCGCCGCTGGTCTGGAACACGAGCAATCTAGACATTGGGCAATCCTACTACATGTACCACTGGTGGTCCACGGAGTTCGAATCAAGGAGCAACTCATTCACGTTCACCGCAGACGGCGAGGACATAGAGATCGAGGTCTCCTCGGACTACGATTGGACGTGCAACATCGACTTCAATGCCTACGTCCAGAACTCATCCAGCGGCTCGACGATAGAGTACTACACCGAATCCCTCGATGTAGAGTGCGGCGAGGAAATTTCTGAATTCAAGGTGCTCGACTCGTCCTCAGTCGAGTTGTCCGACGGACACAACCTAAGTTCCGGTAACAAGCTTGGCTCAGTTGGCTTTGTTGGGGGGAACACGGACAGAGCTTACAGGACTGTGTACACAGTTTCCTTCGACGACGAGGTCGTTGCATTCTCAGATAAGGAGTGCGACTACGGGCAAACTAGCTGCCTTGATTCCTACCAGATTAACATCCCAAGCCACGTCTGCGATGTGGATTTCGATGTCTCTGCATACGTCCTCACCCCTCACCAGTGGCTGCACGTCGGCGAGGAAACCCGCGAGATGGTCGGTGATTGCGACGGCACCGATGGAGACCCACAATCCGTGATGTCCCTCTATGCCATGATGGACGATGCCAACGGCGGGCAGTCATGGACCGAAGTCTACGATGACGGAGTGAATGACGTCCTCAATATGTCCGCGTCCAGGACCCAGAGCTTCTACTGGGATATCGACGATTCCGCTATCGACAGCAATCTCAGGATTTCCTTCTCCTACGAGGGGGACCAGGTGATGGACCGGTATTTCCAGTATGACGGTCAGCCTATCTACTGGAACGCAACAGTGCTCGAGACCGAATGCAATCCTAGGGTTTACGGATACTTGTACACCCAACTACCAGACGGGGACAGCCACACCATTGCAAGCTGGTCAGACTACTTCGAGACCGACTGCGATGACTATGGGGAGGCAGACCTTCACGTTCACAACATGAGCAATACCTGGACAGTAACGACCAACAACGGGTCCACAGACATGATCTGGAACCTCTCGGATCTAGTGGTCGGAGAGGAATACCTTTTCGAATGGTACACCTACAGGTCCTCCTCCTACACCGCGAGTGGAGAGAGCCAAATATACGGCGAGTACTACAACCGCACGATTTTCACGGCCCCCTCGGAATACACACATCTGAACTGGACCCTCGAGACTCCTGGAGAATGGTGCGACGTTGACTTACGGGGATACCTCTACGTCGAATTCGAAGAGGCCCAAGAGTGGTGGGAGGAGGACGAGACGGACGATGAGAAGTGGACGGAAGTATGGTACAACAACCACGATCTAAACCCCCACTGCGACGGAACAGAAGTGGCACCGTACGAACCAGTCAGCCTTTGGCACCTAGACCAGAACAACACCTGGGTGCTAGTCGACGACTCGACCAACCTATCTACCGGAGTACACCAGATGAAGTGGCAGGTCAGCGGAGCAAACGAGGACCAGTCGATGCTTCTTAACACCCAATACGAGTCCTACCTCAACAGCTCGTGGCTCTACTCCAGCTACGAGGGCACTGGAGACTTCGATGTGATATGGGAGCTACCGATATCAGACTGGTCCTGCAACATCGACATCGAGTTCGACCTGTACTTCCTGTCGGCAACAGGTAACACATATCGCATGGATCACGAGATCGGCAATCCGTTCATAGACGGGCCCTGCAATGCAGGCCTGTCCATATCAGGTACCAATGAGCCAGATTTCAGCCTCTCGCTTGTTGATTCCGATGGCTCACTCGACGACCTCAACGATGCGGAACTCGAGGAGGGTAATAACACACTCAGGTGGTCAGTGGAGGGATCCATGGACGGCCTGCAGCACTACGTCACCATGTACCTCCGGTACAACAACAGGATACAGGAAATAGACTCAGAGGTCTTCTTCGGCGACTCCGCGGATCACTCCGGGGACTTCACCTTCAATGTCGACGGTCCGGTGTGCGACTACGTCTACGTCCAATCCAAGCTGCACATCAGAGGCTACAACGGGCTGTACCATGCCGATACACAATCATACAATCTGGCATACGACGGCAGCTCGACAGGGTGCGACTACGAGGGCCCCACCATGTCGAAGCTCTCATCCGATGGAACTTGGGAAGAGAGCCCGAACACACTTGAAGCCGGGAATAACCAAGTAAGATTCAACCTCGAGTCCTTCGGGCTCCATGATAACTCGACATACTACATCTCCTCATCCATTCAGGGTGAGGGTAGTTTAACCCAGAGCCTAAGCACATACTTCAACATCGGGCAGCCCTCGAATCAGAATTACTGGAACTATGACGATTACGACGGTAGAGACGTTTACCTCAACTATACTGTCGAGGACTGGACTTGCTCTTCGACGGCTAGCATTACGATATATTACATCGACATGAGCGGATCTTGGAACACCTACGCATCAATGCAGACGAGACACTTCCAGAACCCCGGCTGTGACCCCGCAGGAGATCTGTCGGTTTCCGCTGTCCTGGACGGCCAGTGGGAGGAAGAGCTAGAGCTTTACGACAATGACTGGGACATCTCAGCAGGTACTACTGACCTCTACTGGAATATGTCCCAACTGAACATAGGCGAGCGGTACAACCTATACTTCTACGCTTACCTCGATAACGAGGACGTGTACAGTTACGCAGGAAACTCGTGGTTTGCGGACTCTGAGACAGAGTCATGGCACTTCGATCTGGACCTCGATGGCAGCGAGTGCAATATCTACGGCTACGGATACCTGCGGATATACATCGAAGGATACGGATGGAGTACACTGGATTACGACTACTTCCATCCAGACGAGCCATGTATAGCCCCATTCGAACTCCAGTTCGAAGACGCCACCGAGTTCGTCGACGCGACAACATCCATACTCCCTACGGGAACCGTGCAGATGCTGTTCAACCTGTCCGAGCTCGGTCATGGGGACTATGAGATCGACTACTACTGGTGGGGGGACGAGTCTGGCGGAAACGGATGGTACTACGACAATCAAATCACGGTGAACGAGACCATCGATGGCTTCTACTGGAACATGACGCTGGACGACGAAGACTGCGAGGTGTATGTGAGGGCCCGGGTTTACGAGATCGGACCCTCAGGTAACGACCAGGTCGGGGGAGAATACAGATTCGACATGGGAGGGCCATGCGTGCTACCTGCCAAGCTCGAGATCCTCGGGGAAGACGGGACCTACCTACCGGCCGTATCGGAACTCTTCACAGCCGGGACCAACCAGATGAGGTGGAATCTATCGAACCTCGAGGTAGGCAGTGATTACCGACTCGACTATTACTACAACACCCAGTCAGAGGGAAGCTCACAGTGGACATATCTCGATTTCACTCACGACGGCTCAAACGTCGACTGGGATTTGGATCTAACGCTCTGGGACTGCAACCTGGCGATCTACGTCTACGTCTACAACGATACAGCTGGAGGTAGCCAGATGCTATACGACCAGTGGTATTACTACCCGAGCGACTGCTCTGAGGGAGGGACCGCATACGCCGAAGTGAACAGGACCTACGGATGGACTGGCGTCGATAGCAATCACAATGTTGAGGACGGAACCACAGAGATGAGGTGGCGCCTGGCGGACCTAGATGCGAACCAGTCCTATGCTTTCGAGTGGATTACCGAGAGGAACGGGCACTACACCTCCCACGACTCGTTCTTCTTCAATTCCACTTCGTCTGAGGAGCATCTTCATCATTTCAGTATCGAGGTAGATGAGGACATAACCTGCAGAGTGTATTTCAGGACATTCCTCTACGTCATAACGGATGTCGGCAACTACATAGAAGTCAACCAGAACTCCCAGTATGTAACTCCAAATTGTGACTATGAGGGTGACTTCGACCAATTCCCTCTTCTGGTGCTTGATGACGACACGAATGACTCCTGGGTCAACACGAATTTCATCGAGAACGGCGATCAGACGTTCAGGGTAGACCTCTCCGGACTAGACCCGGACAGGCAGTACAACCTTTGGGGCAGCGTGTCCAACAGATACGGCTCCGAATACTTCTCATGGGGGGATTTCAACCCCGCAGAACGCCCTAGCTACATCGAAGTTGATATGACAATAGACGAGTGGACATGCGAAGTCGGACTTAACCTGTACATCTACATGTACATGCTCGACGGAGGAAGCAGGTATATCAGGTCGGGAACCGAATACACCGACTCGCCATGCGTCGACGTCGGAGACGTGGAACTCGAGATAGACTCCGATGACGTGGGCTACAGCATGGGTCTCGAGAATGGATCCAACCAGATGTCTTGGAACCTGACTGACCTGGCTGCCAACCAGTCCTACACCTTCGAGTGGAGGGTCGAATACAACGACGACCACGTGATGTATGGAACAGAGACGTGGGACACGGGAGGCAACACAAGCGCCCTTATCGAATGGGTCATGGACATTGACACATCGATAACCTGCAACGCAAGAGTCTACTACAGAACGTTCATCGACACAACTGGGTCAGATGACTGGTTCCAGATGGACTCCGGCGACTACTCCGAATATTTCAGCTGCAACGAGTACGTCTACCCAGAGGACTACTACGTCAGCTTCTATGGTAACATAAACGGAACCTGGCAGGACAATCCCGACGTCTTGCCGTTCGGGAACGACGCAGTACAAATCCAATTCGAAAACATGAGCGAGGGGGCGAACTATCGGTTGTACCTATATCACTCTGGAACGGGCTTCAACTCGTTCTCTGAGAACATACACTTCACTTACGACGGGGGGCCAATGGACATCGAGATGCCGATCGCGCCTTGGGCCTGCTCCATATCATACAGCTGGAACCTCTACCTCTACGACTTCAGGTACGAGACCGGAACAAGCGGGAGCTACTCCAACTGGTACATGGGTGCCGATAGCGGATCACTTAACGGCCCATGCATCAGCTCAAGCTACGACAGCTCGGACACTCCCGACTTCAACCTCACGGACGGTTCCGGCTCTGGGCTGACGAGCGACCACGTATTCTCGGAGACTAACAACACAGTTGTCCTGACCGCCGAGAACGTACAGAGCGACTTCCCCTACTACATGGAAGCTAGGATCTACTTCAACAACTACCTCAACATATACGAGAACTCGATGTGGTTCGGTAACAACACGGACACGGAGTCACTGACCCTCGAGTTCGACGTCCCAGGATTCGTCTGCGATGTCGACATCAGAGCGTACATGTACGTCAGGACATCAAGCGGGAACACGGAACTGTTCAACGAGGAGGACCTGCAGAACCTAGACGGGCCCTGTGACGGATCCGGGAACTACGACGATGCTCGCCTGAGCACACCGCTCTATGCTTACCTGGATGGAAACTGGACCCTCGTTGATGGCGACACGGTAATTCCCGCCGGCGAGACGGAATATTACTGGGACCTAAGTGCTCTCTCCACGGAAGAGGAGGTATACTTCTACTCAGGTGGAAACACTTACTGGAGCGGTTACGTCGACGGGAACGACCACCCCCTCGAATTCTCGTACACCATCAGCGAGTACAAATGCGACCTCTACTTCTACCAGAGGATAGAATTCCGATCTGGGGACCTTTGGACGGGCTCACACAGCACAGGCAACAACTACGTCTACCCGGGCACTGACTGCATAGAGGAGTCAGGAGAGATAACCATCGATATCCAGGACCAGGACGGCAACTGGATGAACACAGATAACGGGTACGGCTACGACCTGCCCGCGGGAACCACGAACCTGAGCTGGAACCTGACAGAACTCATCGAGGGTGTGGACTACGAATTCTACTATTACGTGAGCGGTAACTACTGCTGCGATTACACGTACGAGTACTTCACCGCGGACTCCACTGGTACGATGTCATTCGACTTCGACGTCACTATCGACATATACGAGTGCAACATATACTGGTACGCCTACCTAAGGCCTATGTCGGAATACACCGGGAACTATGAGTCAGTGGACAGCTTCTCATTCAGACCAGAGGAGCCTTGCTACCCGCCGTTCAACCTCACTACGACAGATGCCGACGGGAACATGACTGTTGATGCGATGGATCCCGGGTTCTCGCTAATGCCTGGAGAGAATCACATGTTCATGGACTTCGGTCATATGGACAACGGAACGCAGTACGAGGTCGACTACTACTTCTCGGACAGCGATGGCGGAAACGGCTGGTTCTACGACCTGATGGTCTACGTCGACCTATCTGACAATATCCCCGATGGAGTCCACTTCAACATGACGATGGACTCGTTCGACTGCGACGCATACCTCGACGTCAGGGTCTACAACAGGACGGACGGCCAGAACAACCAGATGTTCAATCGCAACATATACTTCGACGGACCCTGCCAAAAGCCAGTTTCTCTGATTGTCGAGGGAGTTGACGCCAATGAGATGGACTCCATGGATCTGTCCCTAGGTGACAATAACTTGACATGGGCCTTCGACTATCTGGAGGACGGCATCGACTACCGACTACAGTGGTACTACAGCAATGACTCAGCCTGGATGGGTTGGTACTACGAGTACTTCACCTACAACGGTTCAAACGACGTGGAGTGGAACATGCATGTCAGCACTTTCGACTGCACACCGATGGCCTACGCTCAACTGATGTATGACAGCAACGGATCCTCCATCGGAAACAGCGAATATTGGTACTTCTACGTACCAGACTGCGCGGACGTGTACATCGACGTGCTCGATGAAAACGGCGACTATGCAAATTCTAACGACTATGGACAGGGCACCCACAACCTGACATGGCAGATTAACAATCTGCCGGAGGGTTACGAGTATGCATACGAATGGCGAGTCTACAAGAACGGTTACCTGCAATCCTACCAACACGCGTTGTTCATGGATAACGGATCGGTCAATCTCGACTTCTCGATAGATATCGGGCCAGAGGTCTGCGATGCCAGGGTATCTGGAAGCCTATACTACCTCTCGGACGAGTCCAGCAACATATGGAACAGCATAACCTCCAGAAGCCAGTACTTCTACCCCGACTGCAACGAATACCAGAACCTTTACCCCTGGACAATCCTAACTGACGCAGATGGTGATGGCAACTACACCGAGGTGGAGGAGTACGGAAACATCGGAGGGAACCAAACCATGCCCTTCGCAATCGACGTCAGCCATTTGTCACTAGGGGACACCTCCTACACCATACAATACCAATGGGAGACCGAATCGGACAACTTCTACGGAAGCACGACCGACATAACAGCGAACGAGAACGTGTTCTACTTCGACGTACCACTGACAACCTGGGACTGCGAGGTGCGCATCTACATCTACCTCAGGTACGAGAATTTCCAAGGCCATTTCAACTACATGCAAAGTAGGTGGAACTACTTCGAGACCGATTGCGTGGAACCTGGCAACGTCTCTCTGAACATGGATGGAATGGGAGAGGTCTGGGACGACTGGTCAAACCTGAACAACGGCACGAACAACATGTCATGGGAGCTGACCGACCTCAACATCGGAGCCCAATACACGCTGGACTGGTACGTCAGGCTGAACTACGATTACGTGCTCTACGAGCATCAAACATGGGTTGCAACAGGCGAAGAACACTCCATGCCATGGGGCTTCTCAATAGACAACTCGACTACCTGCAACCTCGAGGTCCGCTACAGGCTCTTCGTGGACTCATCCGATACCAGCACACCTAATTGGATCGATATGAAAGAGCAAGGATACTACTGGTATCCCAGCTGCGACGAGTACGTCTACCCCGAGGACAACTACGTCTCAGTCGAGTTCGACATCAATGGGACATGGGTCGAGAATCCCGACGAGGTGCCAGCCGGTGAGACGGAAATCCGGGCCGTGTTCGAGAACCTGAGCGTGGGAGCCACGTACAGGATGTACTTCTACTACAGCAGCACAGGCTTCCCAAGCAACTCCGATTACATCTACTTCACTTACGATGGCAATCCGATGGAGTTGACCGTCCCGATTGCGCCTTGGGGGTGCTCGATGTACTTCAACTGGGACCTCACGCTGTATGACTTCAGATACCCCGGCGATGACTACAACAGCTGGTACATGGGTTCTGACAACTTCAACGTAGACGGCCCATGCGATAGCCTAAGCTACAACAGCTCTGACTACCCGGACTTCTCGATACTCGACCAGGCAGGCAATCAGATCGACGACGACTACCAGACATCGAATGGAAGCAACACCGTTGTGATCTCCGTTGACAACCTGCAGGACGGCTTCCCATACGCAGCAGAGCTAGAGGTAAGGTACGATGGGTACCTGAACTTCTTCGAGAGCCACATGCTAATAGTGGACAACTTCAGTAGCGCTGAATTCGATTTCACGTTCGACGTGCCGGGATTCGTTTGCGACGTCACGCTGTACGCCACGCTCTACGTCAAGACCGACACGTACTCGAACATGCAACTGAACTCGACTTACCTGTATCCTGAAGGCCCATGTGACGGGACCGAGGGGCATTCGCAACTCTCCAGTCCCCTGTACGCTGACATAAACGGGACCTGGGTCTTGGTCGATGACGATACCATGATCCTTCCCGGAGAGACGGAGATGTACTACGACATCAGCTGGATGGGTGACACTCAGTACTACTTCAGCCTCAACGCGCCAGGCTACGGATGGAGTGACTGGGTAACTTCCGAGGACGGACCGATAGGGTTCTCGATCACCATTAGCGAGTTCGATTGCGACCCTTATTTCTACAGCTACATGCGCCAGGAGAGTCAGTTCTCCGGCTGGCACTACTACGAATACGCCTACCTCTATCCCGAGACAGACTGTTTAGAGGAGGCCGGAGGTATCTCCCTGGAAATCCAGGATGAAGATGGCAACTGGTCCTCGTACATGTCGCATGAGAGCTACGACCTGCTACCTGGCACGACATCAATGAGCTGGGAGCTGACAGATCTTCTGGAAGGATACGAATACGAGTTCTACTGGTACATCAACAGCGAGTACTACTGCGAGAGCAGGTCCCACACGACATGCACACCGGACTCCGATGATACGGCTTACGTTTACTTCACTCCCAACTCTACGACCACGACCATGTCCTTAGACTTCGATCTCACGATCGATCAGTTCCTCTGCGACATGGCCATCTACGCCTACTTGAGGCCGATGTCCGAGTACACGGGTAGCTATGACGAGGTGGCTAGCTTCAACTTCTACCCAGAGGAGCCATGCTACCCGCCATTCAACCTGTTCGCGGCCGATGACGATGGGAACATGACCGTCGACGCTCTGGATTCGGGCTTCTCCCTCGATACCGGCGTGAACAACCTGTTCTTCGACTTCGGACACATGGACAATGGTTCCGAATACAGGCTGGAGTGGTACTACGACGACAGCGATGGCTGGCACGGTTGGTTCTACGACGAGATCACTGTCAACACGACAGATAACCTTCCCGACGGCATAGAATTCAACATGACGATGGATTCATTCGACTGCCAGGCATACTTCTACGCGTCGGTATACAACCTCACAGACGGGCAGTACACCAACATGTACAGCAGGACTAGGTACATCGACGGGCCGTGCAACCTACCCATCGACATTGACTCGTACGATAATAGCGGAAGTAACGAGGTCGAGGCCGGTACCAATGAGATGACATGGGTCATTGACCACCTCGACGAGGGTAGTAACTACACGCTGCAATACTACTACTCGATGACCTCCGGCTTCTATGGATGGTACTACTATGACTTCGTCTTCAATGGCACAGAGCACGTCGACTTCTCGGTTAACGTAACCGACTGGGACTGCAACGTCAACGCCTATGCTATGTTGTACAACACCACGGACGGGAACAACGACAATGTATACACCAGGAACTTCTACTTCGGCAACAACGACTGCTACTATGTCAGCCTAGAAATCGCTGACGGTGATGGCGACTATCTGGATAGAAACATAGACGGTGGGACCACTGAGCTCCTCTGGATAGTTGAATTCGGAGATGATGACGATCTAGCAGGCCACGAGTTCGAGCTGTCCTGGTATTACGTGATCGACAACGACTGGAGCAACCAGATCTCCGACTCCTACACATGGACACAGTCCAGCAACGACGGCATGGAGATACCGTGGAACCTAACCGTAACCGATTTCACGTGCAACGTATACTCGAACGCCAACCTGAGAGTCAACACGTCAGACGGCTGGCTAAACGTAAGAGGATATGGGATGAGCCTATATCCCCCGTGCGATGAAATTCCTAATGGATGGTACGACCTTCAATTGGATGATGGGGGAACATGGGTGGAGATCCCAGATGGGTGGAACAACCTGATCGAGGACGCCGGAATCTACAACGTCAGATTCAACGCGTCGATGCTCGAGGAAGGAATAACCTACTACATGACCTACTCAGCCCATGTGTACGGTCACGAGATAGGATCAGATACCGTGCTGTTGAACTCCACCGACGGAAACGAGACAGTGGAACTCGCCCTGGTCGTGCCTCACTGGTATTGTGGCATGGAGCTACATTCCAGCCTTTCATTCGAACATGACGGTACAATGTTCGAGCTGGTATCCCGAGAATACTACGATAACGGCCCATGCCAAACAGACCTATCAACCGACTTCACGGACAGCCTCGAGGTCGAACTAAGCCTGCAGATAATAGACGATGGAGACTACGAGCTCCATACCTACTACGCGTCGGAACTGGGCGGGGACGTCCAACTATGGATGGACGCCCAGTGGGGGAATATGGACGGCACGCTGAACGCCAGCGAGGCCTCACTTGCGTTCTCGGAGATCAACGAATGGAATGATGAAACCCCCGGTGATAGCCCCCCATTCCAGCTGAATGGGATGGGTCCATCGACGTGGACACTCGAAAACCCATCATTGGACGAGGCCTGGTTAAACAACACATCCTCGCCCATGACCCTCTGGGGCTCTTGGACACATGAGTTCCACGACATCTTCGGAGTTGAGGTAGTGTTGACCATCCCGGTCTTCCAGGATGAAGGCGATGTGCCTACACACATAACGCTCAACGGCGACTTGGACGAGAGCCTGGAGCTAGTCTCTGGTTACATCGACTACGAGAATGGGTCCAGCCACTCTCACATAGATGCCGATGACAATGTCACGCACGTCCAATTGACCCTGGACGGACCTGGGAACTACACGCTCGGTGCCGTTTGGGTTCTGACGGATATTCCCGAACCTGACGTAAGTGTAGAGTCCTATGACAACACAACCGGTACTTATGGAGAGTTCACAGGGATCGTCGAGGGATGGAACCAGCTACAGGTTTCACTAGCCAACCTTTCCCAGCAAGAGTACATGATACACCACAGTGTGCACCTGGACGGGTCACTAGTACAGAACGGCTCGACCACAATTCCCGCCGATGTCACTGATTTCGGCTACGTGATCGGCGGCATTCTGGACATCTTCACATGCGATGTCGAGATTCGATTCTCGATAGAGGACAGCTTCGGAGAAGTGGTCAACTCGACGGTATTGCTACTGGAAGGGATTTGCGCTCAGACTGAGTTCACCCTCAGCCAGCATTTCCCGGCCCAAGAGTCCCCTGAGTACGTTTGCCACGAGATAGCAGGGGATCCCACAAGCAATGTCCAATACGTCAACTTCAGCCTTGTAAACGACGGAACAGAAGACTGTGGCGACGGAGCGGACGAGCCATTCGACATGGATCTGAGCACAGACTCAGACGGAGACGGCGACCCCACAAACGATCCGGACAGCTGGTACGACTGCTACGACATGACGACTATCAGCATGAGCCTGGTAAATGACGGGAACAATGACTGCTCGATGGGCGAGGATGAGTACTTCTACACCGAGTCCTCGGTCGGCCCACCGACCACGGCAATGGGCTTCTCGGATGGGGAGTACGATTACTCGATGATGTTCGAGGCATCCGCATTCAACCTAAGCGGAACAAGCAATTGGTCGATAACCTACGAAGTTGTCATCGATGGGGTGGAATCAAACTCCTCAGGAAACTACACGATACCTGCAGGTCTGGTAGACTCCAGCCTGTGGATAGAAGTAGCTACTAACATCGAATCCTGTTACATCGAGATCTCAGTCTCGCTGATAGAGAACGATAACGCCACCTCCGCATATTCGGAAAGCTACAATCTGACCGGAGAATGCGTGGAGGACACTGATTCGGACGGTTACTTGGACTGGTACGACAGATTCCCAGATGATCCAGAGGAGTGGGACGACACGGATGGAGACGGTCTGGGCGACAATGCCGACGAACTACCAACAGACCCCAACGAGCAGTATGACTCCGACGGAGATGGCGTCGGAGACAATGGAGACGCCTTCCCGCTGGACTCCGACGAGCAGTATGACTCGGACGGAGATGGCGTCGGAGACAATGGAGACGCCTTCCCGCTGGACCCCAATGAGACCACGGACACCGATGGCGACGGAACTGGCGACAACGCTGATACCGATGCTGACGGCGATGGCACGGATGACAGCGACGAGGACAGTGACGGCGATGGAATCAACGACGACCTGGATGACTTCCCATTCGATGCGAACGAGACCACTGACACGGATGGCGACGGAGTCGGCGACAATGCGGACGACTTCCCCAATGATGCGAACGAGACCACTGACTCGGATGGCGACGGAGTCGGCGACAACGAGGACGAGGACGCAGATGGCGACGGGGTCCCGAACGGACTGGACGACTTCCCGCTGAACAGCGATGAATCGAATGACGCAGACGGAGATGGCGTCGGAGATGCGGAGGACGCGTTCCCAAACAACCCCAACGAGTACAGGGATTCGGATGGAGACGGGGTCGGAGACAACGCCGATGATGACGATGATAATGACGGTACATTAGACGGCTTGGATGCCTTCCCGTTCGATGCTAGTGAATCCTCTGACATGGATGGGGATGGCTATGGAGACAATTCTGACGCCTTCACCAACGATCCAACCGAGTGGAATGACTACGATGGTGACGGCGTTGGCGACAACTCGGACGCATTCATTACTGACCCGGCAGAGAGCAGGGATTCAGACTCTGACGGTATCGGCGACAATGCCGATGCATTCCCATTCGACGGCACAGAATCGATTGACACAGACGGCGATGGTGTCGGCGACAACAGTGACGCGTTCCCGAACAACGCTTCTGAGGACTCGGACTCTGACGGCGATGGCGTCGGCGACAACAGCGACGCGTTCCCGAACGACGAGACAGAACAGAAGGACTCGGACGGAGACGGCATTGGAGACAACGCTGACGTCGAAGAACCAGACTCAGGGAGCATAATCCCAGGTTTCGGAGCAATCGCGGGAATCGCTTCCATACTCGGAGCCGCGATTCTGGTAGCCAGCAGACGAAAGGACTGAGCGGCCTCAGCCCCTAAGAGGGGCTAGGTCGTTCAGGGCCATGGGCCCTCCAAGTTAATCGAACCAAGGGCAACCTCATTTCTGGACCATTATGTCGTAGAAAATTGTCAGTTCCAAAAGTGCCAACAATGGACCTCCGACTAGAAATAAGGATATAGGGTCAGGAGGGGAAATTAGAGCTCCGATGAACAGGGCAGCGAACCAAATCAGGCCCCTATTCTCAACTATGGAACTCCTGCTAATCGCCCCAGACCTCAAAAGCAGAATAGTCACAATTGGCACCTGGAAGACAATGATCGAAGAAAAGTAAAGACCAGTGACAAATCCCACCCATGACTGCAACTGCCACGTGTTTAGCAGACCAGAATCACTAGAGTCCTCAGCCAGATACTCCAGGAGGAACGGGATCAGAACATTGTGCGCATAAGCAAGCCCCAGTCCGCCCAGTGCCAACATCATTGCCAGTGCCATCACGGCTCTCGAAGTACCAACACCCGGTGATACACGGTTAGTCGAATCGGGGAGAGCGCTCCGGCCAAACCAAGCAAGATCCAGGACCGCCGTTGCCACCATCATGCCGAAGGCGATCTGTGCAGCTATTCTCAGTTGCAGCAGAATAACCTCGAGGGGCTGCAAAATGATGACCTCGACTCCATCTGGGACGTACCCTTCGGATTCAAGGAGCCATTCGATGACCTCCCCTCCTATCGGATACCCTGCCACGAAACCAATTGTGAAAATTCCGAGGTATAGCTTCCTACGTCGCTCGATGTGTGAACTAATGCTTTGGAATATCGGACTGTCAAATGCCCCCAACAACCCCTCGCCCATGTCACAGGATAGGCATCACATTGGTGAATTCATCGATAGGGTGTCAAGACTTCCTTAGTATCACAGTCAGTAGGTCCTCATCCTTCAGCTGATGGTCTAAGCCAACCCTCTGCCAGTCGAATTTCGCACTTGGCCCCTTGACCCGTGCATATCGGAATTTCCTCAGAAAATCTCGATGTAGTTTAGCACAGACGTCCCTGACCGTGGAAGTGTCCTTCACGATCAGCGGCTCGATCATATCCGCCTCTTGCCCTTGCGGCTTAAGGAAAATAGACATGAAGCCCAGATTGTCGAAGATGAAGTCCTTCATCTCCTCTATCCCCTCTCCGGTCTTGGCCGAGACATTGAGAACCGGCCATCCTTCTGGCAGGCCGTCATAGGCCCTCCGAAGGTCCTCCTCATTCGCAAGATCGATCTTGTTCACCACCACAACAGATCTACTGTAAATTCTATTTCCAGCTAGCGTATCCACAATATGGTCATCAGTGACATCCGTCCTCAGTGTAACAGTGGCGGAAACGATTCCGAAACCTCTGATGATTCCTTGAATCTCCTCATCACTCATGTTGGTCTGCTCCAGAGTGGAACGAACCTCTATGCCTCCTCTTCTTGTCCTAGAAACGAAGACTTGTGGAGGGCTCTGGTTCAATCTCATACCTGCCTTCCACAATTCATCATCTAGAATCTTGAAGTGAGACTTCTGGAATGGGTCGATAACGTAGAGGACCATGTCTGAGCCTCTGATTACATTCAGAATCTCCTTCCCCCTTCCCTTCCCTTCCGAAGCGCCCTTGATCAGACCCGGCAAATCCAGGATCTGTATCTTCGCACCTCTGTGGTCCATAACCCCTGGTATACATGTCAGAGTTGTGAATGCAAAGTTGCCAGCTTCGGACTCAACATCTGTAAGTTGTGAGATCAGACTCGACTTGCCGACGCTAGGAAAGCCCACTAGTGCGACTGATGCATCTCCTGACTTCTTCACCTCGAAACCCTGGGTACCTCCACTAGATCTTGAATGGGCCGCCGCCTTTTCCTGCTTCTGCCTAAGTGCTGCAATCTTCGCTTTCAGCTTACCGATGTGACCCTGTGTCGCTTTGTTGTATTTCGTCTTGGATATCTCTTCTTCCAGGGACTTGATTTGTTCGTCTATCGTTGCCATGGCCAATCGCTCCCTTGCTTCTACCTGGGATGGTGGCGTGGCCCCACATTCTTGAATTCGGTGGAAGGTTAGAACCTGAATCTATCAAGCGAGGGTATTTGGACAAAAGCGGGTCATGCAGCACATGGTCGACGTAATCCTCCATCTGGTCGACCGAGGACCATTGGACGAACTCGTGTCCATGAGCGTGGGTGAAATATCATCTGCGATGGAGTCAGCCAGTCTCAGGGGTTCCAGGCCGGAGGCCGATCCTCGATTCCACAGGGACTTCGATGTCGACCTAGAGGGGGAGGTCCTAGAGTTGATTGACGATTCGGAAGGGCTGGGCGAGGGGAACAGTTTGGCCGAGGAGGAATCTGACTCGGCGATGGAGCTCTCCCTACTACTTGCCCGATGGTGCTCGACAGCACAATGGACATGCTGGGATGCTCGCCTTTTTCTTTATCTGGAACCGTTCATAGAATCCCCACTAAATGGACAAGATGCTTTCCTGGAGCATAAGGTCTGGGAACAATTCTCGGAAGCCCTTTCAAGGACTGACAGATCTTCATACTCGGAGTCAGTGGTATTGGACTGGATGTCTAGGAGAGAGGATATGGGAGAGACTATGGAGCCCTCTGAGGACCCAATGATACTGCCTACCATGGAATCTCATCGGACACTGAGTGAATCCCTCTTCAACATCATGGAATCTTTCAGGAGGTCTGAGATGGAATTGATGGCTGGTCGGGAGTTTCTAGAGGCAGGCAGGTGGATGCTTGGTAGATCGACGCTTTCCGAGACTTGGGGGTCGCAGAGTTGAGCGATCTACCATTGGAACCGGCGCCGCCGGCAGAGCCTCCAGGACCAGGAGTGGTGGTCCTGGGTAGGTTCCAACCGGTCCACAAGGGGCATGCTCTGATGATTCAGGCCGCCGACAGTTGGCGTACTGAAAATGCAAGTGAAGAGGGACTGATCATCGCCATAGGGTCATCCAACCAACCGCCTTCTATCAGGAACCCGTGGTCTTCGCAAGAGAGGGCAGCCATGCTACACGCATGGTTGGATTCAGCTGGGATAGAGGCGACGATAGTCACAATACCAGACATAGAGGATCCTCCAAGATGGGTCTCGCATGCCGAGAAGTACCATGGCGGTGCAGGGTCTATCTTCACCACTGACGTCGGAACCGCAGAGCTCTACGAGTCTTCAGGATGGCCAGTGATAATGGGCGGGTTGGAGCATCGCGAGTCATATGAGGGTTGGAGGGTCAGGGCCACGGCCCAGATGCTGTCGACAGTCTACGACGAGGATGCCGTAAGATCAGTGATGGGGGCTACGGTTCCCGACGAGGTAGTTTCGTACATGTTAGCAGAAGGTTCACTGGCCAGGCTTGCATTCATGGGCGAGGGCGGGGAGCCCGTAGGATAACCTCTAACCTCGTCACTAGAAGTCATCGAACTCGTCGAACTCATCCTGACTCAGTTCCTCGTCGAACTCCTCAAACTCGTCATCGCTAATGTCGTCAGTGCTCTCTGCTGGATTCCCCGTTGAAACCTCTGCAACTGTTGATGGTTCCTCTGCGGCCCCATCTTCGAAATCCTCGAACTCATCTACATCGAACTCCTCGAATTCGTCGTCACTGATCTCTGGAGAGCTCTCGTCCGGGGCCTCAGCCACTACCGGGGCCTCAGCCACTACCGGGGCCTCAGCCACTACCGGGGCCTCAGCCGCTACTGGCTCATCTTCCTCGAAATCGTCTTCGCTGATTTCCTCTGGGGCATCTAATGGCTCCTGGATTTCTCCCTCCGAGTCTTCAATCTCAGGATCACCCCCGACTTCATCTAGTTCGATTCCGTCATCGTCGTCCTCTATTTCGAGGTCCCCCAGGATGTCCTCGTCATCGTCATCGTCGTCCTCTATTTCGAGGTCTCCCAGGATTTCCTCGTCATCGTCATCGTCGTCAACCACCTGTTCCACATGGCCCAGTCTTGCCTTGAACTTCGCCAGTTGGATGTCATCCTCCTCGAGTCTAGCGACCAATTCCGCCTTGTTTCCTCCAATGGTCAAGTCTCTTTCTTGGAGAATTTCCTTGAGATGGGCCACAGTCATCGAGTTGTAGTCCACCGGCTCTGGCTCTTCCACTTCCTCCGGGCCTTCTTCTTCTGCTTCCGACACTTCTTCGAGATCCTCCGACATCATGGCCTCAAACTCAGCCTCCTGCTTCCTCTTATATGCTCGGAATCCAACCACTGCAGCAATAAGCAGGACTACTAGCCCTGCTATTCCCCCTCCAATTAGTAGCGGGTTAATCGGCTCGGCTACGCAGAAGGTACTCCCTTCCTGTGGCTGATGTTGCCCAGATGGGCATTTGGTCAGTGTTGATGACCCCGGGGAATCAACGAAGAATCCCGAGGGAGCAGCTATGCATGATGTCTGTCCAGATTCTGGCTGATATGTCCCCTCGACACACATGATCTGGCTTGTTGAACCCTCAGTGTCCACGAAGCTCCCAGGTTGGGCTTGCTGGCAATCCGAACTACCCGATTGATCTTGCCAGGTACCCGGCTCGCAAGGGGTCTGTTCGCTGGAACCAGGAGAGTCGACGAAGTATCCCGGAGAGGCATCGGTACAGGATGATTGGCCGCTCGCAGACTGGAATGTGCCGGCAGGACAGGGAGAGGCCACCGACATCCCATCTAGACTCACTACGAAACCGGGTTCCGCAGTCTCACAATCTATGCTACTGAAGTTGGGCTGGAATGTGCCGATTGGACACGGAGTCTGATTAAATGAACCAGAGTTAGGGACATGGTAACCCGGCTCCGCCTCCCTACAGGTGGTCATTCCAGAATCACTCTGCCAAGTCCCGGGATCGCAGGGCGTCTTCTCGGTCGCCTTTGTTCCTGTCACGTAGTAACCAGGCTCTGCAGATATGCAGCTTTGCTGGGCTTGCCCGGGCTGGTAGGTCCCCGCTTGACACCCGGTCTGAGTGGTGGAGCCCTCCTCTCCCACGAAGTATCCAGGATCTGCATCTACACAGGCCGTTGAACCAACGTTGGGCTGGTATGTGCCCACCGGACATGGCGTGTGTTCAGACTGTCCCGTACCTGCAACATAGTGACCATCTCCTGCGTCTAGGCAACTCACTTGTCCAGTGCTTGGTTGATAAGTCCCCGCTTCACATGGATTGGAGGTAGTGGCCTGCGTAGTATCAACGAAGTAACCCTCCTCGGCTTCTGTGCATTCCGTCATCCCAAATGCCGCCTGATATGTTCCAGCTGAGCACGGTGTCTGGCTGCCAGCACCAGATGTTGTAGTCTGGACGTAGAATCCTGGTTCTGCGTCTAAGCATGCATCCACACTCGTAGCACCCTGGTCAGGATTGTACTTTCCTGGCAGGCACTTGGTCTGGCTGGGCGATCCTATCGTGTCCACGTAGTATCCTATCTCAGCTGTCATGCAACTCTGCCTTGCAGTGCTCGGTTGGTACTCGCCAAGCTGGCAGCTCTGTTGAGAGGTAGCCGCCGAACCGTCAACGAAATGACCCGGTGTGGCGTAGATGCAGCTTGTCTCCCCCGAGTCAGGTTGGTAAGATCCGGGGGAGCACGCTACCTGGGACGATGATCCGGAGGATGCTACAAAGTAACCAGGGTCAGCATCAAGGCAGTCGGAAGACACAACGGATCCCGTGAACGTGTTGTACGTCCCGGCATCACATGGAGTTTCGCTCGCTGAGCCGGCGACATCTACGTAGTGCCCCACATTTGCAGATAGGCACTCTGCCTGCGCATAGTCAGGTTGGTAAGAGCCAGGTGAGCAACCGGTCTGACTGGTCGCGGCCAGAGAGTCCACGTAATTTCCTGGATCTGCTTCTATGCACGCACTCTGTCCCGGTGACGGCTGAAACTCACCGAGTTGGCAGGGACTCTGAGAGGTTGATCCGGGATATGCGATATAGTAGCCAGGTTGGGCGTCAATGCAGTCGGAAGAACTAGTTGACCCGGTGATATTGTTGTAAGAACCAGCGGAGCAGGGGGTCTGGCTAGGCTGTCCCTCTTGGTCAACGTAGTAACCAGGGCTCGCTTGGACGCAATCCGCCGGATCGCTAGAGCCGGAATTAGGATTGTATGTCCCCAGGCCACATGGCGTCTGCGTCGTCGACCCGTTCGTGTCCACGTAGTGCCCCGGAGATGCAGGGGTGCAAGAGCTCTGACCCGACTGATTGGTCCAAGTTCCGAGGGCGCATTGAGTCTGGTTCGTGTTCCCGAAACCCGATGCGTAGTGTCCAGGGTCGGTATCGATGCAGCTGGACTGGCCCGTCTGGTTCTGCCAGGTCCCCGGTGAGCATTGTATGGGACTCGATGCACCCGGCCCGGAGTAGTTCCCCGCTGGGGTGTCCAGGCAGTCCGTGGAGGAGGTGGATGATGAGTTGGGATTGTACGTCCCCGCATCGCAGGGCGTCTGCGTCGTCGACCCGTTCGTGTCCACGTAGTGCCCCGCGCTGGCGTTCGTGCAGCTAGCCTGACCGGACTGGTTCTGCCACGTCCCCGGGGAGCATGGCGTCTGCGTCGTCGACCCGTTCGTGTCCACGTAGTGCCCCGCGCTGGCGTTGGTGCAGGCGGACTGCCCAGTCATGTTGTTCCAGGTGCCGAGCCCGCAAGGCGTCTGCGTCGTCGACCCGTTCGTGTCCACGTAGTGCCCCGCGCTAGCGTTCGTGCAGCTAGCCTGACCGGACTGGTCCTGCCAGGAGCCGATGGAACACGGCGTGGGCGCCGGTGCCCCGGGCCCGGAGTAGTTCCCCGCTGGGGTGTCCAGGCAGTCCGTGGAGGAGGTGGATGATGAGTTGGGATTGTACGTCCCCGCATCGCAGGGCGTCTGCGTCGTCGACCC
>Ga0160422_10000499_pt1 | contig 23705 bp, 16 predicted proteins | sample Fk160mmetaG_FD_108192 | JGI IMG/M metagenome (GOLD analysis project Ga0160422, IMG submission 108192) | Marine microbial communities from the Central Pacific Ocean - Fk160115 60m metaG | ecosystem: Environmental > Aquatic > Marine > Oceanic > Photic zone | place: The Central Pacific Ocean...
GATTAATTGTCGAAGTTTTACGCATATTTTTTTACCTATACTGTGAGCATTATCTCTGTGGATTAAAGCCGAAAGGGCATCTACCTGATCTCCATTTAACAGGATATCCATTTTTACCAAATTGGATTGCTGGTAACCTATTGGTTGGTAATCGAATGAGGCATAACCCCTTGAAATGGTTTTTAATCGATCATAGAAATCAAATACTATTTCAGCAAGAGGTAATTCAAAACTTAATTCTACGCGGTCTGTAGAAAGATAAACCTGATTTTTAAGGACACCTCGTTTTTCTATACATAAAGTGATGATAGAACCAATGTATTCAGATTTTGTAATAATCTGAGCAGATATGTATGGTTCTTCAACTTTCTCAATCACAGATGGGTCTGGTAAATCTGAAGGGTTGTTTACAAGGAGTTTTTCACCTTTTTTGGAGTATGAGAAATATGATACGTTTGGCACGGTCGTAATAACAGTCATATTGAATTCACGTTCCAATCTTTCTTGGATAATTTCCATGTGAAGCATGCCTAAGAATCCACAACGGAAGCCAAATCCTAATGCAGCTGAAGATTCAGGTTCAAAAGTAAGTGAGGCGTCATTTAGTTGAAGTTTCTCCATTGATGTACGAAGCTCTTCGTAGTCTTCTGTGTCTACAGGGTAAATACCAGCAAAGACCATTGGTTTTACATCTTCAAAACCCTCAATAGGGTTGTTACAAGGCGCATCTGTATGGGTAATGGTGTCGCCAACTTTTACCTCGTTTGCTACTTTAATGCCCGATATGATGTACCCTACATCACCTGATTTTATTTCTTTTCGAGGTTCTTGATCTAGTTTAAGTGCACCAATTTCCTCGGCAAAATATTCTTTTTCTGTAGCAAAGAATTTTACTTTATCACCTTTTCTAATGGTACCATTAACAACTTTAAAATAAGCTTCAATACCACGAAACGGGTTGAAAACAGAGTCGAAAATCAAAGCTTGCAAAGGCGCTTTTTCATCACCTTCAGGAGGAGAAACACGATCTACAATTGCTTCCAATATATTCTGAATACCAATTCCTGTTTTAGCGCTGGCAGGAATAATATCTTCTCTATTGCAACCGATTAAATCAATTATTTGATCTTTAACTTCTTCGGGGTTCGCACTAGGTAGATCAATTTTATTGAGTACTGGAATGATTTCTAAATCGTTTTCGAGTGCCAAATATAAGTTTGAAATAGTTTGTGCTTGAATACCTTGAGCAGCGTCAACAATTAATAACGCTCCTTCGCAAGCGGCTATAGATCTAGATACTTCGTAAGAGAAATCTACATGACCTGGCGTATCTATTAAATTTAATCTGTAATTCTTGTTATTGCAAGGAAATTCCATTTGTATGGCATGACTCTTGATTGTAATTCCTCGTTCACGCTCCAGGTCCATATTGTCGAGAAGTTGATTTTGAGATTCTCGTTCTGTTACCGTTTGAGTGTGTTCCAAAAGTCGGTCGGCCAAAGTGCTTTTACCATGGTCGATATGTGCAATAATGCAAAAGTTGCGAATGTATTCTTTTTTCATTATTGCAAAACTACATTATTTGATGATAATACTAATTGCTAATGCAGCTAAAAAAAAGTTATATTTGTCATTTTGTCGTTTAAATTAAATTTGTTTTGATCAAGTAAGGAATCTAGCCTTGGAATTTGGTTTTATGAAAAAGATATTTTTTCTCTTTTGTTTAGTTAATGTTTTCAATATATCAGCTCAGGATGTGGTGGAGATAGATGATCGTTTATTGTTTCGCTTTTCTCAAAGCCAATTAGATGATATGGCTTCTGTGGATCCTAATCAAATTAAGTATTTAAATTTCTATCTTAATAATTCTTATTATTTTCAAGATGCTGATATTATCCCTGATGAAAAGTTACTAGATTATCAAGATGTCTTCCAACACCTTTCTTTGCCTTTAGATTATCAATTAGACGAACCTATCAATGAAGAGAATTTTAATGTTCTTATGTTTAACCTTAGGTTTTTTGAAAATAAGAGTACTGCTTATTTGTTCGGAGATAGTAATCTTTTGCTCGTGTTAAGGAGTAAGAAAATTATTAATGAAATGTTTAATGAATACTATTATTAAGGTGAAGCAAATAGTATCACTCATATATGTTTTTATTCTTGTAACTTGTCCTATTCTTGCTCAAGATTTCACTTCTTGTGAATCAGGAGAGGTAGGTGTATTTGTCTCATTGCAATATACTGATGTAAATATTCCTGCCGGAGAAGTTTCTTGGGATATTCAGGATAGCGATGGTAATATTCTTGAAGATTTTAATTATCTGCCTATTGCATCAAATTTTATTTTTACATCTGATGAAATTTGTTTGCCAGAGGGAGAGATTTATACATTTAACACGTACGATTCAGGTGGCGATGGATGGGGTTTTGGTTCCTGGTATGAACTTTCCATTTGTGGAGGCAATGATCCAATTATTAATAATAGTGGTAATGCTCCTTCCGGAGATGGTGATGTAGAGTCATTTTCTTTACCATTTGTTTCAGATAATTGTTTTTGTTTTAGTGCTGACCTCAATCAGTCAAATGCATCTTCTTCAACTGCTAGTGATGGTTCAATAAATACTTCTTTATATGCTGGAAACCCTCCTTTTACCTATGAATGGTCTAACGGAGCTACAACTGAAAACTTAAATAATGTTTTGCCAGGAGTTTATTTTGTGACAATTACTGATTCTTTAGGTTGTGAGTTGAGTGAGATGGCTGAGGTTCAAGGGCCTAATATTTATATGGGACCTGGTAATGATAATATTTGTACAGGTTATTTTTACGATTCTGGAGGTCCAAATGGAAGTTTTAATTCCAACGAAAATTTTGTTTACACAATCTGTAGTGATGCACCTGATTTAAGCTCAGCAATTAGCTTTTATGCTTTTGATCTAGGAGGTTCTTTTTGGTCATCACCAGTCATGATCATATATGATGGTGAGACTACTGACTCACCTATATTGTATTCATACAATGGACCTGGAGACCCTCCACCAGGAAACATTGTTGCTACAGACAGTAATGAAAGCGGTTGCTTAACAATCTCATTTAGTTCTGGTAATAATCAATCAGCTGGTTGGTTTGCAGAGATAGATTGTCAGTATCCTTGTCAAGATTTCACTGTTCAAATTGAATCCAGTGATTGGATAAATGCATTAGGCCAATTAGAGGCTTGTTACGATATTGATTTAAATGCTATAACAGATTATCCACAAAACAATGAATATTATTTTCAAGAAGATAATACAACTTCATTCAATTGGGTTTTTGGTGATAATCAATTTTCTGATGATCAGTCTGTAACCCATTTATATGCTGAATTAGATACGTTTAATTTGAGTTTGGTTGCTACTGATGTTAATGGATGTGTCGCAGAAACATCTATTACAGTAATTAATGACGCACCAGGTGTGATGACTTCTGTTTTTCCACCTGAGGATAATGAAGTTTGCCCTGAAACAATTGTAGAAGTGGGTTCGTCAATTCCAGGTACAGATAGTGTGATAAATTTTTTCAGTCCAGTTACATGGGTTATAACAGAAGAAGCTTTGAATGTTGGTGAAGATTTTGGTGATCCAATATATTTACCTGATGGATCTGGTGTATCATATGAGACAACAGTTAATATACAAGCATTTGATTCAGAAGCTACATTAGATGATGATGATTTCGAAGAAATATGTATAGAAATTGAACATTCATATTTGGGTGACCTTCAATTAGAACTCACCTCTCCAAGTGGGTCAACAGTTATACTTCATTCTTATGGTAGTGGAGGTGGAAGTACATGGTTGGGTAATGCTTTAGATAATGATGCTACTGAAACACCCGGAGAATGTTGGGAATATTGTTGGTCTACAGATCCTCAATTTGGTACTTTTGGGAATTCCTTAGGGAATACAATTATTGCACCCAATGGTAATCCGGCAATGGCTCCTGGCTCGTATTCTCCTGAAGGTGATTTTTCACTTTTTCAAGGATCATCTGCTAACGGTGTCTGGACACTAACTATTACAGATAATTTAGCAATTGATAATGGTTTTATATGTGCATGGGGAATAACAATGAATGTAGTAGGGGAGGAAGAAGAAGTAATTGTAGACTCTCTAGTTCCAGAAATACTTTCATATGGTTGGTATTGTGCTGAAGAACCATCATCTATAGTTACTTTTGATTCTACCTCGGTTGTTGTTCAACCTACCACTCCCGGAATTCATACCTATGTAATGAGTCTTTCTGACAGTTATGGATGTGATTATACAGAAGAATTTATTTTAGATGTATATAGCATTCCAGAAACTGGTCCTAATCTGGTTTCGGAGTGTCAAGATCAATTTAATTTGGAAGTTACCAATGTACCACCAGGTGGAGGTTTTTGGGAATGGATTGATGGTCCTGATAACTCAATTCTGTCTTTTGATCCAGACACAAATTCGTTTGCACCAGAAATTACAGTTAGTGAAGTAGGAGATTACACTTTCGTTTTTACAGATTATGATTGTGGTTTGTCGAATACTGTTTCAGTTGATGTTCAAGTTGTTAATCCTACAGTTGAAGAATCAATAGATGTTTTATGTCTTTTAGATAATACCATAAGTGTTATTGATCCAACTGGAAATGGAGGTGTTTGGACAGTATTTCCTATGGATTCTTCTATGAATGCTTCTATTGCAGATTCCAGTATGCTTGAGACCAATCTTAGTGTAGATGATTTTGGGACTTATCAGGTTGCCTTTACTGTTGATTTTTGCTTCGGAACAGATACTATGGATGTGAACTTTCTTACTGTTGACCCTTTAATATACAATCCGGGAGTTCAGGTGTGTGATTGGAATGTTGAGCTTGAAGTAAATAATCCTTCACCAACGAATGGTTTTTGGGAACTACTTAGTCAACCAAATCACACTTCTGCTGAAATTTCAAGTTTTGATAATCCAGTGATAACTATGGAAGTAGATAATTTTGGAGGTTATCAGATGGCTTATACAATTAATGGTTGTGAAACGTCAGATACATTAATGGTTCAATTTGCTCAGGCAATACCGCAACTTAATATTGAAGAGTTGATTTATTGTGATTTTGAAGCCTTATTAGAAGTAGAGTCTTTTGGTATGGAAGAAGGTTGGGGTTTTGTAGATGGTCCTTCAGACCCTGTTTTCACTGACCCAATGTCATTTGAAACTTCTTTGGTGGTTTCTGATTACGGGGATTATAGTTTAATTTATGCTGGATGTGACACCTCTGTTTCATTTAATGTGCTCTTCATGTGTGATTTGGATCCCCCTAATACTTTTAGTCCAAATGGGGATGGATATAATGATTACTTTATTATTGAAGATCTTACTACTGAGTATTATTCGTATAGTAATATGAGTATTTATAACAGATGGGGAGATGAAATATATAGAAATGGATACTATGGTCTAGATGGTTCCTGGTGGGATGGTAAAAATACACATGAGTATGATCAGTTAGCTCGTGGTGTTTACTACTATGTTTTAAAAGTTGGTAATAAGGTGACTCAGGAGGAAGATATTTACAAAGGAGTGATTAACCTATTCTATTAGTTGGAATAATTTTAATGATTAATTTTTGTTTTAACTCTTCATCATTCGTGCAACATATTTTCCGATGATATCAAATTCTAGGTTTACTTGATCTCCTTGTTTTAAGTATTTAAAACAAGTGTTTTCAAATGTATAAGGAATAATACATACAGAAAATTTTGAATCTTTTGAGTTTACAACTGTAAGACTTGTTCCATTAACTGTTATTGAACCTTTTTCTACAGTCATTTCAGAAATAGATTTTTTTTGGTACTCGAAGCTAAAGATCCATGAGCCTTCTATAGTTTCAATTTTATTGCAAATAGCTGTTGTGTCTACATGTCCTTGAACAATATGTCCATCTAATCTGCCTCCAATTTTCATGCATCGCTCTAAGTTAATCTTATCTCCAGGGATAAGATTGCCAAGATTTGTTTTTTCAAGAGTCTCTTTGATTGCAATGACAGTGTATTCATTATTTTTTATAGAAATAACAGTAAGACATACACCATTATGAGCAATGCTTTGATCTATTTTGAGTTCAGGTGTAAATGAGGCGTCAATAGTAAGGTTAATATTACCTTTATTTTTTTCAATCTTTTTTACTGTTCCTAATTCTTCAATAATGCCTGTGAACATAGTGCGTTTTATTTTCTTTAATTGAAGTAATAAATTTAAATGGAATTTTTAGTAATTAATTACTTGCTCCTCCATGATTTTAGGTAATTCTCTGTACTCATATTCTTGGTTTCTCAATTGAGGCTCAAATCCAGCTTCTTTTATAGCTTCTTGAATTGTTGTTGATGTAAATCTATGAGGCGCGCCAGCAGCTGAAACAACATTTTCTTCAATCATAATTGATCCAAAGTCATTTGCCCCTGCATGCAAACATAACTGTCCAACTTTTTTCCCGACAGTAAGCCATGATGCTTGAATGTTTTTTACGTTTGGAAGCATTATTCTAGATAACGCAACCATTCTGATGTATTCATCTCCATCTACATTGTTTGAGATGCCTTTGACCCGTTTTAGTAAAGTCCCATCATCTTGAAATGGCCAAGCAATAAATGCAAGAAACCCATTTGAGTTTTCAGGCTTTTCAGATTGTACTTGTCTAATTTTAACCAAGTGTTCAAAACGTTCTAAGGGTGTTTCTATATGCCCAAACATCATGGTAGCTGATGTAGTTAGTCCTAATTGGTGTGCTTCTCTCATAACATCAAGCCATTCTTGAGCACCACATTTCCCTTTAGAAATCATCCTGCGAACTCTATCATCAAGTATTTCTGCTCCTGCTCCTGGAAGACTATCTAAGCCAGCTTTAATTAAAGCTTTTAAAACTTCTTTATGACTTTTACCGTCTATTTTACTTATGTGTGCAATTTCTGGCGGCCCTAGGGCGTGAAGTTTGATGTTTGGAAATTTCTTTTTAATACTGCTAAAGAGATCACAATAGAAATCTAACCCTAGTTCAGGGTGGTGCCCACCTTGAAGTAATAATTGTTCTCCACCATATCGAATGGTCTCCTCAATTTTTTCAGTGTATTCTTCTAGGGTTGTTATGTAAGCATCTTTATGTCCTGGAATTCTGAAGAAGTTACAAAATTTACAGTTGGCATTACAAACATTTGTTGTGTTAGCATTTCTGTCTATTATCCAAGTAACTTTATTACTTGGCACCTGTTTCTTACGAAGTTCATTTGCAATAAACATCAAATCTGATGTTGCAGCATTTTCAAAAAGGAAAAGTCCTTCTTTTGCGTTGAGGAAGTCAAATTTTAGTGCTCTATCAAATAGCTTCTGAGTCTCCATTAAAATGCGTATTTTTACTTTTCAAAATTAAGAAAAAATGCACAGTATTATACATAAATATGAGGCAGTTTCGAAAGCAAGACATTTAGTGGTTTTGGGATTTGAAGATTCTGATTGGTCTAAGATTGGATTAAGTAAGGTCGAGCATGATTTTGTAACATCTAAATTAGCGATAGGGGAGCCCTCTATTCACATCAACCAGTATTCACGGAGCATATTTATTGAGCGTATACAGGAAGAATCTACGAAAAGTAATACTCTTGAGAAAGCAAGGGAAAGAGGCGCTAAATTGGTAAAACAATTTAATCAGGCTAAGATTGAAGAAGTAGAATTAGTAAGCTTATCAAGTCCTGATTTAAGTATATATGTTGCTGAGGGTATGGCTTTAGCAAATTATCAGTTTTTAAAATATTTTAGTGCCCCAGAAAAAAAACTAAACAGCCTAAAAGCAATTTTTGTTAATGATGAATCATCAGTTATTCATAATATTAATGCTATTGTATCGGGAACCTTATATGCTCGTGATTTTGTTAATGAGCCCTTGTCTTATTTAACAGCTAATCAGTTTTCTAAGGATATGTTGGCTTTAGGAAAAGAGGCTGGCTTTCAGGTAGAGGTACTTAATAAAAAGCAAATAGAGTCGTTGAAAATGGGAGGCTTACTTGCTGTAAATCAAGGTGCTTTGGAGCCTCCAACATTTAATATTCTTACATATAAACCAGAAAACCACACTAACTCTAAGCCATTTGTATTAGTAGGAAAGGGAATCGTGTATGATACTGGTGGCTTGAGCTTAAAACCGACTCTAAATTCTATGGATATGATGAAGTGTGATATGGGTGGTGGTGCATCAGTTCTTGGTGTTTTGTATGCTATAGCAAAAGCTAAATTACCCGTTCATGTTGTCGGATTAATACCTGCTACAGAAAACCGTCCAGGAGGTAATGCTTATGCACCAGGTGATATTATTCACATGATGGATAACACCTCCGTTGAGGTTCTTAATACCGATGCTGAAGGACGTTTGGTTATGGCAGATGCTCTATGTTATGCAAAGAAGTACAATCCTAAATTGGTTATTGACTTTGCTACATTAACTGGTGCAGCAGTTAGAGCTATCGGTAAATATGGAATTGTTGCTATGGGAAATGCAGATGTCCAAGTTCTAAATGAATTATGTACAAGTGGAGAATTTACTTATGAAAGATTGGCAATGATGCCTTTTTGGGATGAGTACTCAGAATTATTAAAATCGGATATTGCAGATATGAAAAATGTGGGGCCAGCTGAAGCTGGGCAAATAACTGCTGGTAAGTTTTTAGAACATTTTACTGATTACCCATGGATACATCTCGATATTGCTGGACCTGCTTTCTTGTCAAGTGATGACCACTACCGATTAAAGGGAGGCACAGGTTCAGGCGTACGTCTTCTTTTTGATTATTTTCTAAAGAAATACGTCGTAAATCCAGAGTAATAAATTTAGAGGTTTTAAAGTTAATGTTTAATGCCAATTAGAGAACTTTTTTAATAAGCTAAAATGAGAAATCAATCAAAATCAAAGAAAGTCCGTCTAGGTATTTCTGTTGGAGATATTAATGGAATCGGACTAGAGGTTATAATGAAAGCATTCTCTGATAATCGTATTTTTGATTTATGTACTCCTGTGGTTTATGCTTCATCAAAATATGTTTTGGCATATCAGAAAGAAACGGGGATGAAAAACTTTAGTTTTAACTTTGTAAAACACAACTCGAAAATCATCTCTAATAGAGTAAATCTTATTAATTGTTGGGAAGAAGATGTTAAGTTGGCTTTAGGAGGTGAAACTGCTGAAGGAGGTGTTTATGCTTTAAAATCATTGTCTGCAGCTGTTGATGCTTTTAAAAAAGCTGATGTTGACGTATTGATTACGGCTCCAATAAATAAACATAATATTCAGTCTGATGAATTTAATTTTCCAGGGCATACAGAATATTTGGCAAATGAGTTTAATGGAGATGAAGCATTAATGTTTATGGTTGCAAATTCTTTAAGGATAGGCGTTGTTACAGGTCATATTCCAATTGCTAATGTAGCCTCTTCTATTTCTATAGAAAAGGTTTTGAAAAAAATTGATCAAATAGATAATAGCCTAAAGAGTGATTTTAATATTCGAAGACCTAAAATAGCAGTTTTAGGTCTTAATCCGCATAGTGGTGATAAAGGTGTTATCGGAAAAGAAGACGATACAATAATATTACCTGCTGTTGAAAAGGCTTTCGATTCTGGAAAATTAGTTTTTGGTCCATATTCTGCTGATAGTTTTTTTGCCTCTGATGTTTTTACCCAGTTTGATGCTGTATTAGCGATGTATCATGATCAAGGTTTAATTCCTTTTAAGAATATGTCATTTAATAGGGGGGTGAATTTTACAGCTGGGTTATCAGTTGTTAGAACATCTCCAGATCATGGAACGGCATATGATTTAGTTGGAAAAAATATGGCTCAAGAGTCTTCATTTCGTGAAGCTGTTTATCTTGCATGTAAGGTTTTTAAGAATAGGTTAGAATTTTCAAAACTACACGAAAATTCATTGAAGATAAATCCGATTTCTAAGAATAAATAGAATTGTATTTTAAGAAAAGATAAAGAGGGTTTGACTTTAATATTGTGCTAAAAAAGTATTCCGTAATTTAAGAAAATTATTTTTATCTTTGCAGACCGAAAAACTAATATGAATGGATGCGCTCACAGATTTCATTATACCCATAATCGGGCTTAAGTTAGGTGAGTATTCTTATCAGTTCAATGTTGATGGGCAGTTCTTTAAAGAATTCGATAATACTGATATAGAAGAGGGATGCCTTCAAGTAGATTTGATTTTAACAAAAAGATCAAATCATATGGAGTTAATATTCCAAGCAAAAGGAACTGTTAATTGTTTGTGTGATAGATGTGGAAGTGATTTAAAGCTGCCTCTTGAACATCAAGAAATGAGAATTGTAAAATTTTCTCAAGCAGATTTTGATAATACAGATGATGTTTTAGTTATCGGACGTGATGATCACGAAATTAATGTGTCGCATATTGTATATGAGACTATTTTTTTAGGTTTGCCGATTAGAAAGTTTCATGATCAAGAAACTAATGGGCAAATATGTGACCAAGAGGTTTTAATAAGACTTAAGGAATACCAAAAAAAAGAAGTAAATAATGGGGTTGACGATAGATGGTCAGCATTAAAAAAATTAATAACGGATAAAGATTAGTAAAAATGGCACATCCAAAACGAAAAATTTCTAAACAAAGACGCGACAAGAGAAGAACGCATTATAAAGCTGAAGCACCAACCGTGTCTATTTGCTCTAAGACAGGGGAGGCGCATTTGTTCCACCGAGCATATTGGCATGAAGGTAAAATGTACTACAAAGGGAATGTAGTTATAGAATAGTATGCTTTAAATATTATTATATCACTTTTATTGATATTTATTCTTTTTTACTATTTACCTATTAAGATTTTATGTAGATTTAAACCCGTTTTTAATTGAGTTTAGATCTACATTTTATTTTTAAACTAATGAGTAGGGAAATTGTTACAGACTATTAATACTTTTAACCTAAAGATTTAAATCTTAAAGCTGCAATAATATACTTTTGATTTGTTTTAAAGAGAGATGTGAAATTATTAGAAAAAGTTAGATAAGTTTTTAAAAATGGGTAAAATAACAGCAGCTATTACAGGAGTCAATGGTTGGGTTCCAGAGTATAAATTAACAAACCATGAGTTGTCTACTATGGTAGATACAAATGATGAGTGGATTGTTTCTCGTACAGGAATTAAAGAAAGACGGATCCTTAAAGGGAAAGGATTAGGTGCTTCAGATATAGGAGCTAATGCAGTTAAGGGCTTATTAAAGAAGAAAAATTTAAAAGCAGATGAAATTGATCTTATTATCTGTGCAACGGCCACCCCTGATATGCTTTTTCCTTCTACAGCATGTGTTATTGCTGATAAAATTGGAGCAAAAAATGCTTTTTGTTTTGATTTAATGGCAGCTTGTTCTGGCTTTTTATTTTCGTTAACTACCGCTTCAATGTATATAAACTCTGGTGCTTATAAAAAAGTAGTTGTAGTTGGATCGGATAAAATGTCTTCTATTGTTGATTATGAAGATCGTACAACATGTGTTATATTCGGAGATGGTGCTGGTGCAGTATTGTTAGAGCAAAATGAAGAAGGTTTAGGTATTCAAGATGCTATTTTGAAAAGTGATGGAGCTGGAAGAGATTATCTGAATATGAAAGCTGGTGGTTCTGTTAATCCTTCAACACATGAAACTGTTGACGCAAAAGAGCATTATATATACCAAGATGGTAAGACTGTATTTAAGTTTGCTGTTACAAATATGGCTGATGTGTCTGCGGAAATTATGGAACGCAATAACCTCAAGGGAGATGATATAGCATGGTTAGTTCCACATCAGGCCAATAAACGTATTATTGATGCAACTGCGCGAAGAATGGGTGTTGGGACAGATAAGGTGATGTTGAATATTGAAAAATACGGTAATACAACTAACGGAACAATTCCTCTGTGTTTATGGGAGTGGGAAGATAAATTAAAGAAAGGTGATAATTTAGTTTTAGCTGCTTTTGGTGGTGGTTTTACGTGGGGGGCTATTTATCTCAAATGGGCATATTAAAGTGAAAAATAACATTAATAATTTGTTATGGCATTAGATATCAAAGAAATTCAAGAACTTATTAAGTTTGTGGCAAAATCAGGTGTTTCCGAAGTAGATTTGGAAATGGGAGAAATGAAAATTTCAATTAAAACCCCACCTAAAAAGGGTAAGGGGCAAGTAGAAACAGTTGTTCAGCAAATTCCTGTCCCTACACCACCTACAATTGCACCTGTAGCAGTTCAGCCTGCACCAGTAGTTGCAGCTGTTCCTGAAGTGGTTTCAGAAACACCTGTTGCTGTTTCTGAAACTGATGATTCAAAATATATTACAATAAAATCTCCAATGATTGGTACATTTTATCGAAAGCCATCCCCAGACAAAGATCCTTTTGTAAATGTAGGAGATGAAGTTAATATTGGAACAATTGTTTGTGTTGTAGAAGCGATGAAATTATTTAATGAAATTGAATCTGAAATTTCTGGTAAAATAATTAAAGTGTTGGTTGAAGATATGAGTCCAATCGAATATGATCAGCCATTATTTTTGGTAGATCCTTCATAATTCTTATGTCATAAAAAAATGGCCATGTTTAATAAAATTTTGATTGCCAATCGTGGAGAAATAGCTCTTCGTGTTATTCGTACTGTCAGAGAAATGGGTATTAAAACAGTAGCAGTATATTCTTCTGCTGATGCTGATAGTCTTCATGTTAAGTTTGCAGATGAGGCAGTTTGTATTGGACCAGCTTCTAGTAGTGAGTCTTATTTAAAAATACCTAATATTATTGCCGCAGCTGAAATAACAAACGCAGATGCAATTCATCCTGGTTATGGATTTTTAGCAGAAAATTCTAATTTTTCGAAAATTTGTCAAGAAAACAATTTGAAGTTTATCGGTGCATCGCCTGAGATGATAGATGGTATGGGAGATAAAGCAAATGCTAAAGCAACTATGAAAGCTGCTGGAGTTCCTACTATACCTGGCTCTGAGGGTATTTTGGAAACTTATGAAGAGGCGGAAAAATTGGCACTTGAGATAGGTTTTCCTGTCATGTTAAAAGCCACTGCTGGAGGTGGAGGAAAAGGTATGCGCGCTGTTTTTGAATTAGAGCAATTTCAGTCATCTTGGGATTCTGCACGACAAGAAGCAGGAGCTGCTTTTGGTAACGATGGTATGTATATGGAGAAGTTAATTGTTGAGCCTCGTCATATTGAAATTCAAATTATAGGAGACTCAACAGGTAAAGCTTGTCATTTGTCTGAAAGAGATTGCTCAGTTCAAAGAAGACATCAGAAGCTAACAGAAGAAGCACCTTCTCCATTTATGACTAAGGAACTTCGTGAACGAATGGGGCAGGCAGCTGTAAAAGCTGCTGAAGCTGTAAAATATGAAGGTGCAGGTACTGTTGAATTTTTAGTTGATAAGGATCGTAATTTTTATTTCATGGAAATGAATACTCGTATCCAGGTAGAACATCCAGTTACAGAAGAGGTGATTAATTATGACTTGATTGCTGAGCAAATTAAAGTTGCTGCTGGAATACCTATATCAGGTAAGAACTATGAACCAATATTTCATGCAATAGAATGCAGAATAAACGCTGAAGATCCGATGAATGATTTTAGGCCATGTCCTGGGAAAATAACTAACTATCATGCACCTGGAGGGCTTGGCGTCCGAGTTGATACTCATGTTTATTCGGGATATGTTATTCCTCCGTATTACGATTCAATGATTGCTAAGCTCATTGTAGTAGCTCAAACTAGAGATGAAGCTATAGAGAAAATGAAAAGAGCTTTAAGAGAGTTTACTATTGAAGGGGTTAAGACAACTATTCCATTTCATTTGCAATTAATGGATCACGAAGATTACAGATCAGGTAATTATACTACTAAGTTTATGGATGATTTTGTCATAAAGGGATAAATGAATCTTTAATTATAGAATGGAAGTCTTAATTTACGTTTACGATATTAGATTTTTGTGAAATTTTATATAGCAAGTTGTAATTTGCTTTTGATTTCTTCTACTTTATTTTTTAAACTTTTTTTGTCATAGCCACAATCAGAGTGAAGTTGAGATTGCGGTCCATGCTCTATAAATTTATCAGGTATTCCGAGACGATATACTGATGAATTGTATTGGTTGTCTGCCATAAATTCAATAACAGAGGACCCTACTCCTCCAGAAATACATCCGTCTTCAATTGTTATTATGTGGTCATAATTTTGAAAGACCTCATGAAGTATTTTTTGATCAAGTGGCTTGGCAAATCTTAAATCGTAGTGTCCAATATATATGCCTTCTTTATCATATTCTGCACATACTTCTGAAGCATAGTTTCCTACATGGCCGAAGGAAAGAATAGTTATATTTTCACCATTTCTTAGCTTACGTCCAGTACCAATTTGAATTGATTTAAATTCTGTTTTCCACTTTGGCATAACCCCTCTCCCACGAGGATATCTGATAGTAAAAGGTCCGTGTTCTTTTTCTTGAGCTGTAAACATTAGATTTCTCAATTCTTCTTCATTCATAGGTGCAGATATGATCATGTTAGGTATGCATTTGAAATACGCAATATCAAATGAACCATGATGTGTTGGTCCATCCTCACCAACTAAACCTGCCCTATCTAAACAGAATATTACACTTAGGTTTTGGATAGCAACATCATGAATTACTTGATCAAAAGCTCTTTGCATAAATGTTGAATAAATATTACAAAAAGGAATTAGACCTTGAGTAGCCATTCCGGCCGAAAAAGTTACAGCGTGTTGTTCTGCAATTCCAACATCAAATGCTCTATCTGGAAGTTCCTCCATCATATATTTGAGTGATGATCCAGTTGGCATAGCAGGAGTTACACCTACAATTTGTTTATTTTTTTTTGCAAGTTCTATGATAGTATATCCAAATACATCTTGGTATTTTGGAGCTATATCTTTAGTTTTTGCAACACCTAATATTTTACCAGTATCTTTATTAAATATCCCTGGAGCATGCCATTTTGTGGTATTTCCGTCTTCGGCAGGTTTATACCCTTTACCTTTTTTTGTGACACAATGAAGTATTTTTGGACCTGGAATATCTTTTAAATCCTCTAATATTTTGACTAGATGTTCTACGTCATGTCCATCAACAGGTCCAAAGTATCTAAAGTTTAGTGATTCGAAATAATTGCTTTGTTCTAGCATAGATGATTTAATGGCATTTTCTATTTTTTGAACTATAGATTGCGCATTAGGTCCAAATTTACTGAACTTGCCAAGTAGATCCCAGACTTCATCTTTAATTTTATTATATGTATGTGAAGTTGTAATATCCGTTAAGTATTCTTTTAAAGCTCCTACGTTCGGATCAATTGACATGCAGTTGTCATTTAATATAACTAGAACATTAGAGTCTGACATACCTGCATGATTGAGAGCTTCAAAAGCTTGTCCGCCAGTTAGGGCGCCATCTCCAATTACTGCAATATGTTGTTTAGTGTTTTCGTTTTTAAGTGATGATGCAATTGACATTCCGAGTGCAGCTCCAATAGATGTAGAGGAATGGCCAACTCCAAAAGTATCAAATTGACTCTCGGTACGCTTTGGGAAACCACTAATACCCTTGTATTTTCTGTTTGTGTGAAAAACATCTCTCCTTCCAGTAAGAATTTTATGTCCATAAGCCTGATGTCCTACATCCCACACTAGTTGGTCGTAAGGTGTATTAAAAACATAGTGTAATGCTACTGAAAGCTCAACAACACCAAGACTTGCTCCAAAATGACCTCCGTTTACTGAAACAATATCTATAATAAACTGGCGAAGTTCTTTCGAAAGTTTTACTAAATCAGATCCAGATAGTTTTTTTAAATCAGAAGGGGAGTCAATTGTATCTAATATTGATGATATTTTTTTAGACAAATTTTTGATTTTTTTAAATTACCTTACAAAGGTAATAAAGAATGTGGTTAATAAATATCCTGTCTTGAATTTAGTTAGTGCTTTTTTAGCATATTCAAAAATAGTACCAAAATGTTCTTTGTGGATTATTTGATATGTTAATATAGTTGGTATGCTATTTAAAAAAATTAAATTTGTGATATATAAAATTACATGATATTATTATGAGTAGGATAGAAGTTAAAGATGCTCTTAGTATTCATCCTAATGATGATTTGATCAATATAAAAGGATGGGTTAGAACTAAGAGAGGTAGTAAAAATGTTTCATTCATTTCTTTAAATGATGGGTCTACAATTAATAATATTCAGATAGTTGCTGAAAATAATATTTCTGAGGATACTTTAAAATTAATTAACACAGGATCTAGTATTTCTGTTAAGGGAAAATTAGTAAATTCAAAAGGTTCAGGACAAACGGTAGAGGTAATAGCTGAATCTATTGATGTGCTTGGTCTAGCTGATCCAGATGAATATCCGCTTCAACCAAAAAAACATTCTCTAGAATTTTTAAGAGAAAAGGCTCATTTAAGATTTCGAACGAACACCTTTGGTGCAGTCTTCCGAATTCGTCATGCAATGACTTATGCTATTCACGAATTTTTTAATAACAAAGGGTTTTTAAATATTCATACCCCTATAATTACAGGTTCGGACTGTGAAGGTGCAGGTGAAATGTTTGCTATAAGTACATTAGATAAAATTAATCCTCCATTAACTGAGCAAGGAGTAATTGATTACTCTAAAGATTTTTTTGGAAAAGAGACCAATTTAACAGTATCTGGTCAGCTTGAAGCAGAAATGGCAGCATTAGCTCTTGGGAAAGTGTATACTTTTGGACCAACATTCCGTGCAGAAAATTCTAATACATCTCGCCATTTAGCAGAGTTTTGGATGATTGAGCCCGAAGTGGCTTTTGCTGACTTAAACGAAAATATGAATCTTGCTCAAGAAATGCTTCAGTATTTATGTTCTTATGCGTTGAATAATTGTATGGATGATATACAATTTTTAGATAAACGATTACATGAAGAGGAGAAGCACAAGAAAAAAGAAGAACGCCAAGAAATGGGGCTCATAGATAAGTTGAAATTTGTGGTGGAAAATGATTTTGAACGAATTACCTACACAGAGGCGTATGAAATCTTAAGAAATTCTAAACCTAATAAGAAGAAAAAATTTCAATATCCTATTGAGCAATGGGGTGCTGATTTTCAGTCAGAGCATGAAAGGTATTTAGTTGAGAAGAAATTTAAAAAGCCTGTAATTATTTCAGATTATCCAAAAGATATAAAGGCTTTTTATATGAGAATGAATGATGATGGTGCAACTGTTCGCGCAATGGATGTATTGTTTCCTGGTATTGGCGAAATTATTGGCGGTTCTCAAAGAGAAGAGAGATTAGATGTGCTGAAGGAAAGGATGAAAGATATGGATATTCCTGAACAAGAGTTATGGTGGTATATTGATTCCAGAAAGTTTGGTTCAGTTCCTCATAGCGGATATGGATTAGGTTTTGAGCGTTTGGTATTATTTGTTACTGGCATGGGTAACATCAGAGATGTAATTCCTTTTCCGCGAACACCTAATAATGCAGATTTTTAATTTTATGTTAAAGCAGTCTTTACAGCAGAAATTAGCACAGAAGCTTTCACCTCAACAGATTAAGTTGATGAAGCTTATTCAGCTTCCAACGATTGAATTAGAGCAAAAAGTTAAAGATGAGTTAGAGGAAAATCCAGCTATGGAAGCAGTGACTGATAGAGGTTCAGATGTGTCAGTAGTCGAAGGCTATGAAGAAATAACAGATCAAAGTACGGATTCTCAGGATATTAATGTTGATGAGTACTTAAGTGATGATGAAATACCTCGGTACCGTGTAGTTGCAAATAATATTAGCCCTGATCAAGAAGAAAAGTCTATTCCTATTGCCATGGGCGAGAGTGTTTTAGAGACTTTGGAACGCCAACTTGCACTCAGAGATTTAGACAATCATCAATATAAAATAGGTCTATTTCTAATTGGCTGTTTAAATGATAATGGTTACATAAGAAGAGAGTTTTCAGCAATAGTAGATGATCTTGCTTTTTCTCAAAATATTACAACAACTGAGACAGAGGTACTAGATATTTTAACAATTATTCAGGATTTTGATCCTGTTGGAATTGGTGCTAGGGATCTACAAGAGTGCTTAATGATTCAGTTGAATAAAAAACATTCATCTGTTAGAATAGATTTAGCAAAAGAGATAGTATCTAATCACTTTAATGAATTAACTAAAAAGCATTACTCAAAGCTTCTTTCTAGATTAGATGTCTCTGAAGAAATATTAAAAGACTCTTTAGATGAAATCTCTAAATTGAACCCTAAGCCTTGTGCATTTGGATCCTCTAAAGTGGTCCAGCATATTATTCCTGATTTTACAATATCTATTGTAGATGGTCAGTTAGATTTAGTTATGAATACGGGTATGATCCCTGAATTAAGGATTAATAGTTCGTTTAAAGATTTACTACAAGGATACAAAGAATCTAATAATACAGCTGATAAAGAGAAAGAAGCAGCAGTTCTTTTTGTGAAACAAAAGTTAGATTCAGCAAAATGGTTTATTGATGCTATTAAACAAAGACATAGAACACTAATGTTGACTATGACTGCAATAATGAATTTTCAAGAGCAATATTTTTTAACTGGTGATGAAAAGCTTTTAAAGCCTATGATTCTTAAGGATATTGCTGAGTTAGTAGACATGGATATTTCAACAGTATCTAGAGTGGCAAATAGTAAATATGTAGAGTCGCCTTATGGTACATTCTTAATTAAGTATTTTTTCTCTGAGGCTCTTAAAAATAGCAAAGGTGAAGATGTCTCTACCAAGGAGATTAAAACGATATTGGATGATGTCATCAATAATGAAGATAAAACTAAACCATTAACAGATACTAAGTTAATGGATTTACTGAAAGAAAGAGGTTACCCAATAGCCCGACGAACTGTTGCAAAATATCGAGAACAGATGAATATTCCAGTTGCTCGTTTAAGAAAAGAAATTTAGATTTTACGTTCTAAATTATTTAATATTATAGATACATATAAGTTTGATTGTTATATGTAAAGTAGTAAATTTGTAGTTTATTAATTTCCCCCAATTAATTATGAAAACAATAAACTTAAATTCTGAAGACTTGCATTCTGCAGCGTCTATGCTTAAAGTGTTAGGTCATCCCATCCGAATTTCAATTATTGAATTATTAGATGAAACTACTCAAATGTCGGTTACAGAGATTTTTAAAGCTTTAAATATAGAGCAAGCAATTGCTTCACATCATCTAAATACTTTAAAGAATAAAAGAATATTGAAGTCAGAAAGGGTTGGTAAGAATACCTACTATTCAGTTAGTAGCCCTAAATTGATTTCAGCTGTTAATAATGTGCGAGAGTGTATATAGAATTTATAGTATTTATTATTTGCTCTTTACAATTAATTAATTTTAAATTAAACACCAATGATACACGTAAACAAAGTTTTCTTGTTTTTTATTTTTATAGCATTTAATGTAAGTGGTCAGAATAGATCATTGGATGTAATTTATAATTCTAATCAAAACAGCCATTTATTATTTAACAATGGTAATGTAGAGTTTCATAAAGTAGAAAATAAAGGTGAATTATTTACTGGAATTAATTTTGATGGACTTTCTAAATCTTATAATATCGGTAACCCCGATTTACCAGTCTATTCTAAACTGATAGAGGTTCCAGCTGACGGTAGTATTTCTATTTCTGTTATTAATAAAAGTGAAAGCCAAGTAGATTTAACAGATTTAGGATTTCCAGATAAATTAATGCCGTCTCAACCTTCTATATCTAAGAGTGAAGACCCTACCTCTGTTGATTTTTATTATAATCAGAAGATATATACTACTAATGAATTTTATTCGAATGAACTGATTAGTATTGAGCGTTTAGGTAAAATGAGAGAAAGAACTTTGGCGCGAATTCAAATTTCACCTTTTGCTTATAATCCTTTAACACATAAGTTAAAGGTAATAGATGATTTGGAATTTAAGGTTGAATTTTCATCAAATATTGAATCTCAAAAGAGTACTTATTATTCAGAAGTTTATTCGACAAATTTTTCAAAATTAATTAATTCAGATATTCATTCAAATAATGATTTTACTAGTTCGCCTATAAGAATGATTATTCTATCTGATCCTCTTTTTGAAGAAGAATTACAAGAATTTATAGATTGGAAAACAAGATTAGGGTTTGATGTTATTGAAGCCTATAAAGGAGATGATGGTGTGGGTAGTACAAAAGAATCTATGAAGGCTTTTGTTCAGTCTCATTATGATAATGCTACAGCAGAACAACCAGCTCCTACGTATTTGTTAATTGTAGGTGATCACGAGCAAATACCTAGTTTTCAGATGGGTAACGGCAATTGGGGAGGGCATACATCTGATATGGTTTATTGTGAGTTTGATGGAAATGGTGACTATTTCCCTGAAATGTACTACGGACGTTTTTCCGCGAGTACAGTAAATCAGTTAATCCCTCAGATTGAAAAAACATTAGAGTACGAGCAATATACCATGCCAGATCCTTCATATTTAGATGAGGTTTTAATGGTTGCAGGTGTAGATCAGAGTATGGCTGCAACTTATGGAAATGGACAAATTAATTATGGAACAGATTATTATTTTAACTCAGATCATGGATTAACATCTCATACTTTTTTATATCCTGAATCAGGTACCTCTGCATCAGAGCAGGAAATAATTAATCAAATAAGTAAAGGTGTTGGATATGGTAATTATACCGCACATTGTAGTCCTGAGGGCTGGGCTGAACCTGCATTTCTGGTCAATGATGTAAGTGGATTAGATAACCAGAATCAATATGGTTTGTTAATTGGGAATTGTTGTAATTCTAATGAATTTGCTGGAGTAACATGTTTAGGTGAAGCTCTGCTAAGAACACCAAATAAAGGTGCTGTTGGATATATTGGGGCTACAAATAGTACCTATTGGGATGAAGATTATTATTGGAGTGTAGGACATGGAGCAATACAAGTTAATCCTACTTATGAAGAAACAAGTCAAGGTGTCTATGATTGTAGTTTTCATGAAAATAATGAGGATGAAGAGATTTGGTCTATTTCTCAGGGTCAAATACTTCATGCTGGGAATCTTGCGGTATCCGAATCAAATGCAGACGATGAGTACTACTGGGAAATATATATGTTAATGGGAGATCCAACAGTGTTAACATATTATGGTGTACCTTCAATCTTATCAATTAATCATCCTGAGGTATTACCTCTGGGCTCTAATTCTGTAAATATTTCATCAGAGCAACATACTTATGTTGCTATTAATCAAGGTGGTGTTTTATTAGATGCTTCTTATACAGATGAGTCTGGAAATGTTATTTTAAACTTTGATCCTCTTGATTCTATGATTCCTCTAGAAATTATAGCTAGTAAACAAAATAAGCAAGTTTATATCCAAGATATTAACATTATGTCTGCAGATGAGCCGTTTGTTATTTTTTCTGAACTGATGATTAATGGTATTTCTGGCAATTCTCAAATTAACGCTGGAGAAAGTTTTAATGTAGATGTTCAGCTACAAAATTTCGGAATGGTTGAGACCGGAGAGTTGGTTATGCAGGTGTCAACTGATAACCCTAATGTTAACATCACATCTGAATCATTAAGTTTTGATGGATTAGGAGCATCTGATTCTCTTTTATTGTCAGATGCACTGTCTATTGATCTAATTGGCCCTACTGAAAATCAAGAAAATATTTCTTTGGTATTTACAATTTCAGACACCTTAGGGAATGTCTGGGAGTCTTTTGGGAGTTTTACTGTTAATGCTCCAGATATAGAATTTGTTTCACATACTATAGATGATGCTGATGGAAATGGATTTATTGATTTTAATGAGTTAGCTGTTATAAATGTTACTCTTGCTAATTTAGGTGGAGTTAATAGCTTAGAAGGTCTTGCTGTTGCAACCTCTGATTTTAGTTCTCTGCAAATTATTCAAGATTCAATATTATTTAGTCCTATTAATGAAGGTTCTGAGGTTGTTGTTTCAGTTCCCGTTTTTCTTGATGAAATGGCTCCAAACGCTGAGAATTACCAAATATATATTGTAGCCACCTCTCAAGATAATTATACTTCTGATTATTTAGTTAATCTTAATACCTCAAATTGTTCTTTGGGTTCATTTGAGGTTCAGGTCAATCTTACAACTGATGGTTTTCCTGATGAGATATCCTGGACACTTATGGATATTAATCAAAATGTCATTGGAAATGCTCCATTGAATTCTTTAGATGAGGAAACTAGCTATGAGGATATATTTTGTGTGCAAAACAATTCATATTTAACCTATGAAATTTTTGACGGATATGGTGATGGATTACTTTGGGGAGGTTACGAGATTATTGTATGTGATCAAGTTATAGCATCCGGTAGTAATTACGGAGATGGAGAAACAATTTCTTTTATTGCTGGTTGTGATCAGTCATTAAATGTTGGTTGTACTGATCCTGAATCATCAAATTATGATGAAAATGCAATTATTGATGATGGCTCTTGTGAACAATTAGGACTAAATGAGATAATTGAACGCATTAGTCTTTTTCCAAACCCAGCCAGTGATAATATTCTTATAAATTATGGTGGAGCAGAAGTTACTTCTATTAAAATCATCGATATGACTGGTCGTGAATTGTTCGAAATGGAATCCATTCAGTCCAATAATCAAATAAAATTGACGAATTTTGAGTCAGGATCTTATTTTGTTGTTTTTGAATTAAAAAGTGACCAAATCCTTACAAAACCATTTATAATAGCTAAATAGTTTTAACAATTATTTAACATTTCTTTAAAAGGCTATTAACTTCTTTATTTTTTTGACAATCTAGATTTGCAGAAATAATCAAAAAGTCAAAAAAAATGAGAAATTACATTCTTACACTACTTGTGTTTTTATTTTCACTATCTGCTCATACCCAAGACATTGTTAACAATAGTTTTGGTAAAGGTTTTTATAATGTTGTTGCAGCTGATAGTTCTTATAGTATGAATTTAGCAGCTCGAATCCAGTCTTTATATGTTGGCGAATGGGATGTAAATGATGAAGACGGAATTCACAACTCAAGTTCACAATTCTTAATACGACGTGCTAGATTAAAGTTTGGTGGTTTTGTTTTAAATCCAAAAGTAAAGTATAAGATTGAGTTAGGCTTAACGAATAAAGATCAAGGAAAAGTAGCATCTGATAACAATATGGCTCCAAAAATGATTTTGGATGCAGTAGTTAAATGGAATTTCTATAAAAACTTCACACTATGGGCTGGTCAAACTAAGTTGCCAGGTAATCGTGAGCGTGTAATTTCGTCCGCTAATTTGCAGTTAGTTGATCGTTCCTTGGTTAACAAAGTATTTAATATTGATCGTGACATGGGTGTTCAATTACGCCATTATTTTACCTTAGGGAAAAATTTTACAGTTGTAGAATCATTAGCTATGTCGCAGGGTGAAGGAAGAAACTTAGTTCAAGATAATCTTGGTGGATATCAATGGACCGCTAGAGTTGAAGTTTATCCATTTGGTAAATTTAAAGGTAAAGGTGATTACGTTGGTGGTGCAGTAAAA
>Ga0160422_10000500_pt1 | contig 23696 bp, 17 predicted proteins | sample Fk160mmetaG_FD_108192 | JGI IMG/M metagenome (GOLD analysis project Ga0160422, IMG submission 108192) | Marine microbial communities from the Central Pacific Ocean - Fk160115 60m metaG | ecosystem: Environmental > Aquatic > Marine > Oceanic > Photic zone | place: The Central Pacific Ocean...
ACTAATGCAGGAGGGCCACGCTGTCTCAAATACGGGGTTACCCGTTCTTACGTACTCGGCCTAGAGGTCGTACTTTCCAGCGGATCCGTTCTTCACTGCGGTTCCAGATGCCACAAGAACAAAACTGGCTTCGATCTCGTGGGACTGTTCGTGGGCTCAGAGGGAATGCTAGGTGTCGTCAGCCAGGCCACCCTCCGTCTCATTCCTCATCCCCAGACCAGGGCCATGATCACAGCCACTTTCGCAGATTTCCCACATGCAGCTAGGGCGGTCCAACGAATCCTCGACTCCGGCCACCTCCCGTCCGCGCTGGAAATCACGGACGGCTTCACCCTGGACGCTGCCCGCGAGTATCTAGGCCCTGATGCCCTGCCGGCTGGCAATGCCCACCTGATCGTCGAGATTGATGGGCGGCGCAGCGCGGTTGCCAGCGAGCGGAAGGAACTCGCCATTCTCCTGCAGGAGCTCGAGGCCCTCGCTGTCGAGCATCACCCCAACGAGGAGGCCTGCGAAAAGGTCTGGCAATTACGCCGCGATTTCTCCTACTCCTTGCGCAATACCGGCCTGACGAAACTCAATGAGGATATCGTCGTGCCCAGGTCCAAGCTTCTGGAGCTCGTGGAGTTCGCCAGCCAATTAGAGGATCGCACCGGAATAGCAATTGCATGCTTCGGACATGCGGGAGACGGCAATATTCACACCAACCTCATGGTGAAGGACTATGCGGACCCGGCTGTTCGGGCCAAAGCGGACCAGGCTCTCGATCAGCTATTCCATTGGATCATCAAAAACGAGGGCGTCATCACTGGCGAACACGGGATCGGACTCGCTAAAAAGCGGTGGTTCGCCGACGCTGTGGGCCCAGAGGGGATTTCCGCTCACTCGGCCCTTAAATTGGCCATGGACCCCCGCGGCATCCTAAACCCCGGCAAGTTCATCTAGCACAGAGGATCCTGCATATTGGGGCCCTGAGACCACAATCTGGCCTCGACAGACGGATAAATCAGGGCTTTTCCTGTTGTCAGCATCATCGCCCCAAGAAGCGACAATCGAGGTCAAACTTCCCGTTGTAAGTCCCCGCCGCAGGAGGAATACTACATGAAACAAACCCTATAATGCGAATTCTCTGCCTGCTCCCACTGCTGCTCACCCTTCTCCTGCCGGAGTCGGCCTGTGGAGAATTTGCCTTCCGGGAATACAAGGATCGCCTCCCCTGGATCTGGGAATCACCTGCCAGAGCTCCGATTCCCGAGGTCGCCTCGAAGGAGTGGCCCACGGACAATGTCGATGCATTCATTCTTGCTCGCCTCGAGGAAAGCGAGATGAGCCCCGCCCCGCCGGCAAGCGCGCGACACTGGTTCCGCCGGGTCAACTTTGCCATCACCGGGTTGCCGCCTACGGCTCAGGCTACAGCGGCGTTTCTCTCCGATAGCAGCGAGGACCGGCGAAAGAAGGCCGTCCTCTCCCTGCTTTCCTCTCCCCATTACGGAGAGCGCTGGGCTCGCCACTGGATGGACCTTGTTCGTTACGCAGAATCCCGGGGCCATGAGAGTGATTTCGGAATCGCTAACGCCTGGCGCTACCGGGACTACCTCGTGCGGGCTTTCAATGCAGACGTCCCCTACGATAATTTTGTGCAAGAGCACATCGCTGGCGATCTCGTTGCACCACCTCGAATCGACCCTACTACAAAAGCAAACGAGTCAATCCTCGGAACCGGGTGGCCATTCCTCGGGGAAGAGGTTCACTCGCCGGTTGATATCCGGCAGGACGAATGCGACCGCACGGACAACAAGATCGACGTTCTCAGCAAAACCTTTCTCGGTCTGACAGTCGCCTGTGCCCGCTGTCATGACCACATGTTTGACGCGATCTACCAGAAGGACTACTACGCACTCTCTGGATTCGTCGCGAGCTCGAGCTATCGGCAGGTTCGATACGAGTCCATGGAGGTCAATAAGGGCCAGGCACGGAAGCTCGACGCCTTGCGCACAAAAATGGTGCCTACCGTTCTCAAGAATTTCATCCGCGAAGCTGCGCCCCATTTTGCAGAGTTAAGCAAGCAGCCCACCTACCGGGTTCCGGGACCCCTCGCAATCAGCCGGGAGGGTGGTCAGAATGTTCGGGTCATCGCCGATTACACCCGGCCCGGACTCACGCCCTGGATCACGGACGGCCCCTCTTTCGGGGCCAGCGTTTCTCCCGAGGGATCGTTGCTCCTCGGATCAGATGCCAATGAGCCGGCACTGCAGATCGCCGCCTACGGTGCCGCCCGGCGGGACCCTTTTTGGAACGGGCTCAAGATCATCGACAGTGCAAACGACTCAGGGTCTTTTAACAGTCATTCGCGATCCGGGAAAATGATCCGGACCCCGGCATTCGAACTGAAAACCGGCAGGCTCCACTATCTGATCCGGGGTCACGCCTCCGTTTACGCCGGGGTGGGGCAGCATATCATGATTACCGGACCGCTCCACGGGCGATTGGTCCAAAAGCCAAAAGTTGATGGAGACACCCCGCGATGGGTCAGCCATGACTTGTCACGTTACGCGGGACTCCGGACTCATATCGAATTTGGGGCGGAGGGCAGCAGCCCACTCGAAGTCCTCATGGTCGTGGAGGCAGACAAGCCTCCCCCTGTGGAACAGAAGCAACTCAACCTGACTCGCCTCGACCTTTCGGCCGCGTGGAAGGACCTGGCTGATGGAGTCGTCGAGGAGGATAATCTTCACGTGGTGCGCTGGATCATCAAGCAATCGGGGATGAAAGCGTCGCAAATTGCAGGGCCCTACCTAGAGGAGCTGGATCAGATCCGAAACGAGGTCAAATGGGAATCCCGCCTTGCCGTGGCGTGGCTGGATGGCAATGGGGTGAATGAGTATAACATGGATCGCGGAGATCCGGGGAAACCGATGGAGCCTGCCACCAGAGGCCTTCCCAAGGCCTTTGGCCTAAGCCCGATTGACAGCAAAACCTCGGGACGGCTCGAGCTCGCACGGCAGATCGCCAGCCCGAAAAACCCCCTGACTGCCCGGGTCATGGTCAATAGGATATGGCACCAGCTCTTTGGCCTCGGACTTGTGCGAACCGTCGATAATTTCGGTTGGTTGGGCGAACGCCCCTCTCATCCCGAGCTGCTCGACTATCTCGCAAACGAATTTGTGGAAACGCATAAGTGGTCCATCAAATCTTTTATTGCGAGGCTCGTACTCACCAAAACCTTTGGCCAGTCCAGCACCAGCGCTGACCCTGCATTTGATCAGGCGGACCCAAATAACATCCTCCTGCACCGAATGCCTGTCCGGAGACTGGAGGCCGAGGCCATCCGTGACGCCGTGCTTGCCGTTTCCGGGCGACTTGACACAAAAATCGGTGGGGCCCCCGTCCCAACCTTCCTTGATGAATTCGTCGTAGGCCGAGGGCGCCCCGGGGGCGGGCCACTTGACGGCGCTGGGCGCAGGTCTCTCTACACCTCGGTGCGGCGCAACTTCCTTCCGACCCTGATGCTCGCCTTTGATTTCCCGGCTCCCTTCAGTACTAAGGGAAAAAGAGACATCACGAACGTTCCCGCTCAATCATTGGCCCTGATGAACGACAAGCTCATTTACGAGCAGGCCAAGATCTGGGCCCAGAAAATTCTAAGGGAGATGCCCTCCGCATCTCCAGTGGAGCGCCTGAACCTGATGTTTGAGGAAGCGTTCACCCGGCCAGCCGGGAGACACGAGATTGCAATCCTGATGGAATCCCTTCCCGGCCTTATGGAGCTGCACGGTGGCAACCCGAATTCGGAAGCGCTGTGGCAGGACCTGTGCCACAGTCTGTTTTCCATGAACGACTTTATCTTCCTCCCATGAGCCCCTCCGCATCCTCCCTCTCCCGACGTGAGGTTCTCCAGAGGTCCTCGATGGGGTTTGGCGCCCTCGCGATGGCAGGGCTCATGGACAAGGCAAAGGCCGCTTCGCCCCTGATCCCTGAGAGCCACTTCCCGGGCCGCGCACGGAATGTCATCTTCCTGTTCATGGAAGGGGGCGTCTCACACGTAGATTCCTTCGACTACAAGCCGATGCTTGCAAAGTATCACGGCCAGGACCCGCGAACCGCCATCGGAAAGCTGGAGAAAACCCAGTTCCAGAACATTGGCAAGGTGATGAAGTCCCCATGGGCGTTCCAGCAGCGCGGCCAGAGCGGCACCTGGGTCAGTGATCTTTTCCCCCACATTGCCGGCATGGCGGACGATCTCTGCGTCGTTCGCTCGATGACGTCAAAATTCCCCGAGCATACCTCCGCGAACTACTTCTTCCACAGCGGGACGGGTTTACAAGGACGTCCCAGCATGGGCTCCTGGGCCTCCTACGGCCTTGGAAAGGAAAGCGAAAACCTGCCGGGGTTTGTCGTCATCAACGGTGGGCGTATTCCGTCCGGCGGTCTCGACTGCTTCTCTAATGGATTTCTCACCGCCACCCATCGCGGGAGCCTTCTCAACGCCAACGGGACGCCCGTTGCTAATGTTCAGCCCAATGAACGTAACGTCCGGAGCCAGCTTCTCAAAAGGAAGCTGATCGGCAGCCTGAACGCACGGTCCTCACGAGGAAATTCCGAGCTGGAATCCGCGATAATGAACTATGAGCTGGCTGCAAGGATGCAGCTGGCGATTCCAGAGCTCATGGATTTCAGTGATGAGTCCGAGGCAACCAAGGAACTGTATGGGATCGAAGACAGCTACAAGGGAACCCAGACTTACGCGAGGGAGTGTCTGATTGCCCGCCGGCTCATTGAGCGCGGGGTGCGCTTCGTGGAGCTCACAATTCCCAACATCGGGGAGGATCGCTGGGACGCTCATGGAGGAATTCAGAAGAATCATGGCAACAATGCTCGTTCCGTTGACAAGCCGATCGCCGGCCTTCTAAAAGACCTGAAAGCCCGGGGCATGCTGGATGACACTCTCATTCTATGGTCCGGGGAGTTTGGGCGGACCCCGTTTGCCCAGGGTGGCAACGGCCGTGATCACAATGAGTTTGGGTTCTCCCTCTGGATGGCCGGAGCTGGCGTCAAGGCCGGAACAGTCTATGGGGGCACTGACCAGTGGGGCTACAAGGCAGAGGAAAACCCTCTCGAGATCCATGATTTACATGCCACGGTTCTCCACCTTCTTGGCATAAACCATAAGGAGCTTACCTACCGCTTCAGCGGACGCGACATCCGGCTCACCGATGTGCATGGGCGGGTGATCCACGAGCTGCTGTCCTGACGGGTCCGGTCCTATTCGGCGAGATGGAATACTCGCTGAACCGCTTCAAAGACCCCAAGCGGAGCTGCCGCCAGCCCCTGTGGACCTGCTGGGCGGGAGGCCCCAATCAATGCTGAGGGATGTATCCGGTTTTCCCGACGTAGTGAATAACCAGACCCGGGATCCACGCAAGCTCCCTCATAGATCTCGAAGTGAAGGTGAGCCGGCCACGCGCCGTTGCCGGTTCCCACCGTGCCCACGCTCTGCCCTCGCGCAACGATCCCGCCGGCAGCAACTCCAATGCGATCGAGGTGCCCATAGAGGCTATGAACCTTGCGCCCGTCCAGCAAGCGATGCCCAAGTATTAGCACCTTCCCCCAGTTTCCCCCGCGGTCCCCGGCAAAAACGACATGACCATTTCCAATTGCATAAACGGGATCGCCTAAATCGGAATCTCCCCCTCCGATTCCGTTAAGATCTTCCCCGAGGTGATGCATCTGAACGCGGTCATTCCTCTCGAAGAAGGGTTGCGCATTATAGGCAAAAGCTCCTGCCTCGGAGCCGAGCGGCTGGTCAAGTAATCCCACCGGTGGCAGGAGAAACCGACTGAAGGCATCGTGCAATATGAAGCGGCGATCGAAGACCGGTATTTTACCCTCGCCCTCCCCATTGGCTCCCACGGGAAATCCGGGTGGGGCATCCGCGTCCTGCCAAGACCTCAGGGACTGGATGGGATCCCGCGCCCGCGGGCTATTAAAAAAAATAGCGCCAATCAGGAAGAGGACAAAGATACACAGGCCGACCACCAGCTCACTGCGAAAACCACGTCCCGTCATTTTTAGAGGAATTGGGCCAAGAAGCGATCCGCCCCTTGTCGATTCGACTCCAAGAGTATCCGTCCCTTCCAGGTGAAACCAGCCTATTTCTCGTTCTCCGGGGGGCGGACTCGGTCGAAAGGCCTGATGCGGTAGACCTGCCTCCCCCTCTGCACTGTCAGGGAGGTTTGTTGGGCGAGCGCTGAAGCGATCAGCCTGTCGTAAAAGTCAGCGGGCCGGTCCACCCGGACATTGTTGATTTCCAGAATCATATCTCCCGAGCGCAAACCCCTCTCGGCCGCCTGCCCTTCAGGATGCACCCCATAAACAAGAACGCCCCGCCCTCCCCGGGTTCGCTGAAGTAGCGTCAGCTCCCGGACTGTAATGCCAATATCCCTGAGGACGGCTTGATCCGATATACTCCGCTCACCCGGGCCACTATCCTTCGTCAGGCTTTCGGAATCTTCCGCATCAATAACCGTCGCCTTCAAATCCACTTCTTCTCCATTTCTCCACACCGTAATATCCACCTCCCTGCCAACCGGGGTTCGCTGAATCTGGGAAAAGAATTGAACCCGGCTCTCGATGTCCTTGCCGTTATACCTCACTACCACGTCATCGGGTAGCAGGCCTGAGGATTCTGCAGGAGATCTCGGAACAATATCCTGTATGTAAACCCCTCCGCGCTCATTCCAGCCGACTTTTTCCCGGATGACCGGATTCCAATCATAGCAGCGGACCCCGAGCCACCCCCGAGTCGCCCGGCCCTTGGCGAGAATCTGCTCGAAGACCTCACGCACGTCGTTGGCTGGAATCGAGAAGCCGATCCCCACGAAGCCCTGGTCCTCCGTGTCAGGGGAATAGATCGCTACGTTAATGCCAATGATCTCCCCCAGAATATTCACCAGCGGGCCTCCCGAGTTTCCGGGGTTAATCGCGGCATCCGTCTGGAAGAGATCACGCTGGCGGTCAGAAATTGTCCTCTCCTTTGCCGAGATGATCCCCCGGGTCACCGTCTCGCCCAGTCCAAAAGGGTTGCCGATAGCGAGAGCCTGCTGACCCTGCCGGACACGGTCCGAGTCTCCGAATCTAAGTGGTTCGAAATCCCGGTCTGCCTTGATTCGGATCACTGCTATATCCAGTGCCCGGTCCTCTCCGATTACGACTGCAGGGTATGTTTTACCATCATGCATCGTAACGGTAATCCTGGATTTCCCATTGGTTACATGCTCATTTGTCACAACGTGACCCTCACTTGAGACAACCACTCCGGAACCTATTCCCCGGACGGGATATCCCTCGTCCACCCAGACCCTGCCAAGCCAGTCCTGCATAAAATTTCTCTTCACGCCCTCGGTCTGCAGGGAGACCACGGAAGGGACCACCGCAGCAGTCAGGCGAGCGAATTCCTCGTCAAGAGCCCCAAGATAAGCCACCTCCCCGGGAGACAGCGCAGGTTTATCGCTCAGGGTATAGCTTTCCGGGACATAGTTCTCTTTCCCAGGACGAGAGCCAAATTTAAGGATGTTCGATAGCCCTTCTCCATTCGGGAGCTTTCGCAGAACAACCACCGCTAGAAAGGCGACCGCGAATACTCCCAGAAGGATTGCCGCGCGACTCGATACCATATTCATGAGCATTGGATGATTGCTTTGAAGATGACCCCTAATGATTTCGTGGAAAGCGGAATTTCAGCGACCTCCACGTAGTGCCCGGAACGCCTCCCCGAGTGCATTCCCGGTGTCGCTCGCCAAGAGAGATTCCTGGGATTGTCGTTTTTCCAACGCAATTTCGGATGCGCGCCCTGCAAGCCAAGCTGCGGAGCGGGCTGCATCGAGGCTTGTCATGCCACTGGCCAGCAGGGCTCCGAGGACTCCGCTGAGCACATCTCCCTGTCCTCCTGAAGCCATACCTGGATTACCAGTTACATTGTAATGGAGATCCTCCCCGGCCGAGGTCACAATAGTCCTGGAGCCCTTGTAGAGAAGCGTGCAGGGGTAGGAGCCAACAAAGGCTCGCGCACAATCCGCGCGACCCAGTACGCTGGCCTCGGGGAACATCCTTTCCATTTCCCCCGGATGCGGGGTCAGGACCATATGGCTCTTTACCCTTCCCTCCATGCCAGCTGCGGACATCAGGTTCAACCCGTCCGCGTCAACGACCAGAGGCATCCGGGAACACTCGAGCAATTTCAACAGTGCGTCAGTCTCCGTCTCCCCGGGGCAACCCAGACCAGGGCCAATCACCAATGCCGCATGGTGCTCGCTGCCCAAATCCTCATAGCTGGAAAGGGCCCTCACCATTACCTCTGGAGGCACCCCGGTGGAGACCATGGGGAGGTAGTCTTTTTCCAGAACGTAGAGAGTGACAAGACCCGCGCCTCCTCTCAACGCCCCAAGCGCCGAGAGGCTTCCTGCCCCCAGCATCCCCCTTGATCCTGCAACAATTCCAACACGGCCAGCCTGCCCCTTGTGAGTATCAAAGTCTCTTGGAGGCAGCAGCCCGCGCAGTTTTGGGGCGGTCGTGAGGTCGTCACCGGGATAGGAATCGGGAAGCTCCTCCAGCGGGATCACCTCGATCCGACCTACGTGATCCAGGGCCAGGTCTTCGACGAGGCCCTTTTTCGGAACTCCTATGGTCGCGGTAAGGCCGGCCCGGACTGCTCCCTCTGAAACCCTTCCATTATCGGGGTCCACCCCGGACGGAATATCGACAGAGACGACTTCCGCCCCGGCTCCATCTCTGAGAGCATTCATCTCAGCAGCGAGGCCAGCAATCGGATCACGCATTGGGCCCTTCGACCCAATCCCAAGCAAGCCGTCGATAAGGAGCAACGGCCCGGGCCCCATCACTAATTCAAACGCATCATGCCGGACCTCGACTCCCCCAAGCTCTCGCAGCTTCCGGCGCGGAAGAATCCCAAGCTCAAGGAGCGGAAACGAGCACCGCACGGAAACCTTCCAGCCAGCCGCCCGAAGCACCTTCAGAGCAACAAGCGCATCGCCGCCGTTATTGCCCTTTCCCACATAGGCCACAGCGGTTCCTGAGATCGGATACAAGTCCCTGATTGCCTCCCCTAGCCGTTTCCCCGCCTTATCCATCAGGCTTTCTGCGGAAATCCCGCTGCGGAACGCCTTCGCTTCCAGCTCCCGCATTTCCTGGCGAGTGATCAGGCCCATCTGAACTTAATCCTCAAGTCTGGATTGATCACGCCCCGGGGCCATCATGATTGCCCCGTTTTAACGCTGGAAGCGATACTTGATGATTCCGTCCGCGATCCCCCGGGCGATCGCATCCCGATAAGCTCCGGTCTTCATTCGGGACCTCTCCCGGGAGTTGCTGACAAATCCCCCTTCTACCAGGACCGCCGGATTCCGGGACGCCCTAAGCACATAGTATCGGCCAAACTTGACCCCCCGGTCAGAGGCTCCAACCCGTTTCAACATGCCTTCCTGAATCGCCTCGGCTAATGGCTTGCTCGCCTTGCTGTAATAGTAAGTCTCCAATCCTGATACGGAGCGCCGCCACGTGTAGTTGTAATGGAGGCTCACGAAGATCGCTCCCTTGAAGCGGTTTCCCATCGCGGCACGCTTTGAGAGCGATATGAATGTATCACTCTTGCGGGTCATCGTAACCCGGTACCCCTTCGCCACAAGATAGTGCTCCAGCCTCATGGCGGTATCGAGGGCAAGGTGCTTCTCGTAAACCTTTCCAGTTCGTCCCCCGCGGTCATCTCCCCCGTGACCGGGATCAATTACAACCCGACTGAAATAACCAGCCCACGCCCCACACGACAGCGCCAGAAGCATGAAGCCGGCGAAAACGGCTGCCCGGAGCGGAGGATGGCGAAGAGGCATGAACGGCAGGACGGGATTTTCAATCAGGCAACGATTGCCTTTTAGCCAAGAGGGGAACACGCGGAAAGGTTTTTCGACCGGCCCGAAGTAGCAAGCACCCGCCTTACACTACCGGAAAGTCATGCGAGGCCGCTCTGACAACTTCCGAAGTCGTCCCCTGTTCTGAGCTTCCGCCTTGGGATCGTAGAATATCCCGCCCGAGATCATGACGTCCCCATTGCTGAAGGTTGCCAGAGCAGGCTTTCCGCCCTGAGAGGGCTTGTAGAATCTGGTGCCGAGATACGTTCCCGTGGGAGTGACCGTGCCATGACCATAAAGGTTCGGGGCGGCGAGAAAGAGCACGTGCAGGTTGTTTGCCCTGTCAACCGTCGCTTTTGGCGGCTTGCTACTGATCACCTCCCCCATGCGGAATGCCTGTAGATTGCGCCCGGTCCCGACATCCACAAGATGAACATAAAGGGATGATTTTCGGGCAGAATTGTGAACGGAAAGCCTGTATTCGCGAACGTTGTTGAGGCTCGGGTCCCCAATCCGCTGGCTATAAACCTGCCGCCCCACTGTCACGCTGAAATAGGTTGTGTTCGTGACGAAGTTCCCGCCACCTCCCGGGAGGCGAATCACCGCCTTGCAGTGAAATCTGCCAGGCTCGGTAACGCGAAAGGCACCCGTAAGATCGACGCTCTTGGCTATGCTCCGCCCCGCCGGGATTCTTACCGGGCCAAAATTCATAGCTGAAAGCGGGCTGAGAGCAGTGCCACGCGAGTTTTTGATTTCGAAATCCAGCCAATTCAAATTGGTCCGTTCATCTGTGTGTATGACGAGGTCACGCCCTGCGTTGTTTGTAAGGCTCACCGTCGCAACCACCGGCTCGTGAGAGATGTATTCTCTTTTCGACATTGTGAGGCTTGCCTGAACCTGAGCGCGAACCTGATGCAGCGGGAAAAATCCTGTGAACAAGAAGATTAGAAGGGGAAGCCTTGAGTCAGAGCGCATGAGGGGGAACTGAGGATGGGCCCGTGGGTTTACGTCTTATTGTCCTCTCTCCGCAAGGGAAACCCGTCGCCTGGGCCATGATTTTCGCCCTTTCCCTTTTCCTGCTGCTCTCGCTCAGGCTCCGGGGGGGGCCTCGGCTTGACGATCCGAAACCCCAGATCCGGCCGCCTGAGAGCCCTTGTGCTCAGCCAGTTCCGGCTCGACGCGCCACTGCCCGGCGCGTGAAAGGAGCCCCCACACGCAACCGGGACTTTTGCGTTCATGGGAAAAGAAGGATTGCTCTCAAGATCCCGTGACCACTCGGCTACGTTGCCAGCCAGTCCGTGGATCCCCAGCTTGCCTGAGCTTCGTGGTGGCTGGTCGACGGGGCCCCAATCATCAACGTAAGGAGTCACGTTGTCCTCAAGGGCCACCACGGCCAGCCATTCCCTTAATGTTGGGAGCCGCCCCCCATTCCAAGTCGCGTAGGCATGGGCGTCCCACCAATCTACTCCCGTTACCGGATGGTTGAGGTCAAACTGGCGCCCATTGAAGGGTCGCCCACCACGGGCCGCATTCAGGATCATTGGCCAATCCGTCGGCAAGTGGTCCAATTTTGTCCGGGGCTGGCTCTCGTGATCATACGACTTGCGCTGGCCCGGCCCCATGCCTGCCAGGGCCTCAAGAAATGTTGCGTATTCATCGATAGTAACCTCATGAGCATCGATGGAGAACGACGCCAGCGTGGCAGGCTTTCCCTCATGATCAGTGTATACTCCTCCCGGGATGACAATCATGCCGGACAGATCCCGCGCGGCTGGCGCCTCACGCGCGCCTCCAGCCAGAAAGGCGAAGATCAGAATACCAACTACAGCTCCCCCGCCCGAAAAGAGCCCCGCCCTCTTTATCCAGCCCCAGCGCGAGGCCTTTGACGCCCATTCTTCCGCTGCCCTCACCTCGGAGACAAGCGATTGCTCCAGTTCCTGCGCGGTGTTGGCAATCTGAGTCCAACTAGGACCAGCATCCTCCTCCGCGCCTGTCATGATGTCGAGCAGACGCGCTACCCGGGTAGCGCCAACAAGGCCGGTTCCCGCAAGAGAAGGGTCGAGCAACTCATGAAAGAGGTCTCCTGCCGTACGAAGGTCCCGGGCGCTTTCATCAAATCCCCGCTCGCCTGCTACCGCAAGATTCTTGATCCGCAGTATCCCGTGCCCACTCAGCACAATATCTGAGAACTTGAGGGGAGCCCCCTTGATTCCCCGCTCTTCCATGTGGGCCATTGCTCCCCCAAGCTGTTTCAGATAACCCGCGATATCTCTGGGGGTGTACTTCTCCCCTGCCTCATGGAGCTCGGCAAAAGAGCGCCCGGGCAGTAATGCCCGGGTCCAGAAGAGCTCTCCTGCATCCTCGCCAGCCTCGAACACGGCCCCGATACCAGCATGCTCAATCGCGGCCTTGGTCCTCACATCCCTGAGAAAGAATGCTCGTTGCTGCCCGCCTCTCTCCCCTGCGGCTTTCTGCATGACGAGGATTACTCCCCGGTCCATGGTGGTCTGCTGCGCATGATAGGTCCTCGTATTAGCGTCCTCTGAGACCATCTCGCCCAGCAGATAATCCCCCAGCCGCGATGGAGCGGGGTTGCCTGAAGCTTTTTCCGGAGAAGACATGGAAACCAGAATCAGGATCCGACTACACCACAGAGTAAAACACCGAGAGCCGAAAGTTATCCCGCCAGACCATTAAACAAGCAGGCTCCGGCCCTAGAAATGGATCGCGTGTCCCTCTGCGTCGAGCGAAGCCTCATGAACGCCCTCGGTGAGAGTAGGATGCGCATGGATGGTTGCATGAAAGTCTTCGATCGTCGCCTCGAGCGTCAAGCCGAGGCCCATTTCCGCAATGATGTCGGTCGCATTGGCTCCGATGATATGTGCCCCCAGCAGCTCTCCGTGCTCTTCTCCAAAGAGCAGCTTGATGAACCCATCGGTCTCCGCTGCAGCCTGGGCTTTTCCAAGCGCCTGATAGGGAAACTTACCCGCCTTATAGGCAATCCCCTCCTCCTTCAGATCGCGCTCCGTCTTACCTACCGATGCAATCTCCGGATAACAATAGGTACAGCCGGGGAACGTCTCTACCCGGTTGGGTGTAGCCTCGGGCAGGAAAATACCCTCGACACACTGCGTTGCCTCATACATCGCTGTGTGGGCGAGCCACGGGGGTCCTGCGATATCGCCAATGGCGTAGACCCCGCTCATCGAAGTCTCATACCGGTTTCCTATCTCGATCCAGCCACGATCCGTAAATTCAGGAAGTTGGCCTCCGGGCAGGACAGGCACCACACCAATGGCAACGAGGCAGACATCAGCTTCAATCACTTCGCTGCCCCGGGCATGCTCTACGGTCACCTTGACAGAGTCTCCAGAGTCTTCTGTCCCCGTCACCTTTGTATCTGTCAGACATTTGATTCCCTGTCGTGAGTAGGACTTCTTGAGAGCATCCCCTATATCGTCGTCTTCGACCGGAACGAGGCGGGGCATCATTTCTACCAGCGTCACTTCGGTGCCAAACGCATTATAGATGTAGGCGAACTCTACCCCAATCGCCCCGGCTCCAATAATCACCATGCTCGAAGGCTGGGAGGGAAGAATCATGGCCTCCCGGGATCCGATAACACTGCTGCCATTGAAAGGAAGCCCCGGAAATTCCCGGGCCTTGCCTCCGGTCGCGATGATGATGTTCGCCGTTTCGAGAACCTGCACGCTGCCGTCCTCCGCCTTTACCTCAACGTGGGTGCTGTCTAACACCGAACCATAACCCTTTACGTAGTCGACCTTGTTTTTCTTGAAGAGAAACTCAACCCCGCCTGCAAGCCGGTCGGAAACATTTCGCGAGCGGCCGATCACGGCACCCCAGTCATAGGAGAGATTATCAAAGGCGATGCCAAACTCCTTGGCCTGATGTTTGAGAGTGTGGAAAAGGTGGGCGTTTTTCAGTAGCGCCTTTGTAGGAATACACCCCCAGTTCAGACACGTTCCGCCCGCCCGCTCTACCTCAACGCAGGCGACTTTCTTTCCCAGCTGCCCGGCCCGGATAGCGGCAACATAGCCGCCCGGTCCGCCACCAATCACAACGAGATCGTAGGACATGTAACAACGTCGAGTTCAAGGACCGCTCCCACCGGAGCCGTCTCACCCCGAAGCTGCTCATGCCCCGCTGAATGTCAAGACCGAGCAGGCGAAGAGGGGGCTCCCCCGACGTTTTCCCCGCTTCCCGGAAAGCTCAGGATCCTCCGACTGATTCAGCCGGGGGCCGAATTGGCAAAAAGAACTCGAACGACGGGGGGAAGATCTTCCATCCGCAAGTGAGGCTCGACCCTCCTCATAAACTACTTGAAAGTCTCTGCACGACGCCCATGAACGCCCCAACGGCCATCTGCTGCTTCTTCCTCGTTGCCTCGATTAATCCCGCTATCGGGCAACCCGTTGAAGCATGGGGTGAAGAGCTCGGAAGGAAATACGCGGAGCTAGGCAGTTTCAGGGCGACCTACAGGGCCGTCTCCCCTACCGCAGAGGAGCCCCTTGAGGGCCTTCTCATCGAGGACCGTGAGACCGGGGCCTGCCTCGTCAGGCTGCAGTCCGAATCCGGGCAGGGGGGAGCAGTATGGTGGATGCCAAAGGGGGGCGGGGAAAAGGGCGGCACCTACGCGAAATTTGGCGATTCAACCTTCAAGGTCAGAGGGCTCGCAGAGCTGGTCCGCAGACATCAGGAGCTCATTTCGCCTGGTGGGCGCGAACACCCGCCGGCGGGAACTCCCAATCTCGCTCCTTCCATCCAGCTCGGAGTAGAGACCATCTCCGCATTTCTCTCCCCAAAGATGCCAGGCCTGTCCCCCGCATTCTCCGGGGCGCCTCCCTCACGTGTAGAGGAGCTGCGGGAGCGACAGGATTCCATCGAGCTCATTCTCGATGACGGCAGCTGGATCCGACTGGATCGCGGGACCGGATTACTGGCCGGGCAGGGATATCCGGAAGACGAGGGAGAGCGGACCCTCACCCTTGAGAGCGTGGAACCACTGCAGGGCAGAAACGCATTTCTCCGGGAGATTCCCAAAATCGATCCCACTAAACTAAAGGAGGCTTCTCCGGAAGCACTGCAACTTGCCAATGTCCTCCACTCGGCCCTTTTCCATCAGTTTGTTAACCAGACACATCCGGAGCGAGGCCAGAAGCCGGAAGAGCTTGTTACTTCAAACGCCTCCGGGCTCAAGGCATACTGGCTGGCCGCATGGGGTCATGGAGTCCCCCCGGGATTTTCCGACCACGTAGTACGGATGCTCCGGGATCTCAAAGGGCAGAAGAAACAATTCCATCGCGACTGGGCCGCGGCAAAGGAGGCGCGCCCAGACATAATGAAAGACGTCTCCTTCTTTCATTATTTTCAACTAAGGCGAATGAAGCTGCGTGACGAGCTCCGATTAAAAATCGAGGCGGAGTCCACGAAACAACCCGCCCTCGCCCACCTTCAACTCCTCCTTGATGGCGAACTCTCCAAGCTTGCTGCCGGGCAAGCCGCCCGGGGAAGGGAGTTGGCGAAATTGATGGTGCAGAGCCAGCGGGAGGCCATGATCAGTGCGATCCTGCCCAAGATCCCCGAGGAGGCCCTGAACTCCCCCTGAACGCTCACTCCAGCATGAATTGCAGATGGCTGGCGGTCAGACTCCCCATGGTCTGACAGCCCTCGAAGGCCGAGGTCCCATACCTCTGGCATAACGCTGCCCTAAGGCCGGCGAGCTGTTCCTCAGGGGCGATGGTGTCTTTGGACATCATTTTCAGAACGCCCTTGAGACGCACGCGGGAGGCTTGATAGCGCCGGGCCATCTGGCTCCGCTCTTCGCTGCGATACTGCAGAATTGTAGTGGGATTGAGGTGCTCACGAACGAGTTCATCCACCGGCATGTTATCGGGAAAACTGTGGGCCCGGTAGACTTCGAGGGCCCCTTCATAGCTTTGCTGGTCAAAGTCAATCGGCCTTACTCGATACTGGACCTCTTCGAAATCGGGAGTGATATCAACGACGTAATTCACGCTTCGCATGTCTCCGAGCAGCCGGAGAAAACACCGCTCTCCGAACTTCACGAACTCCTTGGCGACCCTGACCTTATTCAGCTCCGGTGACTTAAGATAATCCTTGATAAAGATGTTCCCCGGAACCCCTGCGATATGCTCTTCAATCAGGGTATTGCCATTGACGAGATAGTTGATCCGGTTCGGAGATAGAATGTGCTCAAGCTCCAGCCCGTAGATCCGGTTGGAATCGGCGACCTTGACGTAATAGTAGTCCGAATTGCCATTGAACTGATTGGTAATTCGCACCCGGAATGGCCGGGAATTCCCAAACTCTCCGAAGTCAATCCGCTCCACGCTCAGATGCTCTGCCAGAGAAAGGTCGCCCCCAATCTTCAGGACCGCATAGATCTCCGTGAGCTTGGTTCGCAGGTCCTTCATTGCCTCCAGTGGGTAGGAGACGGTTAGCCAGAGTGTTTCGTCTCCGTCCGGATCTTCGTATGGTACTGCCTCAGAAAACCGAAGAAGATCGTCATAGACCAGCGGGATCTCACTACGGCGGCCAAAGTGCTGAAGATACTGGAGGAGAAAGCCCGAAACCGGGTAATGCTGCTTGCGCTTCTGGATGAGGGAAGACATCGCTTTTACTCGTGCGCCCCGTGGGGTCGGAAGACATGAGGCTCGCTAACCCGTCTCAAACCTCGCGATCAGATGGAGTGTATCGATTCCCCTCTTGGTGAACTCTTCCCAGTAACTTTTTTCAATGGGCTTGGTCTGCTCCTTCCGCTTCTCCTCGTCCAGAGAGTTCCAAGCGGAAAGCCCTATCTTGCGAATCACGTCCCGCTCAGCAAGACGAAGAGTAAGCTCCTCCCAGAAAATTTCATTGCGCATCTCGTCGATGGCATCCTGCACGAAGGACCCGGTCAGGTAATCCGTGGTGACGCGATACCGCTGGTGCGCCTCGTCGAACTCGATAATGTCTCCAAACCCCAAGTGGGTCACCTTCTCAAGAATGGTATTCTCCAATTCTTCAAACCTCGCAAAATTTTCCTTGGCCCCCGGCTTGCGATTCAGGGATGCGACCTCAGCGGCGAGGCTGATCATATCTATGAGGACACCGAGTTCCTCCTCTGTGAAGCGAAGATGCATTAACCTGTCCGGGGCGCGCGGCAGGGCCATCCCACCATTCACGCCGCAAGCCCGCAACGCTGAATTCCCCCTCGACCGGCAGGGAGCCAGCTGATTAGATTTCCCGCGATGAGGCTTTCGCTCATCATGTTTGTCCTTTTTTGCCTGCCCGGTTGTTTCATCTTTAACAAGCGCACTACCAGCTTGTACCCCGAAGTACCCTTTGAGCTGATCCACGACAGGGCAGGCGGCTTGCAGCCACAGGATCATGTCGCCCTCGCCAAATGGGACGACAAATACTACTACTTCCAGTGGCGGCGCATCCTCGAGCCCGCCACCATGAAGACAAGCGAGGGCGCGGGAAAAGTTCCCGTGCGGGAATTTGACCGCAAGAACGGGCAAGAGCTGGAACGCAGGTATGGGATCGTCGGGAAGGAAGACCTCAACGGTCAGCTCTACAACGCGGGCGCCTACTAGCGCGATTCAGAGGCGCCCTGGAATCGACTTTCCCGACTGATCTGCAGGGCCCCTTCTAACGCGACCCCGAAAAGAGGACCTCCTCCAGCTCCCAGGAAGATGCCGGACCGGCGTCCTTCCAGCTCTCCAGATCCTGTCCCATCACTGCTGCGGTCGCTGGCTCCATCGCCACCGCTTTGCCAGTCAGCCTCTCCACCAAAAGCTCCCATCCGGGATTATGTCCAAGCAACAGGACGCATCCCGCCCCGTCCGGCAAGGTCACGACCTCTTCCTCTGCCGCGGCCACCCCGCTGTGGTAAAAAGAAGAGAGGAACCGGACGTCCACCTCCTTTTCGAAGGCCTGACTTAAACCCGCGAATGTTTCCCTCGTTCGTTTTGCATCGCTGCTCAGCACGATGTCCGGAATCCACCCCCTCGCGGCCAGAACGGAGCCGGTTCTGGTCGCTTGCTGGTGGCCTCTCTCTCCAAGTGGCCTTTGATGGTCCGGGAGTTGCACGCCCTCCCAAGGGCTCTCCGCATGGCGCATGAGGATCAAGCGTCGGAGCCCCATTGCTACTCCCCCTGCTCGATCTGGTAGAACTGCCGGGCAGGCACGGGCGAGTTGATCGTGTAACTGCCCCGGACATCTCTTGCTCGCTCAAGCGGAGTCTCATCCACAAAGGACTGCAGGTCATTTGTTTTCAATACTTTGTAGAATAGTCCGCGCCGCTGGGTCCAGTCCAGTCGCACCTCATCCGCTGCCAAGCGGGTCACCGTCAATCTTGGAGGTTCGGCCAGTATACTGCCATCGAAATACTTGACTCCGAGCTCCCAAGCGGCAATCCCGCATTTTGACCCGACCACGCGGCCGGGACCGTCATCGGCCGGCACGTGAATTCCCCCGTAGATCCGCGAGAGCCCTGCCTGGTCAGCGGCATCGTAATAGGTCGCCCATTGTAATTGAACCGGGGCTGACGGGCCCGCTTCAAATTCCAGGTTCTCGACCTCATGGATAGAGATTCCGCCGGGGAAAAACTCGCTCCCGGTTACGCGGGTAAGAACTTCTGCCGCAGCACGACTGAAAGTACTGTGCCCGGAAAGGTAGGCAGCAAACGCAGGCGTAACAAAGGTATCCCTCTGATAAGGCAGCCAATCTTCCGCCAGAATCCAGCCAACGCCTCCAATCTGAGTAGCCGGATTCGCAGGCTCTCCCTGCCATGTGTAGACGGCAATCTTGCCTATCGCACCAGTGCCCAGGTGAGCATGTCGCCCCGCGCCATTGGCCGTGGTCCTTGAAACCACTTCCACGAGACCCGGCTCAAGCGGGATACCTTCTTCGTTGTAAAAAGGGAGGAGAGGATTACTCGATTGCCCTTGGCTAGCCATGTAGCGAATGGAACTGATCGGTCTTATGTAGTCATACTCCCTTTTGCATGTCCACGCGGCTACGGCTGCATCGTGCAGGGAGGCGTTGAGAAGAAAGTACATCTTGGTGTCCCACTCGAGCTCACCGAGCTCCGGGCCTACTCCCGCAAAACGCCGTTGGAAAGAAGGGTGATCAACCACCTCATTGGCTATTACATTCCAGTGCCCGGGAGGGGTTTCTGACTCGGGTCCATCAGCCCAGTATTCCGCAACCACCCGGCCGAAGTCCGCTTCATTGATCAGGTTTGGAGCATAACCAGCTCCGGTCACCGGGTTGACCGGGTGTCCGGTTCCAGCATTTGTACCAAGCGGGTTATTGCCCGTTGCGCTGGGCGAGAAATCCCTCACGGGAGATGACAGGGGGCTCAGGAGACTGCTGGCGCGAATGACCGCGAGATTTCCCTCCTTGAACTCCTCGTCCCCGTCGCCTTCCAACTGAGGCGGAGGGCCCGGATCAAAATAGATCGTCTCGCCTGGTTCACGAGTGAGGGCAAAGGGCCAGACTTCCCGCCAATGAGCGCCAAGGAAGCTCTGTGTGTTGAACGCAAGTGGTTGCCCCGTCTGGGAGATGGCCTCCACAAACTCTAGGGGCTGCCAGCGATTGGGGTCATTCAGCGCTGTTCCCGAAAATGCGAGAACGAGCGGATCGTTAACCGGAGTATAGGAACTGTCGGTGTAACCTCCGGTCTCGTTGGAGTTATCATTCGCAGTCCACTCAATAATGGTTTCTGCTACCCGGTTTCCGACCGCCGAGGGGCTATTGCCCAAGGCGCCAAGATCGTTAGGGTCGTATCCGAGAGAAACCATGGCGGCACGGATTGCGTTCTGGGTCTGTAACGCATTCGTCACGGGTGTATTGGGGTGCCGGACCGTGATATAGCGATGCCTCAACATCCGGTATGCCGCGTGGCTGATTGCCTCTCGGCGGGCCGCTTCCACATCTTCGGGAAAGGTCGTATTCTCACGATATATATACCCCGTCGCCTCCGGGTCGTAAGCCGCCCAAGCGTCATACATCGCTACCGAGACGTGAAACAAGTTCCGGGCATGAACCGGAGGGTCCGGGAACGACAGGCGGACTGCGGCAAGATTCTCTTCGTTCCAGATTCGTGCCACTGAGTCGGCCGTTGCCTGCATTGCCATGGAGAGAAGGGCCGCGGCAAGAGCGGAGCTCACTTTGGGGTATTGTTTCATTGCGGAAAAAGTCTGGTGGTCACGGTGCTGGTGTTATCAAGCTACCGAAGCAGCAGTCGCCCGTCAACCCCCCTGCCGATTATGCTTCTCTGCTTTCGCTCCATTGCCGGGGGACACCCTCCCCAGGAGAGTTATTATCAAAACTTCGGCCCCTCCCTATCTCCGGCCTTGATATCAGCCGCGATTGCGGCTCCATATCACCGCCCCATGACCGCCGCGGAAATTCGTCAGAGCTTCCTGGACTTCTTTCAGGAGAAGGGGCACTCCATTGTGCCTTCCGCGTCGCTCCTTCCGCAGTCGCCCGGCTTGCTTTTTACCAATGCGGGGATGAACCAATTCGTGCCCTACTTTCTCGGAACGGAAAAGGCGCCCTACAGCCCTCCTCGAGCCGCTGATACGCAGAAGTGCATTCGGGCGGGCGGCAAGCACAACGACCTCGAGGACGTCGGACAGGACTCCTATCATCACACATTCTTCGAGATGCTCGGGAACTGGTCCTTTGGCGATTATTTCAAGAGAGATGCGATTGCATGGGCCTGGGAGCTTATGGTCGACCGCTGGGGGTTTCCGCCCGGGCGCCTGTATGCAACCGTCTATCGTCCAGGCCCCGGAGACCCGGCCGAGTTCGATCAGGAAGCCTACGATCGCTGGAAGTCCCTGTTCGAGAAGGCCGGTTGTGACCCTGGGGTTCATATCGTTGACGGCAACAAAGCCGACAACTTCTGGATGATGGGAGAGACCGGGCCCTGCGGGCCGTGCTCGGAGCTGCATGTCGACCTTACCCCCGAAGGAGATACCAGGGGCCTGCTGGTGAACAAGGATAGTGACCAGTGCATTGAGATTTGGAACCTCGTCTTTATTCAATTCAATGCCGAGGCAGACGGGACCTTCCGGGATCTCCCCTCCAAGCACGTGGATACCGGGATGGGCTTCGAGCGTGCCTGCTCGATCATCCAGAACACGAAAGGTTTCACGGATTTCTCGCGCAAGGCCTCCAATTACAACACGGACGTGTTCCGGCCTATCTTCCAGACCCTTGAAGAACTCAGCGGAAGGGCCTACCGGGACGTTTATCCCGGCTCTGAAGAGACCGCTTCCAAAGAAGACGTCCATACCGCTATCGCGTTCCGGGTGATAGCCGATCACCTCCGCACCCTCAGCTTCTCTATCGCCGATGGGATTCTACCGGGCAATACGGGTCGTAATTATGTCCTCCGGCGAATCCTGCGGCGAGCCGTGAGATACGGTCGATCTCTGGGCTTCACTGGAGATAAATTCGTCCTGACCGCCCTCGTCAAAACTCTGGTTGAACAGATGGGTGCAGCCTTCCCCGAGCTGAAGGCCCGGGAGTCTGTCATCGTGGAAACCCTGCAGCGCGAAGAGCGCAGCTTCAACGAGACCCTCGACCGGGGCCTAACCCTGTTCGAGGAAGAAGCCGCACGGCTCTCCGGCGGGGCCTTTCCCGCAGAGGTCGCCTTCAAGCTGTATGATACCTTCGGGTTCCCGGTAGACCTCACCCAGCTACTCTGCCGCGAACGGAACCTTGCGCTCGAAATGGCCCGCTTTGAGGAGCTCATGGAGGAGGCCAGGCAGATCGCCCGCGAGGCCCAAAAATCAGAAATTGTATCCGCCCTCGACATCGCCACCAGCGTCGACACCGAGTTTACGGGATTCGAGCAGGACAGTTGCGAGGCCACCATTCTCGAGTCGCACCTTGATGGGGACACGCAATGGCTCCTGACCGACCGCTCTCCCTTCTATGCGGAAATGGGAGGCCAGGTAGGGGACACCGGGGTCCTCATTGCAGGGGACTCGGAGATCCCAATCGTCGCACTCCAGCAGATCGGCTCGGCCCGGGCCCACGGCGTCGCCGCAGAGCAATCTGCCGTGCTGAAACCCGGCGACAAGGTCGCCCTTTCCATTAATTCGGCCCGGCGGCGCACCGTTGAAGCTCACCACACTGCCACCCACCTCCTCCACTGGGCCCTGCACGAAATTGTCTCTCCGGAGGCAACCCAGCAGGGCTCTCTGGTGGCCGAGGACCGACTCCGCTTTGATTTTACCTCCAGCGCTGTGAGCGCGGAGCAGATCGCGGCCCTCGAGGAAAAGGTCAACGGCTGCATCAAGGCCGGCGAGACCGTCAGCTGGCGGGAAGTTCCTCTTGCCGACGTCAAGGGCCGGGAAGACATCATGCAGTTCTTCGGAGATAAGTATGGTGATGAAGTGCGGGTGGTCCAGATTGGAGGCGAGCCGCATGCCCTCGACGGCTATTCGATGGAACTGTGCGGGGGCGCCCATGTCCGTAACACCTCTGAGATCGGCCTCTTCAAGATTCGCCGCGAGGAAGCGATTGCGGCCGGAACGCGCCGGATCGAAGCGGTGTGCGGGGGCGCAGCCGAGGCCTACCTGAGCCAACTTGCCGGCCAGGAGGCGGAGGAAAAGGAGGCCGCGCTCGCCAAACTCAGCGCTGCCAACCAAGCGCTTTCGGCCCTCGGGGTAGAGCAGTTCTCTCCCGGAGCAGACGCTGATGCCGCCGGCATAAAGTCCACTGCCATCGAGGCCGAAAAAGCCCTGAAGAAGGCCCAGACCGCCAACGCTGCCCGCCAAGCTGATTCCTTCCTCGCCGCCCTCCTCGAGAACGGCACCCAGCCCCCCTCCCTCGTCGAGGCCCTTGAGGGGCCCGCAGCCCTTCTCCAGGAGCTTCTCAATGGCCTGAAAAAATCCGGCTTCCTCGGCTCTGCCGTCCTCGTGGTCGATGACGGAGACAAGCTTCACCTTGGCGCTCTCTGCGGGCCAGAGGGTCAGAGCGCGGGAAACCGGGCCGGGGACCTGATCAAGGCCCTCGCGCCCCTCGTCGGCGGCAAGGGTGGAGGCAAGCCCGACATGGCTCGCGGCGCAGGAGCGGACCGCTCCCGAAAGGAACATCTACTCGCGGCAGCCCGCGCGGAGTTCCAATAGGCCTTGTTTACCCCTGAGCTTCATTCCAGCGGTCCCTGTTGAACTCCCTCTCCGCCGGACCTCAGGGACTCAATGATGAGCTCGGCCTTGGCGCGCCGGCGCCTGGCGAGGCAGTCCATGAAAAAGCTAAAGGAAAAAACGAGGATCCCGAGAGGGATCACATCGAAGGAGAGCGGCGCGGCCATTAAAATCACTCCGCCGGAGATCATCATCCAGTCCATTGTGCCTTTGTTGCGTCTGGCAAGCGCGCCCGCAAGCAGTGGCACAAAAGCAATGAGCAGTATGAAATTCATGTCCGCGCCCCCTTTTGAGCTTTTCTTTCCTTCCGGCGGTCGCGCCCCTCTTGCTGTCGCTCAACGATACGGCATCCCATGAAAGCAATCGTGAAGATCCCCCAGCCCGCGATCCCGCCGAACCAGAGAACTACGCCCAGCTCGCCGAGGGTGTACATGTGGAATGCGAACAAGAAGCCCCCTGCCGGAAACCCGAGGCTGAGAGCCGCTCCGAGGATCATTACTCGATGTGAGATCCTCTCGCATGGTGCCAGCCATGTCCCTGCCGTCAGCAACGCGCTGGAAACAAATAGCGCTAACAGGATCTGACC
>Ga0160422_10000501_pt1 | contig 23686 bp, 19 predicted proteins | sample Fk160mmetaG_FD_108192 | JGI IMG/M metagenome (GOLD analysis project Ga0160422, IMG submission 108192) | Marine microbial communities from the Central Pacific Ocean - Fk160115 60m metaG | ecosystem: Environmental > Aquatic > Marine > Oceanic > Photic zone | place: The Central Pacific Ocean...
ACAGCCAACTTCCGGATAGATATTTCCACCAGACACACTTTCCAACTCTTGATCGGAAAGTTCAGAGTGAGTATTTTCCAGCTCATCAATTGTAATCGAGTAACCAGATTTTTTAGCAATTTCAATCACAGTATCAGCACTCCTTGCAGCTTTAGGCTGCGCTTGAAGAGACGAATCGGCTTGCATTGTTGCTAGAAATTATCTGAGCTGAGCTGATCCTTTGACATAATCCAGAAGCAGTTGCCTCATGTTATGCCAGCCAGCCGGTTTCCGCCATCAGGAAGGGTTACAGGGCTTGGTAAACCCAAGATCTGTGGTCTCAATCACCTCTTAATCGGTATTTATGCTGAGCTTATTTTTCAAAGAAGAGCCCGCAATGTCACACTTCAAATCATCACCAACCAATGCTAAAACAACAGTTTGATGCCCAATGACTTTCGGAAATGCATTGATCCTCAATGGACGACCCTGAATCTGATCATCCTGGATCCATTTCCACAATGCACGTAAAAGACGATTTTTAAACTCTGCAATGTCAGGACTCCTTCCATCGTTGTTGATTCGATCCACACCGTATTCAACCAAGGAGTTTCTTTTGATGTCTACTGGCCTCTTCGGTCTAGGAATGGGGTACCACTTGATGAAATGCGGAACACTTGACAACCCCCTCACAGGTGGATTTTGCAGACAACCCTGCTTTGCACCTCTTTCTCTGCCACTCCAGATGCTTCACCAGATGGTACGGAATGCTGGTGTTCCCACCATCCCATGAGACAACCTGCTCCTGGAACAGGTTTCCCAGGTTCTGAAGGCTCGGTGCTTGGCATCCTCTGCAGTCAGGCATCCAGTGAATCTGTTGGCCGTCGTTCTGGATGTTCCTCGTATCGATGCGGGCAGCGACTTGGACCGAGCCATCCCCATCAGGGTCACCCCTGGAACGATCACTGCAACGTTCCCGTCGATCATCAACAGGGGGCGCACCTCCCCACCTATTTACCGCCGTTCCCCTCAGGAATCAAATTGACTGGTTACTCGAAAAACCATCCATAGCTGTGAAGCCCGATACCAAGAAGATTGACACCGATGTAGCAAACAACGATGACCACCAGTCCTGCCGAAGCAACGAGCGCAGGACGTCGTCCCTGCCATCCGCGACTGAGGCGTGTGTGGAGATAGGCGGCATACACCAACCAGCAGATCAACGCCCAGGTTTCCTTCGGATCCCAGCTCCACCAGCTGCCCCAGGCTTCGTTGGCCCACACCGCTCCGCTGATGATGCCGACCGTGAGCAGAAGAAAACCCACCGTGATCGTGCGATAGCTGAGGCTGTCCAGTTGCTCAGCGCGACTGAACTGAACTGACGACAACTGAATCTCCGGTGAGGTCCGAACAGCGACACCGCCATTGCCACTGACACCGCTGGTGGAAGCCATGACAGATGCCCGTCTGTAGGCACCTGAGCCGATGGAACTGCTGCGCAGTTCCAGTTGGTCTTCACGATCAGTGAGCAGCACTGCAACCGACAGCAGAGACCCGACCATGAGAGCGGCATAACTCACCATGATCACGCTCACATGCATCACCAACCAGCTGCTGCGAAGCGCAGGCACAAGTGGTGATGCCTGCTGGAGCTGATCCGGAAGAGCAAAACTGGCAAAGGCGATACACCCCAGCCCCATGGGCGTGGCGGATGCAGCAACGAGTGGGGAAGGCCAGTTGCGCTCCACAAGCAACTGGGTGAGTGTGCAGGCCCAGGCGAGAAAACAGAGTGATTCGTAGAGATTGCTGATCGGGAAATGACCGGACTGCCACCAGCGCAGCACAAGCTGTGCAGTGAGCAGGAGGTTGGAGAGGGCAATCAACGAACGCACACCGCTGGAACTTCGGCCATTGGAGAGCGCCCAGAAGCTCCAGGGGAGAGCCATCAACAACAGGGCAAATGCCAGCAGACCAAGAAGCAGTACCGGCTCGGATACAAAGGCTTCCAGAGCTGACAGGCCCAAATCAGACACCTCGTCACCAGGTCAGAGTTGTATCAATTCTGCCGGGCGGACTCACCGACTGGCCTGTCGCAGTAGGAATCCGCCACCAGCAAAGGAAATCAGCACGGGACTCCAGGCCGCAAGCAGTGGCGGCAGCGTGCCTTTCACGCCCAGTGAACTGAAGCTGAAGCTGAGAACGTAGTACACCAGAATCAGGACAACACTGATGCCGAAACCCTGACTGCGGCTGGTTCGGTTGTTTGGCTTGGCACCAAGGCTTGCGCCGATCAGCCCAAACACAAGGCAGGCCATCGGCAGCGTGAATTTCTCCTGGATCCTCACCTGCAGTCGACGGGCCTCCTTGATGTCACCGGCCTGCTGAAGCAGCTGCTCAGCCTGCAGGGCTTCAGCCACGGTCATGTTGTTGGCGTCCTTCGGCAATTTGGCGATGCGGATCGGTGCAGCGCTGAGGGGATAGAGATACCGGTCGAAGTCAGCTGATGTGGTGCTGCCCGAGGGGGTGAGCGTGAGAATCTGACCATCGAGGAACTCCCACTTCGCTTCACGCTCGTTCCATTCAGCACTCTCGGCGACCAGCATCTGAGTGAAGCCGACCCGCGAGAAATCCAGCACCGTCACATCCGTCATGGTGCCATCGCGGAATTTACTGGCATAGAACAGCTGAAGCAGACCTTTTCCAGACGTTCCATCGGGCTGCTCCACACGTCCAAAACGTGAGTAAACAATGTTGTCGCCCTTCTCGGTGGCGATGGCCTTGCCCAACGCGCGACGCAGGGTGATCTCAGCGGATCGGTTGCTGCGCGGCACAACCACGTCATTGAAGACAAAGGTGAGGCCAGACATCACCAGCGCAAGCACCAGAGCAGGAATGATCATGCGGGTGGCAGTGACACCAACGCTGCGCAGGGCAGTGAGCTCGCTGTTGGCAGAGAGACGGCTGTAGGCCAACAGCGTGGCCATCAACGTGGCCATCGGGAAAGAGATCACCAGAAAACTGGGCAGACGCTGCAGCAGCACCTGAACGGCGATCAGCACAGGCAAGCCCGATTCAACGATCTGACGCACCAGCTCGAACATCACGCCCACCGACAGGGAGACCACCGTGAAGGCAGCAACCGCGAACAGCAGGGGACTGATCAGTTCCCCGAGCAGCCAGCGGTCAAGCAGGGGGATCTGTCGGATGAGCACTCGGGCTCTCTGCATCAAGGAGACCATCACAGCTGGAAACCCTCACCGAGGTAGTGGCGCCGCACCAGTGGATCTGATGCCACCTGATCGGAGAGTCCAGAAGCCAGAATGCTGCCGTCAGTGAGGATGTAGGCACGATCGGTGATTGCAAGGGTCTCCCTCACGTTGTGATCGGTGATCAGGATTCCCATCCCCCGTTGCCTGAGGGCGTGGATCAGTTGCTGAAGATCTGCCACAGCGAGAGGATCGACACCAGCAAACGGCTCATCCAACAGGAGATAGCGAGGACCTTCAAGGCCAACAGCCAGCGCACGTGCAACCTCACAGCGTCGACGTTCACCTCCGGAGAGCTGAAAGCCCCGACGGTTGAGGAACGGCTGCAGATGGAAATCCTCGATGAGCTGATGGAGACGCTCGCGAGCCTGAGGCTTGGCAAGTCCGCTCTGGGCCAACACGAGCTCGAGGTTCTCGCGCACAGTCAGTTGGCGGAACACACTGGGCTCCTGGGGCAGGTAGCCGATGCCGAGACGTGCCCGCTGGGGCATGGACAAACTGGCTACGGGATGTCCATCCATCAGCACCTCCCCCTGGTCAGGCCTGAGCAGACCGATGACGAGATTGAAGCTGGTCGTTTTGCCGGCACCGTTTGGTCCCAGCAGGCCGATGACCTCGCCCGGTTCAAGTGTGAGCGTGAGGTCCTTCACCAGGGGGCGGCCTCCCAGGGCGAGAGACACCCGATTCAGGCTGAGGCTCATGGCGTCAGGGGAGTCTGCGCAGACTGGTCCGGGCGCAGGATCATGGTGGAGCGCACCTGCTGTCCTGATTGCGGGAAGGCCACTGCCCGTTCATCCTCCAAGTCGTAGGTCACCCGCTCTGCCCTGAGCGTGTTGCCATCCTCCTGCACGACGTCAACGTCACCGCTGAGCACCAACCGTCCCTCCCGGCTGAAGTACTGGGCCTGGCGAGAGGTCGCCACCATTCCGCGGGATGGATAAACGATGCGGACATTCCCGATGGCTGTCACCACACCGGTGATGTTGTCGGCGGTCTGACTGTCGGATTCGATGGTGATCAGCCCGTCAGCCGAAGGTCCTTCAAGAGGAGCGTTCAGGTCCTGTCCCGTCACCGGGGCAGCAAGGAGCATTGCAAGGCCTGCAAGTGCCACAGCCGCTCGCCGCAGCATGGCCGTTGTTCGCTGAAGGGTTGAGAACACGACCAGATCAGCACCTTCAAGCGTCGATCCATCGTCCCATGGGATCACTCACCTGGAAGCAGACGGGGTGGCGGTAAAGCCTCCGGGTCGGAACCGACCTGAAGTGCTGACAGACGGTTAGCAGCCGCGTCATACAAAGCGGTCAGATCCAGACCCAGTGCAGCAGGCAATGACGGTTTCAGACGGCCGATCCCTTCCCCGAGAAGGATGGTGGCACCACGCAGGTTGCCCCGCTCAAGGTGAACATGTGCCACGGAGATCTGCACGATGGCCTGAAGCAACTTGCGCTCAGGATCCATCTGTTCATGCCAGAGCTCCTCGAAGGCATCATGGGCCTCATACCAGGCTCCGGAATTGAACAATTCCAGGGCCTTGGGGAAACGTGGATCGTCGAGCAGGCTCAACGCTTGGCCATCTTCTTGGCAGGTAATTTACGCAGACGGATTGATTCTGGAGTCACCTCCAGCATTTCGCCTGGCCCGATGTATTCAAGAGCACGCTCAAGGGTCATCTGAACAGGCGACTGAAGCGTGTCAAGTTCCTCAGCGCCAGCGGAACGCATGTTGGTCAGCTGCTTTGACTTGCAGACATTGATCTCGAGATCCTGAGGGCGATTGTTCTCACCAATGATCATTCCCTTGTACACCTTGGTTCCAGGGGAGATGAAAAACTGACCACGATCCTCCGCGTTCTTGAGTGCATAGAACGTGGCTGTTCCTTCTTCAAAGGCGATCAGCACGCCATTGCGACGCGTGTCGAAGTCACCGGTCATCGGACGGTATTCAAAGAAGGAATGGCTCATGATTCCCTCACCACGGGTGGCACGAATGAATTCACCCCGGAAGCCGATCAGACCTCTGGACGGAACAACGAACTCCAGCTGGGTTCTGCCGTCGGCGCTGGTTTCCATGTTCTGCATCTCGGCCTTGCGCGTCCCAAGCTTCTCGATGCAGCTGCCGACCGCAGCCTCGGGAACATCCATCACCAGGGTTTCAACCGGTTCGCAGGGGGTGCCGTCAATCGTTCGGAAAATCACCTGCGGCTGAGACACCTGGAATTCATATCCCTCACGACGCATGGTCTCGATGAGGATGCCGAGATGCAGCTCACCACGTCCACTGACGGCGAAACGATCCGGTGAGTCGGTGTCTTCGACCCGGAGAGCCACGTTGGTGAGCAGCTCACGCTGCAGCCGATCACGAACCTGACGGCTGGTCACGAACTTGCCTTCCTTGCCGGCGAAAGGAGAGTCGTTGACCACAAAGGTCATCTGCAGGGTCGGCTCATCCACCTTGATCAGAGGCAGGGCCTTGGGCTCATCGGGACAGGCGATCGTTTCACCGATGTTGACGTCATCAAATCCGGCAACGGCCACCAGGTCACCGGCACAGGCCTCCGCGATCTCGACCCTTTGCAGGCCTTCAAAACCGAGCAGTTTGCTGATCCGGCCTTTTTTGACGCTGCCGTCGTCCTTGATCAGGGCAGCGTTCTGACCCTGTTTGATCACCCCGTTGTGCACACGCCCGATGATGATGCGGCCGAGAAAGTCGGAATAATCCAGCGTGGTGATCTGCAGCTGAAGCGGTTTGTCAGCATCCCCCACCGGCGGTGGGACGTGGCGCAGAATCGCATCGAAGAGCGGACGCATCGTGTCGCTCTCGGTCTTCATGTCGGGTTTCGCGAACCCGCCGAGACCACTGCCGAAGAGATAAGGGAAATCGCACTGGTCGTCATCGGCTCCCAGTTCCAGGAACAGGTCCAGCACCTTGTCGACGGCGGTTTCGGGATCCACCCGTGCCCTGTCGATCTTGTTCACGAAAACGATCGGACGCAGTCCCTGCTCGAGCGCCTTCTTGAGCACGAAACGGGTCTGGGGCATGGGCCCCTCATTGGCATCGACGATGAGCAGACATCCGTCCACCATGCCGAGCACCCGTTCCACCTCACCGCCGAAATCGGCGTGCCCGGGGGTATCAACGATGTTGATGCGGGTGTCGTTGTAGGTGACAGCGGTGTTCTTGGACAGAATCGTGATCCCACGCTCACGCTCCAGATCGTTGGAGTCCATGACGCATGTGGGAACCGCTTCGTTGTCACGGAAAATTCCAGATTGAGCCAGCAACGAGTCGACCAGGGTCGTCTTGCCATGGTCAACGTGGGCGATGATCGCGATGTTGCGAATCGCCTTTTGCTGGGCGCTCATGGGGGGTCCGTAGGGGCGATGTGTCTCTAGCGCCCGCAGGCGCAGTCGCTGCACCCTATCTCAACGTGAGATCGCTGCGGTTCGCCGCGGACGATCTGCCTGAAGGCTGCCCCTTGTGACGCCGAGTCGGTGCACGACCTGCTCACGCCGCCAGACCTCGGCGGATGGCATGCGGCCGCGGAGGACGTCGCCGTAGAGAGCCACGCGCCGGCGGGTGGCCTCCGCATCCTCGTCAAGCAGATCCAGCCGGAAGTGATGCAGCCCGGACTCCTGCAGCACGGGGAGTGCTTCCACACCGGTCTGAGCAGTGCCGTTGAACAACGTGTTGCGACAGCCGAGATCGGCTTTCAAAGCATGCTCAACACCGCTGCGGTCGCGCAACAGCACGGTGTGACGCTCGCAGGGCCTGCCGCAGTCCGTGTGATCGTGCCCATCGGACAGCAAGGAACAAAACAGGCAGTGCTCCATGTGGAACAGAGGCATGTGCTGGTGCAGCACCACCTCAAGCCGGTCACAGGGTGATCGCTCGCTGAGGTCCAGCAGCTGCTGAAGATTGAGATCGCAGCTGACGGTGACACGCTCCAACCCCCAGTGCTCCAGGAACCAGCGCAGGGCCAGTGGATTGGCCACATTGAGACTGAAATCACCTCGGCAGGGGGCACGTCCCTTCAGCAGTTCGAGCTGATCGGCGTTGCGCACCAGAAAGCCGTCAGGCGCCGCACGCAGGAGGGGCTCGAGCGTCCAACGTTCATCTGGACGGACAATGCGAGGGCCTGTGAGCCAGAGACCGTCAGGCCAGCAACCGCGCCCCATCGCCACAGCCTGACGCAGCTCCCGCGGGTGTTCCAGGTCAGCCACCACAGCGCGAAGCGGCACCTCGTCACTGATGTCCTGAAGGGCCTGCAACTGCTCAAGACTGCGCACGAGCACAACGAGATCGGAGGCCTGATCCAGCGGACGACTTGGCGGATCCTTCAGACAGGCCTCAACGGCGCGGACACAGTCCTGAGCGGAGTACTCGGGGATCATCGCCGGGGACTCAACACGCTGAAGCGGTGTGACCCCCGCCTCGGCGATGCACTGAAGCAGCTTGCGGCGCAGTCGATTGAGTTCTGCGATCGGAAGGAACACCTCCCCGACCACATCCACCTGCAGATCAGCCAGCTGCCAGCCGGTGCCCCCGAGGCGTCCGAGCTGAGCACGCAGACGCCTGGCATCGAGGCCGTGGTCGCGTGCAGGCTCCAGACAGCGTTCACTGCGCACCTGCAGGGGAGGCATTCCCTCGGGATTCGGAGAGACCAGCTCGAGCAGCAGCGGCTCTCCGCTGCGACCGCGAACAATCAGATCCAGGGGAGCGTCCAGTGGGGCTGATTCACGATCTGCACGGCGCTGCCAGGTGGATTGCCACTGGGGATCACTGGTGAGCCAGAGGGGCGCACCGCTTCGGAGGCCATCCAGACGGATTCGTCCGGGCCCGAGCCGGAGCCTCCAGCGCCCCTGACCGGCCGACGCAACATCCATCACCCGGCCCCCGACCTCTCGGGGAATGTGGAAGGGATCGGCGTCACGGGTGAGCGCTTCCAACACGACTCCCTGACCACGCTGCGGAGCTTGCTCCGCCTCGATTTCCAGCCAGCCCCGGGGCTGAATCCTGCTCAGATGACCGATCAGAGGGCCGCGCTTCTTGCTCCAGCGTCCATGCACGAGAGCGGGATGGTCGATGCCCTCCAGCCAGCCTGTGGTCAGTCCCCTTGAAAACCCCAGTTCCAGCTGACGGTCCGTCGCCTTGACGTCAAGATCCAGGCCATCCAGACAGCGTCGATAGACATCGGTGACAGCGGCCACATAGGTGGCGTCCTTGAGCCTGCCTTCAATTTTGAAACTGCTGATGCCGATCCTCACCAGCTCCGGAACCAGAGACCATGCCGCCAGATCCTGCGGAGACAGGAGATAGCGCTGATCATCGAGATCCCTCTCCACACCGTCGACCACCAGCTGATAAGGCAGTCGACAGGCCTGTGCACACTCACCGCGATTGGCACTGCGCTGCCCGAGGGACTCACTCGTGAGGCACTGGCCGGAATAGGCCACGCACAGCGCCCCGTGCACGAACACCTCCAGGGGCATGCGCAAACCGCGCTCCTGCAGCTGCCGCTGCAGTCGTTCAAGGTCCTTGAGCGTCAACTCACGCGCCATCACCACCCGCTCGCATCCGGCAGCAGAGGCCTGGGCAACGCCCGCCGCGCTGGTGATGGACATCTGGGTGGACGCATGCAGCGGCAGCTCTGGAACAAGCTGCCGAGCGAGCATGCACAGGCCCAAATCCTGAACGATCAGAGCGTCGACGCCTGATCTCCAGGCCTTGTTGAGAAGCCGAGCAGCATCCTCGAGTTCAGCGGTGAAGATCAGGACATTGAGAGTGAGGAAGCCCTTCACACCCCGCGCGTGCAACCAGGCCATAATCTCGGGAAGGTCGGCCTGGTGAAAGTTCTCGGCCCTCAACCGCGCATTGAAGGCCTCAACGCCGAAATAGACCGCATCGGCGCCCTGGGCCACGGCTGCACGCAGCGCCGGCCAGTCGCCGGCTGGGGCCAGCAGTTCAGGACGGTCAGGGGTCATGAGCGACCGCTGGCAAGTCGTCGGGCGGGTTCAAACTGGCGCAGTGCATCCGCGGATCCCTCGAATCGCCAGTGCCAGGGTTCGTAACTCACACCCTGGGAATTCACAGCAGGAAACGACATGGTGAAGTGATAGCTGGCGGCGTGGTCCTGCAGCCATCGAAAGGCAAGGGTCTGCTCGAATGCCTCGGACAGATTGGTTGCGGGGTCATCACCATCACCGAGATCAACCGCGTAACCGGTGCTGTGTTCGGAATATCCAGGTGGAGCGGAGACCTTGGCCCGCTCAGCAGCTGTCTGATTGCGCTCGGATTTGACATCAAAAAAGATGCTTTTCTGCAGCTCCTGGGAGCGGTAGCCACTGAGAAGCCTCAGATCGATGCCATCTGCAGCTGCTGCGCGACGCATGGCATCGAGAGAGATGGCGGCATCCCTGTGCAGTTCGATTCCTGCCTCCACTGGAACAAGCTGAGCGACGCCCGCCTCCGGATAAGGGAAGTGACCGAGCAGGCGCCCATCGCTCCCAGGCAGCTCTTCGATCCCCTCGACAACCGGCACTCGGGTCGCATCGGGCAGGAGGCTCGGAGCCAAGAGCACCGCGGCCATCGATGTCGACACCACCAGACCGCAACCGACCAACAGACCCAGACCACCTCTGCGTCTTGGTTGAGCTGGGCGACTCCGACGGGCGACAGGGATGTCGTCACGGCTGCTGTCGCGCTTCCTTTTGCGGGTGGCGACAGCCCGGGACACATGAACAATTCAATGTTGTGTCGATCGTAAGGGGGGGCGCCAGCCCAAACCCCTCAAGGGCACTCAGCAGTGGTAGCTTCGATTTAACAATCCAGCGGAGTGTGCTGAGATGCTGAGAGTTGCCGTCGTCGGAGGTGGTCCGAGCGGGTCATGTGCGGCCGAAGTGCTTGCGAAAGCTGGCATCAGCACCTGGTTGTTCGAACGCAAGCTCGACAATGCCAAACCATGCGGCGGCGCGATTCCGCTCTGCATGGTCGAGGAGTTCGAGCTGCCTGAATCGATCATCGATCGCAAGGTGCGCAACATGAAGATGATCTCCCCCTCCAACAAGGAGGTGGACATCAGGCTGGATCCGCTGGGCTACGACAATGACGCCTACATCGGCATGTGCCGCCGCGAGGTGTTCGACGCCTTTCTGCGCAACCGTGCCGCGGAGCTCGGCACCACTCTCATCAACGGTCTCGTCCAGAAGATCGACACCGGCACCAATCGGCAGGGGCCCTACACCCTTCACTACGCCGACTACAGCGCCGGCGGTCCCACCGGTGAGCTGAAAACCCTGGAAGTCGATCTGATCATCGGTGCCGATGGTGCCAATTCCCGGGTCGCCAAGGCCATGGATGCCGGGGATTACAACGTGGCGATCGCATTCCAGGAACGCATCAAGCTTCCCGCCGAGGAGATGACGTACTACGAGGATCTTGCCGAGATGTACGTCGGCACCGACGTCTCCCCTGACTTCTATGCCTGGGTCTTCCCCAAGTTCGACCATGTCGCAGTGGGAACGGGAACGATGCAGCAGAACCAGTCTCTGATCAAGGGCCTGCAGAAGGGCATCCGGGAGAGAGCTCGCAAGCGGCTCTTCAAGGGTGAAGTGATCAAGGTTGAAGCCCACCCGATTCCCGAACATCCACGACCCCGCAGGGTGGTGGGTCGCATGGCCCTGGTCGGCGATGCCGCCGGTTACGTCACCAAGAGTTCCGGTGAAGGCATCTACTTCGCCGCAAAAAGCGGACGGATGTGCGCCGAGGCGATCGTGGAGATTTCCGCCAACGGCACGCGAATCCCGACCGACAAGCAGATCAAATCCACCTACCTGAAGCGCTGGGATCGCAAGTACGGCGCCACCTATGCCGTTCTCGACATTCTTCAGCGCATCTTCTACCGCAACGACGCTGCCCGCGAAGCCTTCGTTGAGATGTGCGATGACCGGGATGTACAGAAACTCACCTTTGACAGCTATCTGTACAAACGGGTGGTGATGATGAACCCCTGGCAGCAGGTGAAGCTCACCTTGCGCACCCTGGGAAGCCTGCTGCGCGGTCAGGCCCTGGCACCCTCCGACTACGGCGCGGTTCCTTCAGCGGTTGGCCGCTCCGATGGCGACTTTCTCGCTGAGGAAGCATCACAGGCCATCAAAGCCCAGGCCGACGGGGAGTCGTCATCCAGCAATGAGGAGCGTTCCACCGTCACCACAGGCTGATCGGAGCGTTTCAGTCAGGTCCCCTGGCCCCTCAACGCGGGAGGTCAGGGGATTGCTCTCGATCACGCATGCCAGCCATCCAGAGGATCAGGACTGGATGTTGTCAAAGCTGCAGAGCACGGAAGCCTGATTGCGCAACACTCCGAGCAGGTTGAGACGATTGCGGCGGACAGCTTCATCGTCAGCCATCACCATCACACTGTTCTCGCCGTCAAAGAAGGCCTCAAGGGCCAGTGCTGCCCCCTGCAGCCCTGCTGCCAGCCCCTTGTAGTCACCGGCCTGGGCAAGGGGGCCGAGCCGTCTCAGCTCAGCAAGCAGACCGGCCTCGCTGGGGGAATCGAACAGTGACTCCTTGATCACTGCGTCAGGCGTCAGCTGAGAAGACGGCAGATCACCTTTTTCAGCCAGACGCGCGGCGCGCTGAACGACGGCCTGAACGGCCTGAAGTCGTCCGTCTTCCCTCAGATCCTGCAACAGCAGCAGGCGGTCACGCGCATCCACCGGATCCTGCAACAGTCGTTCACTGCTCACACACGCACCGCTCACCGCCTGCACGAGGTCGATCGGAAATCCGTCGTCCTCAAACTGCGACACCATCCGCTGGCGCAGCAGCTGCCCGAGGTCCTCCGCGAGCGATGTGCCGTCCACCTTGAAGGCAGGAAAGAGACCGACCCAGTGCATGGCCGCGGTTGAAAGCAGATCCTGCAGCGGCAGACGCCATGAACGATCCCAGAGGATCTGAATGATCCCGTTGCCGGCACGACGCAGGGCATAGGGATCGGAGGAACCGGTCGGACGCTGACCCTTGGCGAAGATGCTCAGCAGCAGTTCCAGTCGCTCGGACAGGGCCAGAAGGGCCCCGGCATCACTGCTCGGAGGGGCGTCTCCTGCACCGGAGGGCCGGTAATGCTCCGCCACTGCGAGGGCCACCTCGCGGGGTTCACCCTCCTCAAGGAGATATTTCCCACCCATCAGCCCCTGCAGTTCGGGGAATTCGCCGACCATCTGGCTGACCAGATCATGCTTGCAGAGGCGGGCTGCGCGGCGCCCATGGCCCGCCAGCGATGCATCGATGTCGAGTGACTGAACGAGCTGGTCCATCACCCAGCTGATCCGCTCGGTGCGGTCCAACAGGCTGCCGAGCCCCTCCGCGAAGGTGACGCGCTCGAGCTCCTGTCGACGCTGCTCACTGGCCTGACGGCGATCCACAGTGAGGAAAAACTCCGCATCCGCAAGGCGCGCTCCCAGCACCCGCTGGTTACCGCTGACGATGACCTCGGAGGCCTCAGGCAACCCGTTGCCGACAAGCAGAAACTCAGAGAGCAGCACACTGCGGGCCTCCAGCTGCAGCGGATCGGCAGTCATCTGCTGATGCCTGAGCGGCACATAACGCTGGTGGGACTGCATCACCGTGACGATCACCTCCGGTGGCAGATCGAGATAGCGATCGGCGATTTCACCCTTCAGAACAAGCGGGGCCTCCACCAGGTCAACGAGTTCCTCAAACAGATGTTCCGGACAATCGGCCTCACCACCGCAGGAAGCGGCCTGCGCTGCGATTGAGGTGCGAATGGTGGTGGCGCGCTGATCGCGATTCACCATGACGCCAGCCGCTGCCAGCTGCGCCGGAAGTTCGGCAGCGGAGTGCAGGTCATCCAGCGGGTCATGCAGCCGATGGCCGCGACTGCGGCGACCGCTGCGCACCACTGGATCGGATGCGTCCAGGGTGACGGGAACCAGAGCATCACCAAGCAGTGCAACAAGCCAGCGCACAGGGCGGCTGAAGCGTTGTTCGCCACTGCCCCAACGCATGAATCTGCGGCCCTGCAACCCGTCAATCCATTCGGGGATGCAGGCCTGAAGCAGATCTGAACTGCCGCGGCCCGGGGTGCAGACCCGGGCGAACAGGCACGGTCCCTTCGGCGTGTCGCGAGCCTCCAGATCGGTGGGATCAACTCCGCAACGCTTTGCAAAGCCGATCGCAGCAGGTCCGGGTTGACCATCCACCAGGGCCTGGGACACAGGCGGACCCTTGCGATCCTCCTCAAGATCAGGCTGTGCGTCGATCAGATCCTCCACCTGCACCAGCAGTCGGCGTGGAGTTCCTGTCACAGACAGCGTTCCGTGCTCCAGACGCAGCTCCTTCAGATCCGTTCTGACGCGCCGCTCCAGCTGCTCGAGCGCAGAGCGCACGAAATCGGCTGGGAGTTCCTCGGTGCCGATTTCGAGCAGAAACGTGTTCGCCACACCACGTGCCAATGCAGTTGGCGACTTTATGAGACGCCGCTTCGCTAGTTTCAAATGCAACAACGGTGTATGCGTGAGCGACGGACTGACAGCCACCTCCAACACGCACGAGGACTTGGATACCTCGTTGCTGGATGGGCCTGCGGCGCGCACGGAATCCATTGACACGGCACTGTCGAAGGCCGAGAAACGGAAGCTCTACAGCGGCCATCTGCGCGAACCACTGCTGTCAGAGCTCAAGAACGAGGAGATTCGTTTCAGTGAGGATGCTGTTCAGCTGCTGAAGTTCCACGGCAGTTACCAGCAGAACCATCGCGAGCTGCGCAAGACCGACAAGGTGCGTTGCTGGCAGATGATGCTGAGGCTGCGCAATCCAGGCGGCCGGGTGCCTGCGAGCCTGTTCGCAGCACTTGATGACCTCTCAGACCACTACGGCGACGGCACGCTGCGTGCAACAACCCGGCAGGCCTTCCAGATGCATGGGGTTCCGAAGGCCGATCTGAAAACGGTGATCGGAACAATCATCAGCAACCTGGGTTCGACCCTCGCTGCCTGCGGAGACATCAACCGCAATGTGATGGCTCCTCCCGCTCCCTTCGAGAAAGGTGCCTACCCGGCGGCACGCAAACTGGCGGATCAGATCGCGGATCTGCTCAGCCCCGATGCCGCTGAGGGCTCCTATCTGGACATGTGGATCGATGGTGACCACAGCTATCGGTTTCAACCCGCGCGAACCGTGCGCAAGGCACGCACGCGTCAGGAGACAGGGGGGGTTTTTTCGGGAAGCGCGGCTGAACCCCTCTACGGAGACACCTACCTCCCCAGGAAGTTCAAGGTTGCCGTCACCGTCCCCGGAGACAACTCCGTGGATCTGCTGACCCAGGACATCGGTCTGGTGGCTTTCGCGGATGCTTCCGGCGCCTTGAAGGGGTGCAATGTCTACGTCGGCGGAGGCATGGGTCGCACCCACAACCAGGAGGACACGTTTGCTCGTACCGCCGATCCCCTCGGCTACGTCAATGCGGAGGAGATCTTTGACCTTCTGCAGTCGATCATGGCCCTGCAGCGCGATCACGGCGACCGTGAGGTCCGGAAGCACGCCCGCATGAAATACCTGCTGCACGACCGAGGAATCGGCTGGTTCCGTTCAACCCTGCGATCGACCTACTTCAAAGGGGATCTCAAGGGTCTGCGCCAGGAGGCTCGTCCCAAGCTTCAGGACTATCTCGGCTGGCACAGGCAGAAGAAGGGTCTGTGGTTTGTGGGCCTGCCGATGATGTGCGGACGACTCGAAGGAGACGTCAAGACTGGGCTTCGCAGGATTGTGGAGACCTACCAGCTCGAGGTGCGCCTCACCGCCAACCAGGATCTACTTCTGTGCAACATCGGCGCTGCCCAGAAGTCGTCGATCAAGACCGCGCTGTCTGATCTGGGATTCGAGCTGCCAGGGGAACCCGCTCCGCTGGCACGCCATGCGATCGCCTGTCCGGCACTGCCCACATGCGGATTGGCGATCACAGAGGCCGAGAGGATTCTTCCTTCCGTGCTCGACCGGTTGGACGCCCTGCTCCAGCGGCTTGAGATCGATCAATCCCTGCTGGTTCGCATGACCGGCTGTCCCAACGGCTGTGCCCGGCCCTACATGGCGGAACTGGGCCTCGTCGGCAGCGGGGTGAATCAATACCAGCTCTGGCTCGGTGGCACCCCGAACCTTCAGAGACTCGCCCGACCGTTTCTTCAGAGGATGCCGCTCGATCAACTGGAATCCACCCTTGAACCCCTCCTGATCGACTGGAAACAATGCGGCGTGCGTCGCAGTTTCGGCGCCCATGTCAACCGAATCGGAGACGATCTCGTGCGTCAACTGCTGGGAACCGAGGCATAGATCGCCCCCCGGGCCTGACGCTGCCATGCCCAGAGCTGATCACCGTGACTGAAATGCCACCATTCGTTGGGGTGTCTCGCAAACCCCGCCTGGGTCATCACCTTGTTGAGCAGACAACGGCGACCATGCCACAGCGCTGCATCGCAACCAGGGTTCCGTTCAGCAGCCTGAGCATGGTGATCTGGGATGGACTGATCACCGATTGCATCGATCTCACCACCCATCTCCAGCGGGTGTCCAGCGATGTCAGCCAAGGTGAGATCCACTGCACCGCCTGTGCTGTGGGGTGGCGGAGTGGCTGGGTCAGCACTGGGTGGGGCCCAGAACCGGGACACCTCCCGTTGCACCTGCTCAAGCGCTGAGGCCATGCGTGGATCGGCGGCGTCAAATCCCCTGGCCCGGCATTGCTCCTGAACGGAGAACTCCACCATGAAGGCCTGCACACGAACCGGCCTCCAGGCATCGAAGATTGCCAGCTGCATCTCCCCTGCCAGCGGATCACGTTGTGACGACAGCTGGTTCTGAGCCACGACCAACCGCTCCACAACTCCGGAACGCAGCCGATAGGGATCTGCATGCGCACCGTAGGGAGCACCCACCCGGGCGTAGGGATGGGGTTCAAGACACAGAAAACGTGGCTTGAGTGACACCAGCGGTTCACCACAGTCAGCAATCAGCACATCGCTCCAGGGACGACGCATGCGATCGCTCAGCGCAGTTCGGCCATCGTATGGGGAAATCAACGGACGAACTGACACCACAGCTGACGGAGATCTGTCGACGTCAGGGCTAGTTCAGCTGGGCTGCCGACGTCACCCGACTGCGCTGGTCCTCCAGCAGACGTCTCAACACGACGTGAGCCTTGAGCTCAGGGTCTTCACGCAGGATGTCAGCCGCCTCCTCACGCGCTTCCTCCAGCACCGATCCGTCATCAGCAAGACTCGCGAGCGCCAGATCGGGCAGACCGGACTGCCGGGTGCCAAGCACCTGACCGGGACCTCGCAGGCGCAGATCCATTTCGGCAATCTCGAAACCATCGGTGGAGCGAACCAGCACTTCAAGGCGCTGGCGAGCGAGCGGATTGCGGCTGTCGTTGATCAGAAGGCAATGGGACGCCGCAGCGCCACGCCCGACCCGACCTCGAAGCTGGTGAAGCTGGGCGAGACCGAAACGATCCGCATGATCGATCACCATCACGCTGGCCTCCGGGACATCCACACCCACCTCCACCACGGTCGTGGACACGAGCACCGTCGTCTCACCGGATGCGAAGGCCTGAATCACGGCCTGTTTCTCCGCGCTGGCCAGGCGACCGTGCAGCAGCCCCACCTTCAGATCGGGAAACACCTCATCAGCCAGCTGCCTGTGCACGTCAACGGCTGAACGCAGATCCATTTTTTCGGATTCCTCAACAAGGGGCAGCACCACATAGGCACGCTGCCCCTTCTCCACCTCCTCACGGATCAGCGCATAGGCCTCAGTGCGATTCGAGCCGGAGATCATCGCGGTGCGGATTGGTGTGCGCCCCGGTGGCAGCTCATCGATTTGGCTCACATCCAAATCCCCGTGAAGCGACAACGCCAGTGTGCGGGGAATGGGTGTGGCGGTCATGGTCAGCAGATGCGGCTGCAACCCCTTGCCGAGCAACCGGTTGCGCTGACGAACCCCAAAACGGTGCTGTTCATCCACCACCACCAATCCCAATCGCTCAAACCCCACCGGGTCCTCAAGCAGGGCATGGGTTCCCACCAGGATCTTGCAGGCCCCGGATGCGACGTCCGCCAGGATTTGACGGCGTCGCTTCTGCGGTGTGGATCCTGTGAGCAGCTCGACCGTCACATGCAGGGCCGGCATCCAACCGCAGAGACTGCGGTAGTGCTGCTCGGCGAGCACCTCCGTCGGCGCCATCATCGCCCCCTGCCAACCGGCCTGGATGGCTTTCAACAGGGCGGCGACGGCAACCACGGTCTTGCCACTGCCCACATCCCCCTGCACCAGCCGGGCCATCGGCTCCTGTCGGTCGAGGTCCGCCTCGATCTCCGCCAGGACACGCTGTTGCGCACCGGTGAACTGAAACGGCAACTGGTTGAGGAATCGTCCCATCAGACCGTCCTGGTCCGACGCCGTGCTCAGACGGGGAGCCGATCGCTGCCGCAATGCCAACCGTCGCTGCATCAAACCGAGCTGCAGCACCAAAAACTCATCGAACACCAGGCGATGCCTCGCCATCTGCAACTGATCCGAGCAGTCAGGGCGATGAATGGCCATCAGAGCCTGATCACGGGGCAGCAGTTGACGAGCCTCACGTCTGCGGGACGGAAGCGGTTCGGGCCACAACCTCACCGATGGCAAGACACGTTCGATCAAGGAACGGAAGCGATCCGCCGTCAATCCCTCTGTCAGGGCATAGACCGGAAGCAATCGGCCGATGCGACTGGATCGAAGCGGTGCCTGAGCACTCTCCATCACTTCGATCAGTGGATCCTGAAAGCTGAGGCCATAGGGCCCTTTTTTGACAAGGCCACTGACGGCCACCGTGGCGCCGTTGGGGTACTGACGGGTCTGCCCGTGCAGATAGGAGGAATTGCTGAACCGTTTCCCAGCCAGAAATCGGGTGACCTTGATCCGCCCTGTCGGATCCTGGAGCTGCAGCTCAATGATGGAGAGATTGGGATTGCGGGGGCTGGTGAACCCGTGGCAGCGACGCACTGTGGCCACGATGGTGGCGGTTTCCCCCGGCACAAGGGCATCGATCCGCCGCAATGCGGAGTAGTCGACGTAATCCCTTGGGTAGTGCAGGATCAGATCTCTGACGAGCAGCAGACCGAGACCGGCAAGGCGTTCAGCCAGTTTGGGACCGATGCCCCGCACCTGTCCAAGCGGCGCATCGAGGGGTGGGACGGCACCACTTGTCGCAGCAGCGGTTGCTGGGGCTGTCTGGGCGACCCTCAGGCGAGGTGGTGCCATCGGAGCGGAAGGCTCGAGACGCTGGCGCAGAGCATGCAACCATTGCCTCACCACCGTGACCTGGCGACGACGGGCTGCATCGCTGAGCGTCTCATAGTCCGCGAATCCTGCAGCCAGAGACTCCAGCCGAGCGGGAACATCCCCCGGCAAAGGCACGTCCGGAGGAGTCCCCAGCTCTCGCTGCATGAAACTCTGAAACCGCTCTTTTCTGCCCTGAAGATTGCCGAAACCGCGGTCAGCTTCAAGGGCCAGGGCCTGCTGCAGGGGCCGGATCCACACCAGAAAACGCTCCAGAGCCTGGGTGTCCAGGCCGGCAGTCACCTGGAAGGGGGAGTCTCCGGCTGGTTGGGCCACCAATGGGTCTGAACCTCTTGGACGCTGGCTCGATGTTGCCAGTGTCGCTCTTTTTGCAGCCAGGTGCCGAGATCTCGTCGCCGCTGTCGCAGGGCACTGCGACTCCGCCTCAGCGCGTGATCATCAAACTCGAGTTCCGACGGCCGCACCAGCACGCACACGCTCTCCATCACCTGCTCATCTCCGACCATCGAAAGCGGCAGTGTCAGCCTCAGCAGATTGGAGGGTGCGGACTGGGTTGGAAGCTGACCACTGATCACAGCGTCGAGAAGCTGGATCGGCAGCAGACTGCGCGTCACACCAGCCCGCATCAGTTCAACGTTGACCGCGTGGGAGAGATTGCGGAGTCTGCGGATCAGTGATCGGTCCATGGCATCCATCCAGCACAGCAGTCCACTGGCTGATGACGGCATCAGCTGATCGTTGACCCGAGACGACAGCTGAAGCGTGGCGTCTGTGGAGTCGATCGTGAATCGCTGCTCAGGAGCGTCCGTCTGTTCCAGGGACTCTCCTGCCATGACGAAGAGCGAGCGCAGGATGTCCAGCTCAGACATCTCCGAACCGGGTTCCGATGTCGAGAGCGTCTGGGTCTCGATCGGTTCAGACCGATCCACCGGTTCCTCGACATCCGGGGAGGATGCGCCCGGCAACAGCCCGTCAATCAGCTCAGGTCGTTCAAGAGGCAGTTCCAGACCCAGTTCAATCCCTGCTGCCGGGGCGTTGGTGTGACTGGGCTCAGTGTTGGCTGAAGCTGTCTCGACGCTGCCCGCGGCGCGACTGGCAAGGGTCTGGAACTGCTCCACCCTCGCGCGATGCTCCTCCGCGTCCATGCGCGCTGAGAGCACCAGCAGCTGCTCAACGGTGAGCATCGAGGAAGAACGCTGAACCAGTGCGTCAATGCGGGCTTGCAACGCTGACTGACCGGCAGCCAGAGCAGCGCGTTGAGAGGTCGACAGGGTGCAGAGGATCGATCGAATGGCCGACTTCACAGCCGATGGCAACAGCCTGCGAATCAGGTCCAGATACCTGGCCTGGTCCTGATACAGATGCGGAGCCAGTGCACGACACCGCTCAGCCAGACGTCCAAGCTGGACGTCTGGATCGTGAGCATGTCGACTCTCCGGCACCCGCGTCAAAATCAGCTTTTTGCCATCGATGCCACTTCAGCGGCGAAGTCGGACTCCTCCACCTCGATGCCTTCACCCAGGGTGTAGCGGGTGAAACGACGCACTTTGACGTTTTCGCCGATCTTGCCGGCGGTCTGCTTGACGAGCTCAGCAACGGTGAGAGAGCTGTCCTTGATGAAGGGCTGCTCCATCAGGGCCAGTTCCTTGAGGCGCTTGTTGATCCGCCCCTCAACGATCTTCTCCTTCATCTGCTCAGGCTTGCCCTCGAGATCGTCCCGCCCCATTTCGATCGATTTCTCCCGTTCACGGATCTCAGACGGAATCTCATCGGTGGTGACGTACTCAACGCCTGGACAGGCGGCAACCTGCATGGCCACATCCCGGAGCAACCCCTGGAACATCTCACCCCGTGCCACGAAATCGGTTTCGCAGTTCACTTCGACCAACACCCCGACGCGGGCTCCGGTGTGGATGTAGCTGCCGATCGCTCCCTCGGCAGCGGTACGCCCGGATTTCTTCTCGGCGCTGGCGATGCCCTTCTGACGAAGCCATTCAATGGCTTTGTCGGCATCACCATCAGTCGCTGCAAGAGCTTTCTTGCAGTCCATCATTCCAGCGCCGGTCTTGTCGCGGAGTTCCTTGACGAGCTTGGCGGATACGGCAGCGGCCATCGGATGTGTTGGTGAAGGATGTAAGAACAAGAAGAGCCGCCTTCCCGCTCAGGCAGAAGGGCGGCATGGAGTTAGCGGCCAGTGGGACTCAACCTTGGTTGTCTGCACCACGCTGCTCGTTGGAGCCGTGACGGCCCTCGTTGATCGCATCAGCGAGGCGGCTCAGCACCAGCTGCACGGAACGCACAGCGTCGTCGTTGCAGGGAATCGGAACCTCGCAGAGATCGGGGTCGCAGTTGGTGTCCAGCATCGACACCAGAGGGATATCGAGCTTGCGCGCCTCGAGCACAGCGTTGGTTTCACGGCGCTGATCCACCAGAACCACAACATCAGGCAGACGACGCATGTTCTTCAGACCACCGAGGTATTTCTGAAGGCGATCGAGCTCCCGTCGAAGCACTGCAGCTTCCTTCTTCGGACGCATGGCGATGGCGCCGCTCGACTCCATGCGCTCCAGATCCTTGAGGCGGTCGATTCTGGCCTTCATGGTGGTCCAGTTGGTGAGCATGCCGCCCAGCCATCGCTGATTCACATAGGAGGCGCCGCATCTGCCGGCTTCCTGGGCCACCACCTCAGACGCCTGCTTCTTGGTGCCGACAAACAGGAAACGCTTGCCGCTTCTGGCGGCCGAACGGGTCCATTTGTAGGCGTTGTTCATGCAGACGGCTGTCTGCACAAGGTCAATGATGTGAACTCCGTTGCGCGCGCAGTAGATGTAGCGCGACATCTTGGGGTTCCAGCGACGGGTCTGGTGACCGAAGTGGGCACCAGCCTCCATCATCTCGGCGAGAGTGACGACAGCCATGTTGTTGTGGGTTTCGGGTTCGCCTCCACCTGTCAGGGATGGTGTGATGAACAGAGGTTCAGATCACATCCAGCACCCGAAACAGACAGGTGTGCGGTTTGAAGGGACCGTCTGAACTTAACAAAGCGCGGATTCAGAGCAGGCCTCCCTGCCTGGCTTCTCGATAGAGGGCTTCCACGCCGATGCGATTGAGCGGCAGGCGGAGCAGTTCCAGCGCCAGGGACGGTTGGCCGCGCCGGATCAACCAGGCCAGCAACGGCCGCAGACTGCGCTCGTTGAGCAGTCCTCCGAGCGTGAGCGTCCACCAGAGCAGACGATGCATCCAGGTGAACTGAATGATCATGCGCACCCTGCGGCTGGGGTGCTTCCGGTAGAAGACCAGTCCCATGCGCGCCCGCTCACGCTCCACCCGAATCAGATCGGGGATCTGCTCAAGTCGGAAGGCGGGATGCCAGTGATAGCCGACTGCCTCGGGGCAGCGCACCAGCTCCACACCCATCTGACGCAGGCGTTCTCCGAGTTCGAGATCCTCCCATCCGTACAGCCTGAACCCCGTGTCGAACAACCCTGACCGCTCAAGCACCTGACGATCGATCGCGACATTGCCCGTGGCGAAATACGCCCAGGACAGGTCACGCAGCTTGTGGCGCTCGCCCGTGGGATTCTCGAAATCCGCCGTGTTGATCACCGCGCCATAGGTGAAACAGAGACGTGTGCCGGCGCGGTGCCATTGCCGCGAGAGGGCCCTTGCGTGACTGGCCAGAAACGTTGAGGTCACGACCAGATCACTGTCGATGAACACGATCACGTCACCACGGGCGTGGTCAACGCCGCGGTTGCGGCCCTCGGCGGGCCCGCCGTGGCTCTGTTCAATCAGACGAACCCTTGGAAAACGCTGTGCGGAGGAGCGAAGCCAGTCCGGAGTTCCGTCCGTGGAGCCGTCATCGACCACCACAACCTCGTAATCATCCAGTTCAGCGCCCCAGGTCTGGGACTCGAGAGCGGTGAGGCTCTTCTCGAGAATCGCGCGTCTGTTGTAGGTGGGAATTACGACGCTGATGAACATCCGCGCTGGATCGTCGAACCGGGATCAGTCAGCCTAAAGGCAAGAAAAAAGGGGGCCGCTGGCCCCCTGTGACGAGATGCGCACCCAATCAGTCAGCTGCGCCGCCGTTGTTGGCTGTACCGGTCACCCCATTGCCGGCTCCTTCACCGCGACCGTCGTTGCGCATCTTGCGCTTCTTGAATTTGCGCGCATAAGCGCGGTTGCGCTCCTGCTTTTCCTTCTTGAGGTTTCTGCGCTTGGCCATGCGTGAGTCCGCTGCTGCTTGGAACTCACCCCAACCTACTCAATGGACTGAAGCAGACGTCCGTCCTCCATTTTCACCAGCCTGTCGGCAACATCGAGGATGCGTGGGTCATGGGTCACCATCAGCACGGAACAGGATTGCTCCCTGGCAAGACGTTTGAGCAGTTCCACCACTTCGCGTCCGGTGGTGCTGTCAAGCGCTGCTGTCGGTTCATCGGCCAGCAACAACCTGGGCCTGGCGGCAAGTGCCCTTGCGATGGCCACGCGTTGTTTCTGACCACCTGACAGGTCCTGGGGTCGTTTGCCGAGGTGATCCTCCAGGCCCACTGCGCGTAACCATTCCCGAGCCTGGTCGCGGCGTGCCCGGTAACTGAAGCCCTCCAGGAGATCGGCACCCATCTGCACGTTTTGCTCAGCGGTGAGGCAGCGCAGCAGATTGTGCCCCTGGAAAATCATGCCGATGCTGCGGCGAAGTTGCTGCCGTTGTCCACGTCCGGCCCCCTTGAGCTGATGTCCAAACACGCGCAAATCACCCTGCTGAACCCGGCGAAGTGCACCGATCAGGGTCAGGAGCGTCGTCTTGCCGCATCCTGAAGGACCGGTCAGCAGCACCACCTCGCCTGGTGCGATCTGAAGATCAACCGACTGCAGCACCTGCCGACGTGTTGACCCATGCCCATACCAGTGACTGAGATTCTCAATCCTCACCGTGCTGACGAGATCAGCACCTGACTGTCGGGCTGGATGGGACAGAACCGTCATGGCCTCAGAAGATCTCCGCCGGATCGGCATCGACCAGACGGCGCATGGCCAGACCCGCCGATGCCATGCACATCACCAGAATCATGCTGAACACCGTC
>Ga0160422_10000502_pt1 | contig 23663 bp, 15 predicted proteins | sample Fk160mmetaG_FD_108192 | JGI IMG/M metagenome (GOLD analysis project Ga0160422, IMG submission 108192) | Marine microbial communities from the Central Pacific Ocean - Fk160115 60m metaG | ecosystem: Environmental > Aquatic > Marine > Oceanic > Photic zone | place: The Central Pacific Ocean...
AAAGAAAATGAATTTGAAGTCAGAAAGACTCATCCCCTTGTTCACCTTTTGGTATTCGGGAGAGGTTTGGTACATTTGAAAAACATCGTTCCATTGGTTTTCGGTAATCGGGGGAAGAATTCCCGCGATCGGTCTCCAGTCGACCATAGACAAACCCGAACCTGTCAGACGTGTGATTCCGCCCACCACCAAGATCACCACCACGCTCAAACAGACAAAGCGCAACCAAACGATTTGAGGCTGAAAATTAGTGACCTCAGGCTCTGAAAGAGATTCGGCTGTGGAACCGGAAAAGGATGTAATGGTGGTGGATTTCACTGTGGAAGCTTGTGAAGCATCATAATCATTGGGTAGAATCTCACAAACCCTAAAAAGGGTTTCGAGCAGTTGCAAAACAACCCCGATGCCGGGCCGGGCTACGATCTCGGGAAGCGTTCGTTTAAAACTCCGATTCCGTCCAAGGTACGACCCGGTCGGCCTGAGCCTTGCGGTAAACCGCGACGTCCTTGTCGGAAATCGGGTCCGCCCGATTACCCCAGGCGTTGCGCACGTACGTCAGAATGGAAGCCAACTGATCGTCCTTCATGAATCCATGAGCCGGCATCACCGGGGGAACCCCTTCGACGGGTTTGCCGTTGATTTTGATTGGGCCCATCAGTCCGTGCACCGCAACCGCGATCAAACGGTTCGCATCGCCGGTGACCCAATCACTCGCGGCGAGCGTAGGCGCCATATTGAGAAGGCCCTTACCATCCGACTGGTGACAGGCCCCGCAACTGATGGCATACTGCTCGCGGCCCTTGCGGTAGGAACTCAGAAGCAGCTTGTCCTTTTTGAGCCAGTCTGCTTCCTTATCTTTGTAGGACTTGACCGCCCGCAAGGGATATCCCGATTTGCCCACTAGTCCGGCATAGGAAACTAGTGTCAAGGAAGCGTCGGAACGTTTCTCCACTTTTTGGGCATCGGGTTTGAATTCGTCGGGAAAGAAATCAGCGACTCCCTTGGATTCACCTGCCAAGCGAAGCCCGGTCATGCTTACGAACCAATCCCCGTCATCGATCGCCTGACGAACGGTGCTTTCCTTGAGCTTGCCCAAGCCCGCCAAAGTCCAAAGGGCATGGACGCGGGCATGCGGTTGAGCCTTCGGGTTCTCGGCCAGCTTGCGGACGGAGTCCGCCAAATCCTGGCGATCTCCCTCAACGATTTGTTTTTGGGAACGCAAGCGCCACCAAAGGTATGGATGGGAAAGACCGGCGACCGAATTCTCAGGCGGATCAACCCTTTTGTAATTCTCCGGAACGATCCGGTAAATCCTGCCAAGTCCGATATGCTTGTCCAATTCACGCTCGGCGGACTGTCGGCGGAGATATGAGGTCAGAAAGCGTTTGTGCTGAATAACTCCGCGGTGGAAATCGACCAGATACAGGCAACCATCCGGTCCCATCGATGCATTGACCGGACGAAAGCGCTCGTCGGTGCTGGCAAGAAATTCCCGCTCCTTCCAGATTGCGTCGGGATAGGTATTATGCAGGTATTTATCCGAGGATGGGAAGGGTTTTTCGGGCAGAAAGGCTCCCACGGTGTTGGTTCCCGGAGACATCGAGAATATCGCCCCTTCCCACTCCTGACCATACGCGCCATGACTGTGAACCGCCAAACCGCTGATCGAGGTGACGCTTGCCACCCGACCGTCCTCCAGGATCCTACCGGGTCGGTAATTGCGATTGAGGGCAGTGTTCGGACGAATCCCAAAAACCCGGTTGGTGGGAGCCTTAACGGAATCTCCCTTGGCCGGCCATTGGCGATCATAGCTTGCCCAGTCCGTCTCGAACCATTGGCCGTTGTGATTGTAAAAAAGCCTCCCATAGGCATCCGAACTCATGCCCCATTGTCCACGCGCTTTGGCGGGCATTTCAATGAGATTGCCCTTCCTCCAGGCCAACTTTCGGGATGATTTCGAATTGTACATCCAATTATCGAGAGCGAAATGCAGGGCATTCTCCGCATGCTCGATGTTGTCGGAAGCCGCAGTGGCGAAATCGATGAGTTTTTTCCGTTCGTCGCAACGCAAGTCGCCATCGTTGTCCCGGCACAACCACAAACCTCCGGTTTCCACGACTAAAACCGAGTCATCGACGAAAGCGAGACTGCGGACGTTATCCATATCTTCGAGGAAAGGCGTCGCCTTGTCCATCACACCGTCCCGATCAAGGTCTTCAAGCACCATCACCCGACTCAATCGCTCCCCTTCCCCATTTCCGTCCAGATCCATCATGTAGGTTCGTAATTCGCCGACCCACATTCTTCCCTGATCATCCCAGTCAACGAACACCGGATCCTTGATCATCGGTTCATGAGCAACCAGTTCCACTCGGAAACCGGGGGCAACCTGAATCCGGGATAAAGATTCTTCCGGGGTGTACAGTGGAACGACTTCCGGCGACCAACGCTTCCAATTCAAGGAGGAAAGCAAATCCTGTTGCTTTTCCTTCAGATCTCCCTGCTGGGCAAGCAAGAGAGTGCTTGATGAGAGCAACAAGCAAAGCAATCGTTGGATGAGGCTTGGGTACATGTTCATAATCTAACAGCTGCTGAAAAGGGAGACAAATCCTTTGTTGGTATGACTCTAGGTCTTAGTAGACACCTGTAAATCCTTTTGCGGTTCATTACGGAAATAATTGGAGAGAGATCAGGTGGGCGGAACCCAGAGCAAAGGGTGACGGAGCGGCAGGTTACGCAGGACTTCATAAGTGCGAGGATCCGCCTCAAGGCTTTCCCATGCATCCAGATAGTCAGGCTTGCCAAATCGGATTCCCGAAAACAAAAGACTGGGATGACGGACGGGCCAGTCCTCCCAGTACATTACGTCCGGTTGCAAAGGCCAGCTCCCCTTGTCGATGACGTAAGGATAGATGAACGCCATCCCCTTTGCCATACTCCTTCCGTTCTCGGTCGAGAAGGTCCAAAGATCCTCCGTTTCGGATGATGCGATTTGGGCAACTCCCGCCATCGCATCAATCACGAAGAGCGAATAGCCGTAGGGCTTGGTTCGTTTGAGTTCGGCGGGAAAACGGCCCAGCTCATCCATCATCTTGGACAGATAAACCGTTTTGAATTGATGACGTACCCAGGCCAGAACTTCTTCCTTGCCAACCAAGTCGGCAAAGGCGGATGCCTGCAGGGACCAGCAAACGCCGTGATTGTTCGGATGTAGCTTTTCCTTCAATCCGTATTCGTGGGAATTGATCCAATCCAGATAATCGCCGAACCAAGCCTTGACCGCCTTTTGATCGGCAACCGCGAAGGACGGGGAGGCGCAGAGAATCTTAGCGCCTCGCGCAACTTCGACGAGGTGAAGCGTGTCAATGATCCCGATGCTTCGCCCGGTGTGTTTTCCCTTAATCGCCTGCCCGTAGAGCAGGCTCGGACGCATCCGGGTTTTGGGTTCCACGAACCATGCGCGCAGGTGCGTCACGGCCTTGCTGGCGTAGGTTTCCTCTTTGGTGATCAGGTAAGCCGAAACCAAGGTTCCCATCAACTCGCTCAAACGGATCATGGACTGTCGGTGAGCAATGAAATTGGCGGGGTTGGTCTCCCCATCCCTTCGAACGTAGGGACCATCCGGATCCTCCGGATTGGGCCACCAGTAATCGCCCTCCGAATAAAAGTCATGAGCATCCCCCTCACTCCGCTCGCAACGGTCGGCGGTGACGGTCCGCGGTTTCTCCGAAAGATAGGTCTTGGCTTTGGCCAGAATCCTTGGCCTTTCCATGGAAAGGAGATCGAAGCTTGCCTTGTCCGACCAAACCTCGGAAACGGAACAAAGGAACAAAATCGGAAGAAGAAAAAAACGGTTCACAAATCGATCCATCTTCGTTCCTCCCAAGATTGGATTCCCAATTCCGCCAACTCCACCCCTTTGGCCCCCGAACGCAAATCGTAGGGAAAGGGTTCGTCCAGTGCTACGTGACGGAGAAAGAGTTCCCATTGAATTTTGAAGGCATTGTCGTAGAGGGTGGCATCGGGCACTTCGGACCATCCTTCGAAAAAATCGATCGGTTGCTCGATATCGGGATTCCAGACCGGGTTGGGAGTCACTCCAAGCCCCTGCGTCTGGCACCCGCGGAGGTTGACCACGGCGGAACCCTTGCTGCCATCCACCTGCATCACAAAAAGATCGTCCCGACGGACCCGTACGGTCCAGGAACTGTTGAATTGGCAAATCACGCCGTTTTCCAACTCCATGGTGGCATAGCAGGAATCATCCGCGGTGCATGGGTAGCGATGACCCTGCTCATCCACTCGCTCTGCGACATGAGTGGCTCCCCTGCAGGAAATGCTTTTGATCGGACCGAAAACGTTGTCCACGAGGTACCGCCAGTGACAAAGCATATCAATCATGATTCCCCCTCCGTCTTCCTTTCGGTAGTTCCAACTCGGACGCTGAGCGGGCTGGTCTTCGTCGTGACCGGTGAATACCCAGTATCCGAACTCTCCGCGAACGGAAAGAATCTCCCCGAAGAAGCCCTGGTTGATCAGGGTCTTGAGCTTGCGGATGCCGGGCAACCATAGCTTATCCTGCACCGCTCCATTCTTGACGCCCGCATCCTCGCAGAGTTTGGCAAGGCGAAGAGCCTCATCCGTGGTCACCGCGGTTGGTTTCTCGCAATAAACCGCTTTGCCTGCCTTGGCCGCCATCTCCACGAACCGGGCCCGATGAAGGGTGGAACTTGCATCGAAAAAGACCTGGTTTTTGGGATCGGCCAAGGCCTCCTCAAGATTTGTAGTCCAGCGCTTGACGCCAGTCCGTTCAGCCAAGTCACTCAGCTTGTTCTCGTTCCTTCCCGTAAGGATCGGGTCGACCGTGATCACTTCGTCAGGAGAGATCCGCACCCCGCCTTGATCGCGAATGGCGCAGACCGAACGAATCAGGTGCTGATTGGTCCCCATGCGTCCGGTGACGCCGTTCATAATGATTCCCAGTTTGTATTCTTTCATAGTTATGTATGTTGCAAATAGGCTTGTTGAATCGCCTCCAAAAATTCCGCGGTGGGTTTCTCCCACCAGCGGTTGGAAAAGACTTCCACTTCGATCATGCCATCGAACCCGGCGCCTTCGACCATGCCACGGATGCCTCGCAGATCAATGCAACCCTCTCCCATCAGCCCGCGATCATTGAGCAAGTCCGAGGTGGGGGTCATCCAGTCGCAGACATGGTAAGCGAAAAGACGGTTGGCAGCGGCGGCTCGTTGGGTCTGTCCTTCCAAATCCGGATCCCACCAAAGGTGATAAACGTCAAAGGCAATGCCCACCAGAGGATGGTTCAATTCATCGCAAATCTCATTGGCGGTTCCCAAAGTATTGATGGCCGAGCGGTCATCGGCGTACATCGGATGAAGAGGCTCGATGGCCAGCTTGACCCCAAGGGATTCTGCGAGAGGAAGAGTGGAGGCAATGCCATCGGTAATTTGCTTTCGAGACTCGACCAGGGACTGACCGGGCACCGCTCCGCAGACTAAAACCACCAAAGGAGCTCCCAGTGCCGCGGCGTCCTCAATGGCCCGTTTGTTGTCTTCGACCGATTCTTCCCGGGATTTTTCCTCCAACCCCGGATAAAAGCCTCCTCGGCACAGGGAGACCACCTCAATACCCGCAGCATGGATTCGCTGGCCGGCTTCCGCCGGATTACGTCCCTCGAGCCATTGCCGCCAAACGGTGATTCCGGAAACTCCAGCCTCGCCATATCGATCGACCGCTTCCTCCAATTCCCAACCTTTCGTGGTGATGGTGTGAACACAAAGACGGGAAAAATCCTTAAGAGGTTGAGCGTTCATGAGGCGAAGGAATAAAAGGGTATGTTCATGCGCTCTGCGATTCGCATGGGACGCAGCAGAGCCTCCCTCATGCGGGCTTGCTCGTCTCCGATGCGTAAATCAGGACAATCCGGATGGATTTCGGCCGTGTCGATGACTCCCAACATTCTGAGAATCTCAGCGGTGCTTTGCTTGTACCCCGCGGCGCTGCCCTTTTCGTCCAAACGAAAGACGGAATCCTCCAAAGACTGGAAGGCTTCGAACAATTTGTACACTCGGGAATCAAAATCTGCCTTTCTCCAGTATTTTTTTGCGGCGCAGATGAGAGGACAGGCGGAAACTCCGGCTCCGATCAAGAGCGGCAAACCCATACGGATGGCCGATGCGATCCCAAAATCGTCGCCACTGTGGGGAAGAAAATTCAAACCAAGATCACGACTCATCGAAGCCCAATACAGAAAGTGAGGTTCGTCGAGAGTGGAAATCTTACCACCCGCGAACTTATCATGGCTGGCCAGTTCGTGAAGCAACCAGGGTTCGAAAGGGGTTGCCCAGGGAACGAAGGCGGGTTCGAGGGCATGAACCAGAGCGGGAACCTCAATCCTTTCGGCAATCTCAAAATATGCGTCCCTTCTGCTTTCGGGATTCAATGCGTTCAGGGCCTGTGAGGTCATAATCATCACTTCGCAGGGAGCGTGGGCTTGGGCGATCTCAAGGTGGGGGTGGTAGCAGGATGCGCGAAAGTCATTGGGGTGCGCCTCGACCGCAGTCACCCCGCTTACGAAGGAGGCGTCGGGATAAAGGGCTCGAAAGCGGGTAATCACTTCGGCATACAACGCTTCGCTTAAGTTAAAGACATACCCCGTATCCGCATTGAGAACGAAAGTGATTTCAACACCGAAGACCTCGGAGCAACGGGTCATCCACCTCAGCATGCGCTCGAAACTTCGCCAATCCGGTTGCCCTTTCTTAAAGGGCAATAAGGCGGCTACGCAAAGACGAGGGGAGGAGGAAGTATCGATCAAGTCTTCCTCACGGCTTGTACTCCAAACGGTCTCCGACCAGCAAGTGGAGGGTTTCAATTGTTCGGGATCGCTGATCATCGCAACATCTTATCAGAAAAATCCGAGCGCCGTTAGGACAATTCTTGCAAATTTAGCATTTTTCAGACATTTTTTTTGTCTAGGTGAAAAACTTTCAACCACTCTTTTTGGAAAACTTGAGGATTTCCATCCCGGGGCACTCCATTCTACGTTTCGCTCACCATCGCCATACCGCAAGGAGCGATCAAGTCCAGGATCATCATCATAAGCATTCACAGTTTCTACTTTACCTAAGAGGACACGGGGTGCAAATTCTTGGGTCCGAATCCATACCGGTTCGTAGAGGATCACTCCTTTATCTGCCAGCTCGCGCCATCCATGGCTTTCGAAAATCGATGAAAGCCTCGCCCCTTTCACTTGTCATGGATTTCAAGGAGAAAAGACCACTGGCGTCGAGACCTATGATTCGAATTCTTTCCACCCAATTCCTGTCGGAAATCGAGAGCGCGTTGAATCTGATGATGCGAACCGCTGACTTCGGACCGAGCGGTTCCATCTCAGGAGCGTCCAAAACCCTCCACCTTTTTTCTCTTCTCCACATGGAATTGTCGAATGAGCGACCTGATCAAAGAAAAGTGCATCCTCAAACCGAAGCGGCCCGACGAACCATCGAGAACTGCCCCTCGATGGTTTCCTCTCCTGGGCGAATCGCGCTTCTGATGAATGAGGACCTTAGTTCTCTCAACCGCAAGATCCGTAGTGAATCGGGTTTGAACCTAAGTACTCTTCTCGATGAAAAGAGGCAGCGAAAGGCCTTCGAACTTCTCCTCCAAAAGGATCGGCCAATCGCTGAGGTTGCTTGGCGCTGCGGGTTTCAGGACCCCAATTACTTTTCGAGATGGTTTCGAAGGAAGGTGGGGCAAACTCCGTCACAATGGCGCTCCGGCGCAACTTGAGATTTCACTCCTCCGATTCTTCCTCATCCAATTCCTCGCCCTCCTCCTTGCCATGCTTGAGCTTTTTCTTGGCAAGTTTGAGACTTTTTTGGTTGCGGTCGGAAAGATAGGAAATCAGATCGCGAAGTTCCATCGGGGGCAAAGTCAAGCCAAGCGGAGGCATGGCGGAAATGGGGGGTGATATGGCGGCGATTTGATTTCTGTCGACTTCATGGGTCGCCCCGTCCGGGGTAATTACAGTCACTTCATCCTCCTTTTCAGAAGCAAGTCGTCCGACCAAAGCGGTCCCCGAATTGAGAACCACGTTGGACAAGCCGTATCCCGGGGTAATTTCAGCGCTCGGGTTGACCAGCGACTCGAGAAGTTTCTCCACATCCAATCGATCCCCGACCAAGCTGAGTTCAGGTCCTTGGACTCCACCCTGACCATCGATCTTGTGACATTGAAGACAAGCGCCTTGGTTTCTGAACACCAATTCGCCCGCCGAGGGATCGCCTCCATTCAGGCTCAAGGCATGCACCCGGCCAGGGTCGCCGGCGGCATAGGTCGCAGCCACCTGCTTGGCCTCGGCATGGTCAATCGAAGTCATTACGGTGTAGAGGTCGAGCCAAAGTTCCGAGCGTAACTCGAGCTCACGGTTTTCCCAAAATTCGATCAACTTTTCCGGCAAGGTTTCGCCAAGCTGTCGGATGGCTTCCCGGGCAACCGCAGGGGTTTCATCATTGACCGCCCTGAGAGCGAAAGCCTCCATCCCGTCCAGTTCCCTTTCAAAACACACTTTGAGGGCGAAAGCTCGAATTGCATCCGTTTCATCCTCAAGAAGAGACTGAAAGAACTCGTCATCCTCCTGTAACCCCAAATTCGCCAAAGTCATCAGGCAAGAGATTCGAACGGAAGAAGCAAGTTCCGCTTCCACCGCTTGCTGACGAAGCAGATCAGGGTCTAGCTCGATACCAAGAATTTTCGCGACGTCCGTGCCCAGAGACGCAAGCTTGGCGTTCTTTTCCTTGGTCAGGAACTCCAGATAACCCAATCGCAATCCATCGGAAATCGAAGTCAGTTCAAGATCCGATGCTTCCATGGGACGATAATCACCCAAGACCGCATCGAATTGCGGGGGGTCGGACCATCTGCCCAATGCCCTCAGGGCGAAGAGCCTGGTTTCATCATCCAAATCCAAATCGGCGGCAGCCCTTATCAGCAAACGGGCCCCATCCGTCCCTTGAGAGCGAAACCCAGCGGAAAGGATGCGAATTTGCAAATAGACAGGCAAATCATCCAAATCCACGGCAAGGAGTTTCGACCCCGCAGGGGAGGTCAATGCGGAGGTATCATAGACTGCGCGAATCGCCTCGTACCTCACCAAATCATGAGCATCCTCCAAATAAAGAGCCAGATCCTCGTGCTCCAAACGACGCAAAATCAAAACCGCCATCAATCTCCTCTCGTATGAATCGGAAGAGGCAACCTCGGACAAACTATCCGCTGTGGAAATGCGGGATAGCGCGGAAAGGAAGGAATGCCTCAGTCCAACCTCAAAACCGGAACCTTGGTTTCTTCCGACCGCTTCAAACAAAGCACGTTCCGCTTCTCGGTCACCTGGTTTGCAAATTCGCCCCAAGGCAATCGCCGCCAGGGACACAACCCGGTTGGATTCATCCTCAAGGGACGAAATCAAAAGATCTCTGGCTTCCACGATTCCGACGTCACCCGCAACACGGGCGGCATTTGCACGGATCTCGACCTGTTCGCTCTGCAAGGCGGAAAGAATAGGATCGGATGCTTCCTCGAAACCTGCCCGGAAAAGTTGACCCAATGCCCAAACGCCATGCAGTGAAGAAAGGGCGAACTCTTTCTCTTGCTCGATCAGTTCAATTAGCGTGGGCAGAGATTCAACACCCTTTCCAACGAGAGCGAATTGGGCTTCCTGTCGAACTCGTTGGTCGGCGCTGTCAAGCAAGCTCTCGAGTTCCGCAATGGAGCGATGGGAAAAACCCTTTTCGAACATTCGGGCCGTCTCGGCCCCGTCTCTCCTGGCTTTGTCGTCAACGGGTCGCAAAACCTGAATGGTGCCGTTCCGGTTGGCGGACCAACCTCCCCCATAATCGGCGAAATAAAGGTTTCCATCATAGCCAAGCTCCACGTCGGATGCCGCCAACCCTTCCACAAGGGGATCAACGTTGAAGACCTTGAAACTGGATCCGTCGGGTCGCAACTTGATCACCAAAGACTGGCACTTGGTTGCAGCGCCACGGTAGTCGGTGAGAAGGAAGGCGTTCCTCATACTTTCGGGCACCGAAGTCCCGGTCAGTCGGGTAACTCCGGAGGGCCCGCTGCCCGCATGACCAATCGGAGGGAAGACCCATTGCGGAGCGCTGGGACTGAAAGTGTCGTACATTTTTTCTCCAACCCAGACCGACTTGGAAACGTGAAAGTCCCCCCAATCCAAATCGCGTACGTACTGATGAGCCGATTGGTGAGACATGTCCCAACCCGAGTCGGTGTTGTCCAGCACGTACACCACACGGCCGAAGTCGTCCCCTATATCACCAGTGTTGTCGAAAGTGAAAAGGTTTCCGTGATCGTCAAATGAAAGTTCCTGAGGGTTTCGCAATCCCATGGCGTAGACTTCGAAGTTAGATCCGTCGGAATCGCATCGAAAGACCGCTCCTTTTCCGGCGGCGGCCTGAATCTCGCCCTGACCGTCCATAACGTGATATCCCCGATCTCCCACCGTAAAGTAGAGACGTCCGTCAGGCCCTCGGATAATGCCGTGAAGGTCATGCCCAGTGAAGGATACGCGAACGCCAAAGCCTTCCACGATTTTTTCATTGCCCTCGGCGATTCCATCCCCATCCGCGTCGGTGAGTTTTCGGACCGCGGGAATGCATGTGAAATAAACCGCTTCCCTTTCCGCAAGGAGCGAAAAGCCAATCCCGTCCAAAGGCTCGTCAAAGGCATCGGAAAAAAGGCTTCGATGATCCGCCACGTAGTTTCCGTCACGATCTTCGAGAAGAATCAGACGTTCCGGATACTGCGCGTACCAATCCAAAGGACGTTTGTCCTGAAACTTCTGGTACATCTTCAAGCGATCATCGGTGGTGATCGACTTGAAGTCATCCTGAATCATATGACGATTGCTCCGCAAATCGGGCACTCCGAGGTTAAATCGGTGAGCTTCGGCGACAAAAACACGCCCCATGGGATCAATGTCCAAACTCGCAGGGTTTTCCACATGCGGGTAAGTCACCCAAGTATGCCCGAGGTACTCCTCGCTGAGAATCTTGCCCCTGAAGGCCGATGATTCATTGGAGAGTTCGGGCATTTCACCTTCTCCGACCTCAAGAATTTTCCCCCAAACCAACTGGACGAAAAGAAGTAAAAAGACGATTTGAAAGATAACACGCATGAGAAGTATGGGATAAACTCAAATATTATGCCCAAGATTCTCTTTGGGACAAGCCTCAGTTCGACTCTTGGCCAAGAATACCGAAAAAGGCAAAACTTTGTCATAAGGGAAGGTTTTTCTTCCCCATGAGTCCGAACGGTCTTATCCTTTGGGTTTCCATGGCAAACCGATCCGACAATCCCTACCTCAAGTATGCCCAATCCTTTCTCGATCTCGTTGATCGAGGAAATGCGCTTCCCTACGGCGGCTTCTCTCCCCCTTCGGCTCGAGCCAGCGAAGCTTCGGCGCCCGTCGCCCTGATCCTTTCTCCCCACCCGGATGACGAATGCATCGTGGGCGGCTTACCGATCCGGCTCCTCAGAGAGGCCGGCTTCAAGATCGTCAACGTAGCCATTACGCTCGGAAGCAAAGTGGAACGTAGGATGGCGAGGCTCGAGGAATTGCGCAAGGCCTGCGAGTGGATCGGTTTCGAGCTCCAGCAAATCGGTGAACAAGGTTTGGAAAAAGTGACTCCTGCCAACCGGCTGGAAGAACCGGACTCCTGGACACAAAAGGTTGGCCAACTTTCGGAAATCTTCGAAAAATGGAATCCGACGCTCCTCTTTTTTCCGAACTCTCATGATTGGAATCAGACCCACCTGGGCGTACATCTACTTACCTTGGACGTCTTGCGGAACCAGAGGGATTTCAATCCCTTTTTGGTGGAAACCGAATATTGGGGGCAAATGCCCGCCCCCAATCTACTCGTGGAAAGTTCGACCGAAGAAGTGGCGGATTTACTGGGAGCCTTGTCTCATCATGAGGGTGAATTGAAAAGAAATCCCTTTCATCTGCGGATGCCTTCCTGGATGCAGGACAATGTCCGTAGAGGAGCCGAAGTGGTGGGTGGACAGGGAGGCCCGGCTCCCTCCTTTAACTTCGCCACCCTGTACCGAGTCAGTCGATGGATGGACGGGAAGTGGTTTCCCGCATGGCAAGGTGGGAAGATGCTCCCTTGTGACGCAAACAGCCAAGAGACGCTTTTCTCCTAGCCTGCAAATCAGCGGTTCTCCAAGTCTCGAAGAACGGACTGGATGGCGAATTCGGTGGAATCCGACACGTCGATTCGAAGAGCCTCCTCGTTCCCCGGAGTTTCCAAGGTTTCCAATTGGCTTTGCAGGAGACTTCCCGGCATAAAGTGATCCTTTCTCCGAGCCATCCTTTTTTCCAAAACCGATTGAGGAGCGTACAGGTGAATCAGGCGGACGGCCGACCTTTCCACACCCAGAGTCAGCCTGCTTTTGCGGGTGAGGGCCGAACAAGTGAGCACAACCCCCCGATCATCGTTCAAATACCGATCCAAGGTTCTGCGAATTTCCGATAACCAGGGAGCCCGGTCGGATTCAGTCAATGGCTCTCCCCTCGACATTTTCGCGACGTTGGTCGGAGAATGAAAATCATCACCCTCCAAGAAATCAACCTTCAGCCTTTCGGCCAAAATTTTCCCCAAAGTGCTTTTGCCCGATCCGCATACGCCCATTACCACAATGACCATTGTCAATACCCCTAATTTGAATTCCTTCTACGGAAGCCCGACTTCGAAGCATTCGCTCATGGTTGAAGGATCACCTTCATTAACCCTGCCTCTTTCGCATAAAGACGATCAAACCACTCGACTCCCTCCTCAAGCGTAGCCTGAGCGCTAATCAGAGGAGATACCTTGATGGCTCCCTTGTCCATCAGTTCGATGCACTTGGGATATTCACCCGCGGATGCGCAACTTCCGAAAAGCGTAATCTCACGAGTCACCACCGATTGGAGGGGAAACTCGACTTGTGGCGCCAAATTCCCAACCAAAACCACCGCCCCACCCTTGCGGGTCGCCTGAATTGCGGTTTCCACCGTGGGAGTGGAGCCAACCACTTCGAAGGAAACCCGAACTCCCTGTCCTGCGGTCGCCCCAAGAATGGTTTCGATCGTATCCGATTCAAGGGGGTTGATGCTTTGCGTTGCTCCCAACTCCTTGGCCAATTTCAAACGATCCCTATCCAGATCCACCGCAATCACCCGATCGCATCCCGCTGCCCGGGCCGCTTGCACGAGAAGCAGACCGATCATTCCCGCTCCCACTACAACCGATGCGTCTCCAGGTTGAAACTTGACCCGTCCAACCGCATGAACCGCAACCGAGACCGCCTCAATCATGGCGGCATGCTCGAACGGCAAACTGGGGGGCAATTTGTAAAGAATGCGGGAGGGAACCGCGACGTACTCGGCGAAAGCGCCGTGCCTTCGGTACTCTCCGCAGGATACTCCCAAAACCATTCTCCGATCACATAGGTTGACTTTTCCTTCCAGGCAATATTCGCACTCTCCGCAATACACAGTGGAATCGAAGGTCACTCGATCCCCCAGAGAAAAACCTTCGACTTTCGCCCCCATGCCTTCAATCACTCCGGCGGCCTCATGCCCCATGATCAGCGGAGGAATTCGTCTGCCGCTGCTACCGTCGTATCCATGTACGTCGCTTCCGCAGATGCCACAGGCCTTGACCCGGATCAGCGCCTCGTCCGCCGCTAAATCCGGAGTCGGGCTCTCTTGAATTCGGAGAACCTTAGGTTCGGTGAGTACTAGGGATTTCACGAAATGAAGCGGAAGCGCAAACCCGCTTAGAAACCCAAACCGGTGACCGAAGTTCTGATTCTCATCAAGAACATATCGGCAGTCATGTATAGTGTGGACCCATCGTTTCCGAAAGCGCAGTTGGCGGTGCGTTGACCAGTCAGGATAGTCCCAAGATGATCACCCTCTGGCGAAAAGACCAAGACTCCCCCTGGACCGGTAGCCCACAAGTTCCCCTGTTTGTCCACTTTCATTCCGTCGTTTCCACCCTGACGATCTGGATGTTTTCCACGGTAGGACGTGCTATCGAAAAAGACTCTCCCCTGTTTGACCAGACCATTTGGCTTGAGATCGAAAGACATCCATATGGGACGCGGACCATGGGAATTCGCGACGTACAAGGTCTTCTCATCCGGAGAAAGAATGATGCCGTTGGGGCGCTCCAATTCCTTGGTGACCAAATCGACTTTTCCATTCTTACGAAGGAGATAAACTCCCTGGAAATCAATTTCCCTCTTGGGGTCCTTTTCCTTCTTGACCAAACCATAGGGCGGATCGGTGAAATAAAGCTCGCCCTTACGGTTGTAGACCAAATCGTTGGGACTGTTGAAGCGATTGCCACGAAATGCGCCCGCCAAGGTTTCAAATCGCGAACTCGGCTTGGAAGTGGGGGTCAACATCCTCGCAACCCGCCGGTCTCCATGTTGGCAAAGAATCAAGTTTCCCCTCGCATCCAAGAGCAGCCCGTTGGATCCCGATTCCCCTCCCCTCGGGTTTTTCGCCGTGTATCCGGACGGATTCAAATAGACGCTTGCTCCCTCGCCTTCCTTCCACTTGTAGACTTTGTTGGTGGGTACGTCCGAATAAAGCAGAAAGTCTCCCTGGGATACCCAGACCGGACCTTCGGACCAGACGTAACCCTCGGCAAGAACTTCGATCTTCGCCCCTTTGGGCACAAGCTGGTTCATTCGGGGATCCAAACGTTCGACACTTCCCGCGGTGGGATAACTCTGTCCGCTGAGAACCTCTCCACACAACGTTAGAAATAAGGTGGATATTCGGAATATTTGGCTTTTCATCATTTTCATTGAGGTTTTAGGTTATCTCCATTCGGAAGCCCAGTCATGGGTTTTCACCTGACTGTCTATGTGCCATTCCAGAAGTTGATCGAGAAGTCTTCGCCTGATCTCCAAAGCCTCCGGATGATCCCAGAGATTGTTGGTTTCATCGGGATCTTCGCAGAGATTGAACAGTTGACCGCAGTCCATTCCCAGGAAATGCACCAATTTCCAGTCACGGCTTCGAATCATACTCATAAACTCCGTATCAGTGAGAATTGCGTCCTTGATCTGTTCGGCATACACGAACTCCCGTGGAGTCCAAGGTTCTCCCTTGAGGGCGGGAAGAAGGGATTGCGCTTCGAGGGATTTGGATACCTCGAGTCCGGCAATTTCCATCAGAGCGGGACCGATGTCCATGTGCTGGCAAAGCCCTTCGATCGAACGACCGCCCTCAAATCTTCCCGGAGCCCAAACCACCATGGGCACTCGGGTGATGAGATCGTACATAGTCCATTTCTGGCTGTGACCGTGATCGGTCAGGCAATCCCCATGATCGGAACAGAACACCACGATTCCATTTTCCAGATAACCATGCTTTTCCAAGGCGTTCAGGATCTCCCCGATCTTTTCGTCAATCATGGTGACGTTGGCAAGGTAGTAGGCCCGCTGACGATGCCTCTGTTCGCGACTTGGTTCCAAGTCCAGAACCACCGAATCATGGTCCACTTCATGGTTGTGCTTTCTGAGTCCCTTGAGAGGTTCGGGCAGTCCGTCAAGCTCCTCCTGAGTCACTTCCATGAGAGGCAAATCTTTCTTTAGATAAGGCTCGGTGTAGCGCGGAATCGGATCATAGGGAGGGTGAGGACCGGGAAATCCGATCTGCAGAAAGAGAGGTTCGGTCTTGGGGTAGGCATCCAGCCACCAAGTGGCCGTGTCCCCGACGAAAAAGTCAGGATGCATATCCTCAGGCAACTCCCAGTCAAAGGCCCCCAAGGCTTCCTGATAATCGCTTCTTTTGCGGTAGAGCTCACGTTGCTGCTTGACCAAGCCCCTGGCTTTGAGAGCCTTGTCCCACTCGTCGAAGTAAAAGCGCTCCTCCAAATACCTGTCTTTGTTCTCGACCACGTACCGCTCGTGAAAGCCGAGTGGAGTGTGATAGGGATAACTGTGCATTTTGCCGACGTTAACGCAACGGTATCCGGCCTCGGCGAATTGTTCGATCCATGACCTTTTCCAAGAATCCGCATTCTTGTAAATTCCAGTCGTATGGGGATAGTAACCGGTGAAGAGGCTTGCCCGTGCGGGAGCGCAGGAGGCAGCGGTGATGAAGCAATTGTCAAAGGAGACGCCCTCCCTGACCAGACGATCCATGTGAGGAGTGTCCATATGAGCATTTCCCAAGGCGGCAATGGTATCGAACCGCTGCTGGTCGGTAATGATGAATATGATATTGGGCTTCTCCTGCATGAGTACCTTAAAAACCCGCTAGAAGGGAATGGCAACGGTTTCCTTCGAATGGAAGGAAATTCTAAAACTCATACTCCAGTCCGATTCCAAAATCGAAGAGATCCTTGAGGTTTTGATCTCCGCCATATCGAGAATCTCGATCGATCGCCCAGCTTTGGACAAGGTGTCCGACAAGCGAAAAACCGCTCTTGAGGGCATGATGAGAGCCCAAGCGGAGAGCAAAGTGGTTAAGCCCTTTGTGCCCATCCTCAACGTAACCCTCGTTCCATCCGAAAACTCCGGCAATGGAGATTTCCAGATCCTCCGCGGGTTGGATGGCCTTTCGATTGCTCCATTCGAAAAAGGATCCTTTGACCTCCGCCGAATAATATCCCTCGAAGGCGGACTCCATTCCCCAAGGCAGACTGTCGGAGGACAATCCCACGGACCACTCTCTGTCCGAACCTCCTTCACCGGGCAAGGAGACGTAGGTAAAACCGGCGTAGGCTTCAACCATCGAAAAACTCTGACTGACCGCCAAACTGTACTTCCATTCGCGGTGGGACTGATCTGAATCCTGACCATACCATACTCCAAGGGAAAAATGATCATATCCTGCTTCCAGACTTCCACTCCAAAGTGATCTTCCATTCAAGGCATCGCGGCCCTCCGAAAAGTAATGACTGCTCCAGCCGAGATGGGAATGAGCCTCAAGGGATTGGTGGGCATGAACGTGCTCAAAGGGTTTTGCCGGTACGGGTTCATGACCCGAGAGCCAGCAGGCGATTGACGAAAGAGTGAATGAAAAGATCGGCAAGGTTTTCATAAAAACCTTGGGATCATGACTCACTTCGCGGAAAAAGCCATCTTCGATTGGGGTCCTTGGAAAACTTGTCGGAAGGTTCGCCCAGACCAACTTCAGGCAATCAGGTCCCCAATGACCTCGCCGCCGAACTGGCTGAGCTGCTTGTGCCGGCCGGCGTGAAAGTAAGTCAGCTTGTTGTCGTCGAGTCCGAGCAAATTTAACCATGTGCAGTGAACGTCCCGAACGTGATGGACGCAGTCTACGGCTTCGGCGCCGATCTCGTCGGTTGCACCGATGGTATGCCCGGCCTTGGTTCCCCCACCCGCAAACCACATCGTCATGGCCTTGGGGTTGTGGTCTCGACCATAGCTCGCTCCTCCTCCTCTTATGCCATTGTCCGGAGTTCGGCCAAACTCGCCGCACCACACAACCAAGGTATCCTCAAGCAAACCGCGTTCCTTTAGGTCTCTCAAAAGAGCCGCGATGGGCTTGTCGACGGAACGAATGAGTGACCCATGAGCCCGCTCGATGTAGTCGTGACTGTCCCAATTGCCGGAATAGGCCTGAACGAAGCGAACCCCCTTCTCGATCAAACGGCGGGCCAAAAGACATTTTCTTCCAAACGAATCCGTCTTGCCGTCTCCAATCCCATACGCCTCTCGGGTCTTCTCGGTCTCTCCTTCAATATCGAGAATGCCCGGTACTTCCATCTGCATCCGGTAAGCCAGTTCGTAGGATGACATGCGGGCGCTCAAATCATCCTGTTCGGGTCGCTCGGAAAAGTGCTTGCCGTTCAGTTTGGCAAGAAGGTCCAAATTATTCCGTTGTTCCTTACGAGTCATTCCATTGGGAGGATTAAGATCAAGAATAGGACTCCCCTCAGGCCTTAAAGGCGTGCCCTGATAATCAGCGGGCAAAAAACCGTTGGACCAGTTGTTGGCGCCACCTTGCGGGTAACTGGTCCGCGGGAGAACCACAAAGCCCGGCAGGTTCTCGTTAAGCGTACCCAAACCGTAGGTTACCCAGGCTCCCACGGCAGGATCACCACCAAAACGGTTACCCGTATTCACGTGATAACAAGCTGTGGGATGATTTACGGATTCCACCTGGCATCCCCTGTAGAAGCACATGTCATCCGCGAAATCCTTCAAGTGATGCCATTCCGAGGAGAAATCAGCCCCACACTTACCAGCCTTAAGAAAATCGAAAGGGCTCCGAACGAAATATCGCTCACCCGATGACATGGCGCTCTCCCTTTCCCCACTGCGGTTGAATTTCTGCAAATGGCGCTGAGCTAGGGCAGGTTTGGGGTCGAAGGTGTCGATATGAGAGGGTCCTCCCTCCATCATCAGAAAAATGCAACGATTCGCCTTCGCCGGATGATGATTCCCAACTTTAGGAACTTCGGCCTGAAGCATGGAGGCAAAGGCGAGCGAACCGATGCCTCCGCTCAAGCCATAGAGGGCTTCACGACGCGTCAGGCGAGCGACTTGATTGGGCTTTTGATGACTCATGCTTCTAATTCCATCTAATCAAGATAGGAGAACTCGTTCAAGTTGAAGATCACCAGGCAAACATGAGCGAGCCCACGGGTTCTTGCATCAACGTCGCTACCCTGAAGGTCGGGTTGATAGGATTCGAACACTGGGAGAACTTCCCAAAAGTCATAGGGTTCCCCGGTCTTCTCAGCCATCACGGTACGTTTGATTTTTGGGGAATAGGTCTTGGGTGCGGGTTCCTTTTCTTTCTCCGTTGCGGTGGCCTGCTTCCAGCGTTCGATGCAAGCGGATAGCTCGTCCGCAGAAGCGGAACGCCCGAGGGCAAGCGCAAAGGCTCTCTGAATCACAGTCGATTCCTTCTTCCTCTCTTTCAGGAGGCGATCGGCAAAGGCCAGAGCCCGGTCTTGGACTTCTTCGGCGTTCAAGAGAGTCAGCGCCTGCGGGGCAACCGTGGAAGATTGTCGCAGTTCACAGGAAAGGTCGGAACCGGGCTGATTGAAAGCCTCGAGGAACGGATCGCGCAAGCCTCGCAGTTTCTCCGCATAAAGAGTGCGTCTGTTTCTTTGTTCGGGAAGAGGGTCAGGCTCATAGACCGAAGCGGTTCCTCCCATGATTTGCCGGGGTTGGAGAGCAACTTCCGAGTTAATGTCAGGGCGAACCGGAATTCCTCCCACAGCGGGATTCAGTTCGCCGCTGACTGCAAGCATGGCATCTCGGATTTCCTCCGCAACCAAACGACGAGGCAGGAAACGGGCATACCATTGCCCTTTGGGATCGTTTTCATCGAGAGATTTCGGATCTGGATGCCGACTACTGCGACGATAGGTTTCGGAAGTCAAAATCAAACGATTAAGCTTTTTCACCGACCACCCGTTTTTCATAAACCAGTCCGCCAGGTAATCAAGCAAGGCGGGGTGCGTGGGCAACTCGCCCGTACCACCGAAATTATTCGGATTACCCGCTATTCCCCGGCCAAAATGCCAGGACCAGACACGATTGACCAATACTCGGGCAGTCAGTGGATTTTTTTCGTCCACGATCCATTCGGCGAGGGCCAAACGACGCTTCCCTTTGCCTTGTGGAAAAGGCCTGACTTTCATGTTTCCCAAAGATTCCGCGGCGCTCAACCCACCGGGTGCGACCGCATCTCCCTCGGAGTAAACGTCCCCAGCCGTGTAAATGACGTCAGGATCAAAATACCCTTTCTGCCATGGGTTCTCCGGCATATCGAGGCGACCCTGCACGTTTCTTCTGGTTATGGTCTTCCCAGTATACACGGCATGGGTCAATGGCTCTACCCGATCCAGCTCGATCCGATGACGAATAAGGTTTTTGAAGATTCTCGACTGGGACGCTTCGTCGCCCGGATCCAATCCATTGTCCCCAACCTTGGCGCTCCCCGTTTCCTCTTTTTTCAGCCGATTCATCTTTTCCTTAAGCCGGACATCCTCTTGTTGGTAAGAGGAAATCTTGGATTGAACGATTTCGGTGAAGGAATCAAAACCCCTCTTGGATTCGGTGGACAGAAACGAAGCCTTGCGATCGGCAAATTGCGTCGTCGAAAAAACGGCCATCATAGCGTAATAATCACGGGTCGGAACGGGATCGAACTTATGATCGTGACACTTTGCGCATTGCATGGCATGGGCAAGAAAAGCCTGCCCCACCGAGTCTGTCACGTCGTCCAACCAAAGCTGCCTGGTTTCCTTGAAAACACTCATGCCGGTTTGTTCCCATGGTCCCATGCGCAGAAATCCCGTAGCGACGAGATTTTCGGGGTTCTGGGGATCCATCTCATCCCCGGCAACCTGTTCCTTTACGAACTGGTCAAAAGGTTTGTCATCATTGAAGGAGCGGACGACGTAGTCTCGATAACGCCAGGCGTTGGGACGGGAATAGTCATTGGCAAAGCCGGCCGAGTCCGCATAGCGGGCCACGTCCAACCAGTGACGGGCAAAATGCTCACCATAATGAGGAGAGGTCATCAACTTCTCGAGATAGGTGAGAAGGACATCGCTTGATTTCTCGAATTGGCGCTCGAATTTTGTTGCCTCGGCAGGATCGGGGGGCAAACCGGTCAACCCAAAGGAGAGTCGCCGGAAAAGCTCCCCGCCGGATGCGGAGGAAGCGGGCTCAAGTCCGTTTTCCTTCAGTCTCCGGTTCACGAACCAATCCACGGGATGCTGATCCTTTGGAACACTTTCGACGCTGAGCGGACGGTAAGCCCAAAGTTTCTTGCTTTCGTAGCGGCGCTTCTGCCAATCCTCGGTCAGAGCCCTCGAGGTAAGCACCTGTTCACCTTCGGCATACTTCTTCTGAATCAGGGCAACCCGTTCCTCGCTCGGCCAAGGAGCGCCTTCGTTGATCCAGTCCCGAATCCACCAAGTCTGTTCCTTGGTCAACTTGTCCGCTTCCTTGGGGGGCATCTCCAGGTCTTCCTCAAGACGAGCGCTCAAACGATAAAGATAGCTCATTGCTCCCTTTCCCGGAATCACCACCTCATCCTCAAAAATCTCTCCGCCCGAAATGAGCGATTGGCGAGTCCGCATGTCAAACTCGCTTTTGATCTCCTCCGGTTCGTTTCCATGGCAGGCCATGCATTTCTGGGCAAACAAGGGCTTTATCCTCAAGGCAAAGAGCTTCTCACCATCGGATACCTCCAATGAAAAAACACTTGGAAGAACTGCAAAAAGTAGAGCTGAAGCTGGTACGAATCTTCGAAACATCCTATATCCAATAGAATTAACTTATCAAATTAGGTCAAGAAACAGAAATCCTCCGGGACACTTCGAATGGCTTACTTAAGAGTCCGCTTGAAATGTTTGTCCGCCTCTTCGATCATCCGATCAAACCAAACCTGCTTCGCCAAAAATCCATGCGGGGCACCTTCGATTATCCGAAGATCCGAAGCGATGCCAAGCTCGGTCAGTCGAGTTCTGAACTTGGTTGCTCGGGTGCTTTCGTCATCCATTTCTCCCGTTATGAAAAGAACTGGCGGATCGCCGCTGTCCAAATGCTCGAAAGGCGAAGCCAACCCGTAGAGCTTTCGATTCTCCTCTTGAGAACCGTTCATGAACTGCTTCCATATCGCACGATCCCTGGAAACTTCTCGCGTACGCTCGGAAAGAAAATCCGTTTGGGCACCCATTGGCACCACGGCCTGAATTCGACTGCTGAAGTTGGCATTACCTCCCCTTCCCTCCAGTTCCCCGATCCCGTTCGAGGTAGCCAACAAGGCTGCCAAGTGCCCTCCGGCCGAGGAACCGATCGCGCCAATTTTATTTGGGTGAACGCCGAGGGTATCCGCGTGAGCCCGCAGGAATCGGACCGCTGCCTTGCAATCATGAATGGCCGCGGGAAAAGCGGCTTCACCGCTCAATCGATAGGAGATGGCGGCGGTCAGATATCCACGAACCGCGAGCGATTGGGCGATTTTTTGGTAATTCTTTCGACTCCCCTTGGCCCATCCTCCCCCATGTATGCAAAGGATCGCTGGCAAAGCCCCCCATGAATCCTTGGGTCGATAAAGGTCCATCTCCAAAGTGCGATCTCCGTATTTGGCATAACTCAAGTCGAGCTTGGCATGAAGCCGATCCAGGATGGATTTCGAAACTTCGGTGTCCTGTTCCGTTTTCGACAAGTCGTTCGCATGGCCGGGGGGACGAGCATCGGCTTGCATCTCTTCTTGAAACAAAATCGCCATCCCCCGTAATTTTCGAACCATATCCCGATTGCGGACGAGCTGTGATTCTCCCGGATCAGCGGATAGGTCATACAATTCCAAACTCGGATTCAAATACATCTTCCAGTTTCGCCAACGAACGGCAGACAAAGCCCCCTGGCTCCCGTGATAGAAAAAAGCATCATTGTATTCGCGCCTAAGAATGATCTCTTTCCATTCGCCTCCCGGGTTCCAAGTACGCCTGAGCGGAACGTCCGCATTGAGCGATTTCTTCATGCCCGGGGCAGGAACGAACTGAGTTTCACCCTTCAGCAAGGGGGCAAGGTCACGGCCATCAATGACACGGCTTGGGGGAACCTTGATTCCCGCAAAGGTGGCAAAAGTGGGATACCAGTCCATGGCGCGGGTAACGGCGGATGATTCCAACCCAGCAGGCAATCCAAGTCCCGGTCCCCAAGCGATCGCAGGCACCCGGATACCTCCTTCGTAGGTGGAAAGCTTGCGGCCGCGAATTTTCTGTTCCGGATTTCGCCCCGGTCCCCGTCCGTTGTCGGATGCATAAATGACCAGCGTATTGTCGGCAATTTTCAATCGTTTAAGCGAATCAAGCATTCGACCCACGTTGTGATCGAGTTCCTGAATGGCATCGCCGTATTCGCCCCACTTGGAAGTTCCCTTGAATTCTTCGCTCACTCCGAGCGGAACGTGCAGCATGGTGTGGGGCAGGTAAAGGAAGAACGGTCCATTCTTGTTCCTCTCAATGAAGTCAATGGCTTCGTCGGTGCAAACTCTGGTCAATTCGTTGACGTCCGCCGGACGCTTCACGACTTTGCCGTTGCGCATCAGGGGCACGCCTCCCTTCTCCTCGAAAAAGACCGTCTCGACGGGGTCGAGGTTGTGCAGCAAGCCGAAGTAGTGGTCGAACCCTTGGTTACGGGGAAGAAAAGGTTCGTGAAACCCGAGGTGCCATTTTCCGATGCAGGCGGTCTTGTAGCCATGGTTCTTGAGCAGTTCGGGAAGGGTCAATTCGTCAGGGTGAATCCCGGTTGGGGAATCCGCCCGATGCACCCAAATTTCATTGCCCACGCGTCGCGGATAGCAACCGGTCAACAAGCCCGCCCGCGAGGGACTGCAAATCGGGGCGGCCGCGTAGTAATCGGTAAAGCGGATTCCTTCCCTGGCCATGGCATCGATACGGGGCGTCTTTACCTCGGTCGCCCCGTAGCACCCCAGGTCATAGTATCCCTGATCATCGATCAAAATGAAAATGAAGTTTGGCTTTTTGCTTTCCGCCCGAGCTGAAAAGGTGGACAAAACAAACAAAAAAAGAACGTTTGAAAAGTACTTT
>Ga0160422_10000503_pt1 | contig 23661 bp, 13 predicted proteins | sample Fk160mmetaG_FD_108192 | JGI IMG/M metagenome (GOLD analysis project Ga0160422, IMG submission 108192) | Marine microbial communities from the Central Pacific Ocean - Fk160115 60m metaG | ecosystem: Environmental > Aquatic > Marine > Oceanic > Photic zone | place: The Central Pacific Ocean...
ATTGACGAGAATATAATCGTCGAGAGCTCAGAGGAGAGCATAATCGAGGTGATGAACGGATGCATATGCTGTACTGTGAGAGGTGACTTAACTGAACTACTGGACGGAATGTATGACAGAATCAAGGACTTTGATGGGGTACTTATAGAGACGACGGGTCTGGCAGACCCAGCCCCAGTTGCTCAGACATTCTTCGTAGACGAGAGAGTTGTTGACAGGTACAAACTCGATGGAATAATCACGGTGGTTGACGCTAAACACATAACCCAACACGTTGAGGAGGAAAAACCCGAAGACGTGGAAAACGAAGCTGTGGAGCAACTCGCATTCGCGGACAGGATTCTGCTCAACAAGATAGACCTGGTGTCTCAGGAGAGGCTTGAAGAAGTTGAGAGTACTATCAAATCGATTAATGGTTTCGCTCCAATCTACCACACGGAAAACAGTATCATAGATCCAGCTGAGCTGATAGGAATAGGTTCTTTCGACTTGGAAAGGACGTTGGAGATGGATCCTGAGTTCTTAGATACAGATTCAGAGCACGAACATGATCAGCGTGTGACATCGACTAGCGCGAAGTTTGAAGGAGAGCTCAACATAAACAAATTGGAGGCATGGATTGGGGACTTGATGAGAGAGAAGGCTCAAGACCTGTTCCGTTACAAGGGAATACTTGCTGTGAAGGGTATGGATCAGAAATTCGTATTTCAAGGCGTCCACATGCTATTTGGAGGAGACTTTAGTGATGATTTCCTCTGGAAAGAAGGCGAGGAGAGAGAGAGTAGGTTCGTCTTCATAGGGCGAAATCTAGACCATGATGCTCTACAAGCAGGACTGATGGATTGTAAGGCTGAGAAACTACGATTCAGAGTCGGCGATAGAGTCTATGCCAATATTGGAGAGTTCACCGAAGGAAAGATTCTGAAGTGCTGGGACCAGGGAAATCCCTACCGTGTAGAAATACAAAATGAAGAGAGGACTAATGTTTGGGTTCCAGTCGATAATGATAATTATGTCATTGAAATGGTTTGATTCAATCTATGTTTCATCGGAGGATCGGAATTGTCGATTTCAGTGATTGTCTGCAATGGGTGTTGTTGTGGCCGTGTAGAGAAAGGACACAACGAAGTCCCGATTGATGAACTAGAGGCCTCTTGGGAGGCTAATCAGTTGAGGGAAGAAGTAAAACTCACTATTTCAAATTGTCTTGGACCCTGCAATATGCACAATGTGTCAATATTGAAAACTGATAGCGAGAAGATTTGGCTTGGAGAGCTCAGTAGTTGGGACCATTATGATGCTATTGTCCAATGGGCGATTGAATCATCTGAGAAAAGGGAAGGTTCCAAGCTACCTCAAATTCTAGAAGATAGGCGGTTTGTACGTTTGGGAGAGTCCATAGTTCGATTGAAGGACCTCGGTTAACCAACGAAGGTACCATTTCTGTAGTCAATGAAGGCCTGCTCTATCTCCTCTCTCGTGTTCATTACAAATGGACCGTAACGAGATATTGGTTCGTTCAACTCTGGACCTGCAAGGATAAGAAATTCGGAATCCGATTTGGAAGTAATCGAAATTACATCACCCTCTGAGAGAAGTCCTAACTCTCCGTCTTTGATCTGTTGTTTCGTCCTTATACCAAATGCAATAGGGCTTTTTTTTACTCTAGCCTCGTTTTCTAATTCTATCTCGCCTCCGAATACGTATATCATTCCGTTGAGTCCAGATTCGAGTTCTTGAGACAAACGTGAACCACTGTTCATTTTTATATGAATCAGGGTGATCGGGATTTTCGTGTCTATAGCCGATTGTTCGCCCATGCATTCGCCTGCAATCACCCTTGCCCATACCCCGTTCTTTTCTACCGTGGGGGATTCAGACGAAGGGACCTCCTGATATCTAGGGCGCATCATTTTGTGAGATGCAGGAAGATTAACCCAAATCTGGAAACCATGGGTCCTTCCTCCGTCTCTGAGGATCTCCTCATGTGGCTCCTCGCAGTGGATTATTCCACGTCCTGCCGTCATCCACTGGACGTCTCCGGGATTCAGTTCCCCATGATTTCCTGCACTGTCCTCATGCCTCATCCTCCCGTCCAGAAGGTAGGTAACTGTCTCAAATCCACGATGAGGGTGCCAGGGTGCCCCTACAGCTTCACCGGGACCATAGTTGACTGGGCCCATCTCATCGATGAGTAGGAATGGGCTCATCACCTTGCCCATCCTGAACGGGCGACGTACCTTGAAGCCCCCTCCTTCTGTGACGATGTGTGTTGGTACAATCTCTGCAACACTGCGGGAGAGACTCATATCTTAGCGATTCGGGGTCTTACGCTTAATTGCTAGTATCATTCTGTGAGAGCGAGGTTCTGTGGAATTTTCTAGGCCTTTGACGGCTAGCAACTGTTAGTCACAGTCCATGCTTCCTCTGTGTCCTGTGGATTAGTATTGTTGGGGTCATTTTCCTGATCCCCTCCCTGCTCCTCATAATCATAAAACGAAGTGTATGTTACAGCTGTACCGTCAGACCATGGTGAGTTTTGGGTTACAGATACCGTAAACTCGTAACAGCCATAATCATCTGTCCCCCAATCCTCGATCGGGATGTATCTGGTGTTCAGATTAAAGTCGTCTACAGACCCTTCGAGCGGCAGTTGAGAGCCCTCTGCACCGACATTGGCAGATCCACCGCCATACTGTCCGTTTCCAGAATCCCACTGAGCGAGACCGTTCACTACGGTAACTGTGGGATATGAAATTGCGACAGTGCCGCTCTCGTGAGTTAGCGTGGCATCAAGAGTGTAGTCGGCATAAGGAAGGCCCCCGGGGGGGTTGGAGCCAATGGCGTCCAATCCAGCCCAAGCCGTTAGAGCAACACCAATGACGCATGAGTCCTTGGAGCTATCGCAGTCCGCTCCAGTACCTATTGATGCTGCGGTTGCGCTCTTGACGTCATCAATTGTCCTCTGAAGATGGATGGACTGTAGCAAGAATGACGCTTCGGAGGATCCAGCTGAGACTGTCACAACATAGTCGTTTGAGGAATGAGAGTTCCCCGAGTACCAATCAGATACCAACAGAGTTATTTCACCATAATCTCCTATTCCGTCCGATCTATCTATGGAGAATGGTAAATTTTCCTGATAAACCGAATCCCCCCCATATGTTATCAATACATCGGCAGAGGAAGCTGGAGATGACCCCCTTATTGTCAGCGTTATTTCTGTGGAGTCGTCCGATAGCTCACTTTCAGAGATAGTGATGGACTCTGAGAAAGTCATGCCTGCAATGTAAGGAACAGCGGCTAACATCAGATAACATATCACAATGACGACTGTTTTCTGCCTGCCCAATCCATTCCAGACCAGGTAGAAAGAGCCTGCAAATAATGAGAGAGGAATCAGTCCGAAAGGAACTGGGTCTACAATGTCTTGCAGAGTGTAGCTGTCGAGGAACCACATCAGAAGGAATGCTAGGAGACCTACGGCCGCACCGATCTTTACGGGGAGTGACATCTCGAATTTTCTAGAAGCAATGGGCTGGGGTAATGCCTCTGCAACTACCTCGTTTACCATTGATTCGCCATCAGACGACATCTGTTGCCCCATAGCTTTCTCCAACAATCCACCGCCACTCATTGTCACACCTCTTGCTTTTCTAGGAGGGAGTTCAGGTTATCAACCCGTTGCTGGAGAGCGTCGAAAACTATGCATCGTTAGAGTATTCTAGAGTCCATTGGAACCAAATTACCGTTCTCATCCATTTCTAATACGCTATCGTCCCTCTTGCTGCCAACAATGGCGGCAGCGGCCAATGCAGTCATCATCATCGAGCCTAGCATTCCAAACCCTGGGAGGTAGACGCCACGAATGTAAATGGTCATGGATTGGACCATGTAGTTGGGAATTCCTTCTGTCCTGACCGAGTACTCAGAAGTAGCTTTGAATTGCAAATTGAAGAATTTGTCCGTCCAACCCTGATTCTTGGGAGTTCTGATCTGGACGCGAACCTTCTCAGGTGGGGCCGAAGATTCAATCTCGACAGAGACCAGAGGAAGACTGATTTGGAAGCCCTCGTCGTTGAGCTCGTCATAATTTACTATTTCCACGTTGAACCTGTCCATTGCATTACCATCATTGTAAACATCGAAAGACATCAACACATCCACCCTTGGCCTGAGCTGCATGAACGCAACATCTGAGGCGACTCTGAGCCTGCTGAATTGCTTAATGACTGCTAGAACTTTGTAGGTCGTAGGGGCTCCGTTGGGCCACGTAATTCCATCAGCCTGCACTACTTGAGCAGTGATTGAGATCTGGTGTTGACCTTCTGGCATTCTCAAATCTGCCCTTAGGATCACTTGGAAGCTGACATCCGCACCTGATCCAACTGACATGGATGCAGGACCAGCTGAAATCAATGCGCCAGATTGGATCTGGAGGTCCACCTTTTCACTGTGAACTGTTGGGTTCTGGAGAGTACAATAGACAATTGATGTCCTAGTTGCACCGGGGTAAACTTCGATCGGTTGGGGGTTGTCACAGGTGAGAGTTATGTCAGGCGTGGGATTGGTCTGAGCATGCACAGAGGCAGCGCCCGCCCATGTACTGAGAAAGTAAACCATCAGGATCAGCATGCTGGTCCTCATTGAACTTCGGCTTGACATCATAATGATGGCAATCGAGACCGTATTTATGACTTCGCCCCATCCGATTGCGAAAATGGCAGAAATCTAGTGTTGTAGGAAGAGTGGTGGACCCGACCGGATTTGAACCGATGACCACTCGGTTATGAGCCGAGCGCTCTAACCAACTGAGCTACGGGTCCTGTCCTTCGTGGCTGGCTACCGAGTCAAGAACCTTGCCGAAGAATCACCGGATATTTAGCAATGGGAACCATGAAGCGTCGGACCCCCTCCACGTATGTCATGACTAAGCTATGGGTGATGTTTTTCACTTCGCTTCTCCTTGTCTCGGCTATGAATTTCTATGCTGTTGTCAGGGAACCCGATATGATTGAAATTGACGAAATCCGGAACTTTCCTAGAGAGACCGTGAAGATTGAGGGGGTATTAACAGGATATGTTAGGGACCCCTATGGAGAAGGAGCTGACAGAATAGACCTTCAGGTACAGGAAATAAACGGCCATTCTGTTGCCAAGGTGAGGTGGAACGTGGATTGGAACAATGATGTCCCCCCCATTGGCACGATAGTTACTGTTGAAGGTGAGGTTTCTGAGTGGAATGGCAGGATCTGGCTCCAATCAAATGGCTATGGTGCGATAATCGCCCAGAGTGGTTTCATAGACTTTACAGAAACCAAACTTGTCGAGGTGGGAAGGGACCCTCTATCCTTCGCAAACCAATCTCTACAAATCGATGGGTGGCTAAGCGAGCCATTAGCTCCAGATGTTACATATCACTCGCTGTATCTAATGGATAACCACGTCTACGGAGGAGCTGACCACCTGTTGTATGTCCAAATTGAAGGTCGTGTGATAGAATGGGTAGAAGCGGGAAGCCATGTTAGCGTTAATGGGTGGCTTCAATTTGATGAGCGATCCTACAGATGGAGGCTCCTAGTTCAGGCTAGCGAGGTAGAGGTACTAAGCCAGGGAATACCCACCACTATCAACTGGGAAGCTGACCCTTATTCTCTGACTTACGACGTAGGAAAGATGGTTTTTGTCACAGGGACAGTAACCTCAATTGGTGATAAGTGGATTTTGAAAGGTCCTTCGCCTAATGATTCACTATGCTTCTTGCCATCTGAAGAAGACCTCACTGACATCGCGCTAAATGGCAGTCAAGGCGTCTGGGCCGGAAGACTGGCGTGGGCGGCGGATGAACCCGAGGTCTGCCTAGACAGGGGTTACGACCTGATGACTGAAAGAGAGACTGGTAATTTCGGGGACGACGTGACGGAACTCTCAAGTGTCGCCTCGGACCCATTTTCATACGTTGGCGGTAACTACACCTTCGAGGGATGGGTGACTGATCCAATCTCTCCGGATTATGACAAGGGATATGTGGGTGACGGGGCTGATTACTACGAAAGAGAGACTAAACTAAGACTCCAGCTAATCGGAGAGCATGCTGAGTACATCGAAGCTAACCAGCCAATCAGGTTTAATGCCACAGTTTTGTGGTCTGATTCCGATGGCAGGGTGGTTTTGGAGGCTCGCTCTTGGACCTTGGGAGAAGCACCTGATCCAATTCTTCTAAATTGGGGGGACGGTTATAATTCCTGGAGGTGGGATCTCGGAAAAATCGTCCAATTAACCGGTGAGGCGATCACCGATGATGATGGAACAAGCTGGATTTCTAGATCGGGGTCTGATGAAAGGGTGTGTCTGTTGGGCGATGGTACGGAGTCCATAGAACAGCTTTCGATAGGGGAGCCGGTAGATTGGGTCGGGAGGCTAAGTATGGAAGAGTTCGGCATGGAGAGTACTGCTCGTTTCTGTATTGATGTCAGATAGGTGATTGGTTGGATCCGATTTTAGTCGATTTTGGGTGGCTCATCGCCTCTTTTGTTTTCGGAGTAGGGCTAGGCTGCCTAACTGGCCTGATTCCGGGATTTCACGTTAATAATGTGGCTCTGATCGCGCTTAGCCTGTCGCCGGTTGCGGTAGGAATCGGAATCCCACTTGATGCCGTGGCAGGAATAATTGTGGCTTGTGGAACCGTTCACACATTCCTAAACTACATCCCAAGCGCACTTGTAGGTGCACCGGATGACAACATGGCCCTGGCTTTACTGCCCGGGCATCGGATGCTAATTTCTGGGCAGGCGGCACAGGGTGTTGCCTATTCCGCAAGAGGTTCGCAGATGGGAATGCTGATGTCAATCCCTTTGTTGATAGTGGCTAGGTTGATGTTCGGAGAAAATCCTGGGCTGGGACTATACGAATCCAGTCGAGATATCCTGCCTTGGCTACTACTGATTATCTCGATATTCTTGATTATGACCGAGACAACCAGACTTGCATGGCCTGAATGGATGCAGAGGGCGACGAGGAAATTCAAAATTCCTCTCCCTACCACATTTAGAGTCGATATACCCATTGGGAAATTTAGGTACAAAAGAAGCTGGAATGAAATTGATTTGAGTCTGGGATCCAGTTCCAGAACAGCTGGAATTCTTGTGGCGACTGCCTTTTTTCTGATATGTGGATTCTACGGATGGGCAGTATTCGAGTTACCCGGCCGTTCCCCTGTCGGAATGCCTTCTGCTACTCTTCTTTTTCCTGGACTAGCAGGTCTTTTTGGCATTGCAAACCTAATTGACATCTACGTAACGACCTCTGAGATTCCTCCACAGAAGCAAAATTGGGAAATGCCCCCAATGAAGCCTCTCGCGGTTCCCACGTTTCTTTCAGCTGTTGTCTCATCTGTCATGGCAATTCTACCCGGAATGACCGCTGCCCAAGCAACCGTTGTCGTGATGAGTGCTAGGAACCTATGGGGTAGACTAACGGATCCGAATTACATCCCTGCTGACTTCGAACATGGGATCCAGCCTGGATTCGTCCCCAAGCAGTCATTTGAGGATATAGCGGGCGACCTAGAAGGCCTCACAGACGAAGAGAGGGAGCTCTTCGAGACCGCACTTGGGGAAGCTGCAGAATCTAGCCCTGATTTGGATCTAAGTGCCCAAAGTCAACAACAGGACTTGGAAGTAATAGCAGTTCTATCATCCGTCAATACGGCTGTCACAGTTATGGTACTCGGGTTCTTGTACATGGTTGGCAGACCTAGGAGCGGGGCCGCATTAGCATTGAACATGATGTATCCAATTGATGGGTGGAATGCCGTGGAGCCTCCTGCGGATTTCGTTAGACTTCTGGGTATTACCATCGCCGCCGGACTCTTTGCTGTCCCGGTAATGATTGAAGTAGGAAAGGGGATGCTAAAAATGCATGAGATAGTGCCACTCAGGACACTCGTAATCTCCGTAGCTGGCTTTGTAAGCGTCCTTGTTTGGCTTTCAACTGGATGGGTCGGAGTTGGAGTTCTTTTAGTCGGCACAGGTTTGGGACTCATGCCTCCCCGTATCGGGATTAGGAGGAGTCACGCAATGGGGATCATATTAGTTCCAATAATGCTCTACACCTTCGCTCAGACATTTGATAGCTTCGGATTCATATAGAATAATGGCTTTAGTCAATAATTGAATACACTGTAAGGCTTATGTCTAGTACAAGACTCCCAAGGAAGGAGTGTGGCACCAATGACTGACAGAAGAACAATGGCAATCGGCATAGGAGCACTGCTCCTATTGGTAAATTTAGGACTGATGGCGACTGGTTTCGTCGATGGTCAAATAGAGAGCACGGTAGAAAGTGCTGTGTCTGACGGAATGGATGGAATAGACGACGATGGAAATGAGGACTACACCTTTGACTATGATGAAGACTGGTTGAATGTTTCATCTCAAAAGGCATATTTCGCCCATTCCATTTCAAACTTGGATGACGTGCAGACAAATGGGTCGGATCCAACATATGAGAAGATAGGCCCCTTCATCTATTATGAGAATACAACACGCGAAATCTTGGATTTCGATTACGAGGAAAATACCATCACCTACTCTGGATATGAAATTTACGAGTGGTGCGAGGATTGTACTTGGACTGATGAACAGGGGGTTGAGCACTCTTCTGTTTCCGGGGACACACTAACTAACCAAGTAAACATCTTGTGGAATACCCAAAGGGTTGCTGGGATGAACACTGGAATAGAATATCTGGAGATTTTCGCCCAGGGCATGTTTGCTTCACAAATGATTGAATTCGATCTGAAATATAGGGCCCCGAGCATTTGGGCTTCAGAAGACATCGGAGTAATGATGTCCAGCATGACTGGAGACGAGGCGCTGGCTGGCGCATATGTCGGTGCTGGTGGCACAGATGAAGGAGCAGGTGGCGATATAGCAGCTGCCTTCCAAGGTCTCGAGCAGTCCGTAATGTACGATTCTGTAGACCCGTCAACCGGGCTCTGCATCGCCTTGACTTGTGAATTGGGGCCAATGCTTGTAGCAGGAATGGGAGCTCCTGATGGGGCGCAGGTTACCCAGACGAGAGCCGCTCTCTACGGATATGCGGATAGATCAGAGCCAGAGCTCTCGGCAATAGACCTCGGGGTCTACGCACTAGCAGGTGGGGCATTCGCCGCTAGAGGAGGGGGGGACGAAATAAACAACCAGACCCCGCAGTTGAGAGAGAGGTTCCAAGAGGTCAGTGGAGTTAACATCATCAATCCTGAGACTCTGGAATTCCTTCTTTTCGATGACTTCAATGGTCTACTTGGGACTTTCACCCTCTCTGGGGTCACCCTCCCCGGAATGGTTGTCGGACTTCTTCTGCCACTTCAGAGCGCAGACTATTTCACAGCCATGGAGACGTACAACGTCGGACTTCTGACAATTGTGGATATCGCTGAATATGCCGAGACTTGGGTCGGACTTGGCCTGCTAGGATCGCCTACCGAATTCGAGAAGATATTACTCGGAGGCCAGGGCACCCTGACCGCCCCTGAATGGTGGCAAGGGGCCTTTGGAGGATTAGACCCTCTGGCAGGAACCTATGTCGAAGTAGGATTAAACATTGGAGACCACGTTGGAATGGCCTCCCTCTCAGCCGAAAAGGCTGATTTCATACTCAACGACGAGAGCATTGGATTGAAGACGACCTTCTCCAGAGATTTCGTCTACGGAGAGCTATCAGGAATGTCGCTTCCTGACGAGAATGGTGATCAGTACGTTTGGGATGACGCCTATGTCGCGAACCTGTATGACATTGATGAGGACTCTGCCGCGGCACTTAGATCATGGGTTAGCGATTTCGTTTTCGACGTCGTCATGCCTGTTCTAATCACTTTCCTCAGTGGAAACACCGAGTACTACTCCATGCCCATAACCCACTGGCTATTCGGATTCAGTGATGCCGCGAGTGCCGCTTTCGGATTCTTCCCTTGGGTTAGCCTGGAAACTAACCTTACCTTCTATGGATCCGATGGAATTGGAACTGGAGACTTCTCCGTATACAAGATGAGCACAGCAGGGGAAACAAAGGGCCAGAGGATGGCACAGGGTTACATCAATTCAGACGGAGACGGGATTTGCGACTACGACTATGACGAGTCGGGCGTATTCCTTGGGTATGACTTGGAGTGCGAGGCTGGCCAGGTATACGGAATGACCGAGTACCTGACTTGGAGAGCCCCACACAGAGAGGAAGGAGCGCTCAACCTACTTTCGGATCATGCTGGAAATACCGACAAATCCCTAATGGGGACTATAGGAGGGGTTTCTGCACCTCTTGCTAGTCCCAACGATCCCTTCCTAGTGAATGTCGCTGGGTATGCCATAGCGACATCCGAGGTAGGAGAAGATGTCACGTTCAAGGGAATACCAATGGTTGAACACACAGTTAGCCTAGATCCTGCTAAGACTCAGATTCAAGGAAAGATCCTGGGGGCTGGTAATTGGGTAGATGCGCTCCCTGGAGCTCTTCCTGTGTATCTCGGGGCGGATATCGACATGAAGGTCGAGCCAATATCTAATGCAGTTATGTACGGCAAGGTGAAGGTGGTCTTCCATCTAGATATGAGAGGTACAGGTTCTACTGATCCAATAATTGGTGAGGATACCATGGAAGTCTTCGAAATTCATACATTCAGTGAGATAGCTGATAGCGATGCATCCGACTTTAATAGCCAAGTAACGGACAATATGGGTCCGTTCGGTTGGACTAACTTCGGCGGTAGCGTAGGAGGAACGCTTGCTATTATCTCGTACGTACAAGCACTGTTCTACGTTCTTGGGATAGGACTTCTTGGCTACGGTGGAATAGTCATGAAGGATGAAGACGGAAACTAGGCCATTTTGAGAAAAATGAATATGGCCAGTTTCCCCAAGTCAGCGTGAAGCCAGCTCGCGAAGGGTTTGAACCCCTTAGCACAAACGGAGGGGCATGCAGGGAGGACCGAGGTGGTTCCCATTACTTGTCGTGGCCTCCATGCTGGCGAGCGTTTCGGGAGGAGGGATGGCCGCTGGCCAAGAGCTGGCCTCCGATGAAAATGCATGTCTGGACGTCTGCATAAATGAAGTGATGACGAACGCTGATGGTCCGGATCAAGGGATTTTCCCGCAGGGTGAATGGGTTGAGCTATACAATTCTGGATCCGAAGGAGTCAGTCTTGAAGGATGGGCGATAGTGGACATAGGCGGATGGTATCATCCAATTAATGAGCAAACCTGGGTCGGTTTCGAAGACCTTGATTCGCCATTCATTCTAGAGCCGGGCGAGTTTGCAGTAATTGCGGAGAATGAAATCGGGACACTTAGGCTAAATAACGGCGGCGAGACGATTTTTCTTAGAGACTCAGGGGACATGACGATTGATGAGATTGAGACAGGAGTTGCTTCAAATGGCGTATCCAAAATTGCAGATTCCACAAACAATGGCGGAGTATGGGTGGATTCCGAAACGCCGAGTCCTGGATATCACAATCCTGGCAGCAATGGGGGAGGGGGACCGATTGACGTCCAGATCTCATGGTGGGATGGAGATTATGATGTAAAATTCACAAGAATTATGCCGGGGGAGGTGCCGGGGAGAAGCAATGATTGGTTCGAAATAAGTAACACGGGGGACTTTGAAGTTGATATCTCTGGTTGGAACGTAACCAAGATGGGGCCATCGGGGCCATTCCACTCAACTATACTTTCATTGCAAATACCCCCTCAATCATCGGTGGTAATCTCGGAGAATCCATACAACCTTTTTCTTGATGGGGGGATTGAAGCGCTGGATGCCAATCAAGTTCTAAGTGCCCCTCCGTGGCTTGTAAATTCAGGCGGATCTTTGATTCTGTATGAGCCCAATGGAACTGCGGTGGATTCAGTCGTGTATGGAGGGGGCATAGCAGAAATAGACGGATGGGAGGGGCCTGCAATATCTGTCCCAGGAGACGGGTCTCCTGGACTTATCCTAATCAGGGGATTGGGATGTGGGGACTATCCAGATACAGACTCTGGCTCGGATTGGGAATCTAGGTGGGTAAGAATTGGTGCTTCTACGTTCTGTGATGGGGGAGAGTTTTCTACTGAAGATGGCTCTAGGGCTCTGGCATCTATTGGCCCTGATACGGCTTTCAGTGATCTTATTCAGTGGATAGGGTCGGCAGAAGATGATATTCACTTGCATGTTTATCAATTTATGAGCCCTGATTTAACGAATGCACTAATTTCGGCAATCGGGAGAGGCGTGGAGGTAACCCTGTTGCTTGAGGAGGGGATTCTAGATGGATCTTCTACAGTGGACAATCAAAGGGGACATGCCCAAGCGATCCATGATGCAGGTGGATTAGTTCTATGGATGGAGGACCCCTCAGAAATCAGCTCACCTTACAGGTACATCCACAGCAAAGTGGGAGTAAGGGACTCGAAGAGTGTTTGGATATCATCTGGGAACTGGAAAGATACTAGTTTACCCCCCGATCGGATCGGCAACAGGGAGTGGTCCCTAATCTTAGATTCAGAGAATCTAGCTGACCTAGTTCTATCGAGAATGGCCTGGGACGAGAACCAAAACCATTTGCATGTATCGGTACATCAATCTAGACATTCGCCCTCGAGCGATTGGGAAATGGGCACGACCTCTCTGACATATGATATTTCTGAACCTGTATACCACCAGGGTCCTTTCTCTGGCAAACTGGTTACCTGCCCCGATGACTGTGTAGATTCGATAGTAGAGATGATTTCCTCATCGGAAACCTCGATTGACCTATCTGTACAATACCTAGATTTAGACTGGTATTGGGGGTTCGGGGACAACCCAATTATCGAGGCACTACATGATGCAGCAATTAGAGGAGTGGAGATTAGGCTAATCCTAAACGGATTCTACGCGGAGTGGGATGAAGAGATTAGGAATACAATCCACATGTTTAACACCGAATGGAATGGTTCACAGGGACTCGATACAACAGCACGGCTAATGTCCACATCGGATAATATAACCAAGCTACACAACAAAGGTGCGATAGTTGACGGTTCAAGTGTTCTCGTTGGGAGCATGAATTGGGGATCAAGTGCTGCTCTTAGAAACAGGGAGATGGGGATTCTCCTTCATGATCAATCTGTGGCCTCAAACTTCGCTGCGTCGTTCGAAGAAGATTGGTCCAGACTAGATTCAAAAACCGACTCTGACGGAGACCTCATGCCTGACTATTGGGAAGATCTGTATGGTTTGAACCGGCACTCCGCCGCAGTAATTGGCACTGCCCTCAGCGAGCAATCAATGGACCCAGACTTGGATGGACTTGATAATTTGAATGAGTACCTTCTAGGAGGGGACCCTCTTGTTAGCGATACCGATGGTGACTGTATTCTAGACGGCAGTGAGCGCGACTTTGCTCAGAGTGTTCTTCGTTCTCCCAATATAGCGATGCTTTCCAGTGATGCCGACGAAAATGGGATACTTGACGGTATCCAGTGGGGATGTGATGATTTCCCAACAGGAGGGGGCCCTTTGGAGAATGATACTACAGACGAGGGCAACACAACAATTGAGGAAGAGGAGAAGGACTCAGGATTCATCAACATCAGAGAAGACGCTATGTCCAGGCCTGGGGCTGGATTTTTGTTTGGATTGATTATACTATCTGTTTTTTCGCTAGCAGTTTCCGCATGGATATCTTTCAGAAAGCCGGCTAACTCCACCGATGAGATACTAATTGATGACTCGGGATACAGATTCGATCAAACTGAAAATGAATTAGCCATCCTCAAAGGAACTAGCTTTGACAAAACATCTCCCGACTCCAGATCATTGACTAAGGGGAAGGACGATGGGGAACATGGCCGTATCGTCCTGGATGGTTTCGGTTTCGATAGGACTAAGACCACCAGAGACGAAATCCAATGGAGATTGGATTCAGGACAAACCATGGATGAGATAAAGGCTGATCTCAGCGAGGAAGAATGATGTCCGGAACGATTAGCGAATTTATTGATGGCGTAGTCGATGGTAGCTTATCTGACGAGGACGTGATTAGCTGGCTAGTTGGAGTTTACGAAGATGGCTTGCCTCAACTAGAGACCATTGAGCTCACAAGAAAAATGATGACATCCGGTAGAACCATTAGATGGGAGCCAGGAGAAACTGGTTTGGTCGATAAACACTCAACTGGTGGCGTAGGAGACAAGGTTTCAATTGTCTTGGCTCCTGCTTTGGCTGCGTGTGGGATGAAAGTCCCAATGATCTCTGGAAGAGGGCTGGGGCACACTGGTGGAACACTCGACAAGTTGGAGTCTATTCCAGGATTCAGGACCAACTTGAGCTTGGAGGAAATGCAAACGCAAATCAGGGAGATTGGCATAGCTATGGTGGGTCAAACAGAAGAGCTGGTTCCTGCAGATAAGAGGCTCTATTCTTTGAGGGACGTTACAGGAACTGTGGCTTCAGTGCCTCTAATAACCTCATCAATAGTATCCAAGAAGGGGGCAGAGGGCATATCCTCACTTGTATTGGATGTCAAATTCGGAAGGGGCGCATTCATGAAAGACATCGTGAAGGCTAGAGAGCTAGCAAATTCTCTGGTAGGGACTTCCAATGGATTAGGGATTTCGACCATCGCGGTTCTATCAACAATGGATTCGCCGATAGGGAACAGCGTAGGGAACTCTGTCGAAATCTTGGAAAGTGTTGAGGCGATGTGTGGCAGAGGGCCAGATGACCTTGAAGAGTTGGTCTGCGTTTTGGGGGGACTTCTTTTGGAATCTGAAGGAATCTGTGAAGACTTCACCGATGGAGCTTCAATGATTCAAGATAGCTTGTATGATGGGGCCGCATTAGAAAAGTTTAGGCAAATGATAACTGCACAAGGAGGGGACTCCTCGATTCTAGAGACAGATGCATCGCTAATGAGAGGACTCGGCCTTCTTGATAGCGGATTGGAGTCAACAACTGTTCAGTTCGGCAAAGGGGGTTGGATTTCGGAGATTGATGCAATGCAAATTGCTGAAATTTGTCTCGAAGTTGGAGCGGGCCGACTTTCTAAGGGAGATACCATTGATCACCAGGTTGGATTAATTATTGATGTGCAAATAGGGGACTACGTTGAGCATGGGGATGACTTGGGCACTATATATCATCGTGGAGAAATCGGTTCGGGGATTACCGAAAAGCTGGTATCCTCAATAGGAATTACGGACTCTAAACCGCATTTTGGACCCAGGATTGTAGAGGTCGTAAAATGAGGTTGCGCCATATCGACAGAATAAGAGCAGTGGCAGTATTGTGCATGGTAGAAGTACACACAGCAGCCATACTTCCGCCAAAGGGAATGACAGTAGGTGACCCGGGTGCTTTCATAGCCGCGGCGTTCGGGGGTATGGCGGCTCCATTGTTCGTGATGATATCAGGATGGGGAATCCACAAGAGTGCAATTAGAAGGTCCTTAGAAGGACCTACAGGTTCCCCTGGGTGGGTCAATTGGATTGTTCCTAGGTTGGCCGTACTTGTTTTTTGCCAGTTTTTGGTGAATGTTCTTCTCAATGTCGAGAGGGGAGGGAGATTCGAATGGCATACTCCCGGAGTATTGACGTTGCTCGCTTTTGCCTCTTTGATGGCGCCCTTATTGGTAAGACTAACAATTCGCACTAGGACATCTCTTTTGTTGATGATGGCAGTTTCCCCAATAATCCTGGGAGACGCGTCGGGACTAGGCTGGACTTGGTGGGACAGGGTTTCATCAGAAGGATCGGCCGAGTGGATAGCGAGGCTCCTATGGAATGGAACTTACCCCGTTGTGCCATGGATGTTCTACATCATCCTAGGTACATTGTTACATGATACTTCAGGGAATCGTATGATCCGCGAGAGATTCATTGCAATAGGCATTGGAATGACTTTGATCACCATAATATTCTCATTTTTGAGAGGAATCCCATGGGCTCTTACCGAAGGAAATGCTGTATTGACTTTCTTCCCAGCCAGTACGGCTTTCCTAGTTGTTTCTGGTACATTCGCGCTCTTGGCCCATAGGATACTCGAAGGAGATGAGGTAGATGGTGGAGATCCATGGAAAGGAGATAGTCTGTCATTCCTCGAACCATTAGGAAGGGTTACTCTGACCGTCTATGTCGCTCACTTCGCTGTACTGGGAGCTGTCGCATTAGTCATGCAAGGTGAGCCTCGTCTCGAGTTTGCTCCATCATTTATCGCTACAATCGGACATACAATAATCTGGATACCAATCGCGATACTTCATCAGCGTCACTGTCCAAATATTTGTTTTGAGGAGTTGTTGCGAAGAGTCAGCCATTGAGAGATTAATCCAGAAGATAATCTGTTGACCAGTTTATGGGGCCGAACCAAACTGATCCCTCTTCGTTTGTAGCCACGATTCTTCCGTAATATTCGGTACCACAACACGCCAGCCCGGTAATGGTTCGTGAGTGATTACCAACTGTTGTACTGCCAAAACTAGCACTGCCTTCCCAGCCCGATGTCTGATTTCCCATATCCGCCCTCCCATAGTAGAACGTCAGAGTGGTATTCGTCCCATTGTCATAGGTATCCCATGAAATTGTGACGGAGTTGGAATCTGAGGGGTCGTTGGAGGAGAGATTTCGGATAATGGCTGAGTAGGCATAGTACTCCCCGCGTAAGGGATCTTCTACCCATACTGGGAGATGGGCCAAAGCATCGAATGTCTCCTGAGTGAGTGGGAATCCCCATGCTTGATGGTATGGAGCTAGATTGTATCCTGTGGAGTTTGAAATGTGGAGGACCCAATCATTGAATTCTTCTAAATCGTCTGACGGAACTTCATCGCCTGAAAGATTGTAGTAGATTCTTAATGCCTCGGTAATCGGACCCCATCCCCATTCTTCCTTGATGATTAGGTATGTATCCAGTGCTACCCATACTGACCAGTTTGCGATGTCTGGAGAATCTTCGAAGTAGCTCCTCATTCGCGATTCTCTTTGATCTGGGTTGATCGCTCTATGCCCCTCAACACCGACTAATTCCTCCATCAGGTAAACGCTAGCGAAATTGCAACTAGTCTCAGTTGCTCCTGGAAGAGTCGAAGGCATCCATTGGTGATTATGGCCAAGTTCGTGAAACATTCCCCAGTCCCCATTCTCAGACATGTAAGATACATTGACTACGTCGGGGACGCTGAGGTCATGAGCCATGAAAGGGTATCCAGAGTGCATCCATCCAGCTGAAATCTGGGCATCAAATACGGCCCTCTCTACTCTTGGCCATGGGAGGAAACCGTAGAGTTCGTGCTCCATCTCCAGTGCTTCATCCCACCAGTTCATCAAATCGTCTGGATCTTCTAGATCTCTTATCTCATTACTAGGCACTGTCAGGATAAACTGATCACTGCCAATTTCCGCCCAAGGCGCAGGATCATGACGATGCTCTTGTAGCCATTGGGAAACATCTGTTTGGCCATGGATATAGGTCGGGGCCTTCACAGCATTGGATATTGTGACTTGAAAATCACCCAATGTAGATCCAGGGGATATGGCGATGTATATCGGCCCTCCGAATGCATTGCCGACCTCCATGTATTGTTGATCAACATGCCACCATCGTACAATCTGGGGGTGGCGATGTAACTGACTTTTGTCCCACAAATTATCACTATGAGCACCCACGAGAACGTATGTATCCGAGTCGACTGCAATAGGGGGGAGTGTCACAGTAACCACCTCTCCCGGCGCGGCATACAATCCAGTGGTCATTCTGATATGGGATCTAGCCTGAGAGTAGCCGAAGTTACTGGGCAGGCCACTCTGATTTCCGTTGATTTCAACCGTTCGAGATATTCTAGTGGCGTTAGCTGGAACCTCCCCTGGGAATTCAACATGGCTTGGATGAGAGGGTAATTCGTCGGCTGGAAGATTTTGTGTTAGTGCGGCTTCGACTCTCAACAACGTATCTGCCACTGGATCCTCCCCCATGTTATGGCCCACGTCCTGCCAAAGGGTACCATATTCAATGACTGACCAACCTGTGACGTTGACCACCTCCCTGAGCGGTGACCAGAACTCAGTGAAGTCCAGAGTCACCACGTCCGTGCAAACAGATAGGATCTCATCTGCAACAGCGGCATCTTCAATAGAGAGGGAATGATTGTTTATCCTATCACCTCTTATCGCCTTGATTGCCGCATGAGGAGTAGATAATTCATGTGGGAAATTAGACAAATCGACACTATTGTAGCCCCATGCGTTAGAAACGAATAGCCCAGTTGTTTTGGCAATCTTATTGCCGGGATAGTTATGCCCTAAACCTGTATTTGAGTAAGACCAATACCAGGCATGCCCCCCCATGATAAGGCCACCTCCATTCAGCATGAAATCGACCAAGGCCTGATTATCTTGGTCATCATGCCCGTTCCAGAACTCATCCAGTAAGCAATCCAAGCCAGAGAGATCTGCAGGCGTCACAGATAGGTGAACAGTGTGGCCTTCAGCGTTTAGCTCGTCCTCAAAGTCATCGAATCCGGCACCATAAGAAAGACCAACATTTGCATTCTCCCCACAGGCCCACTCAACGGCACGTAGGGAAAACTCAGTCTCCTCCTCTCCATGCCCATCGACCCAACTCTCGTGGCCATATCCGAGCATCTTACCCCGACCGACGTGACTGGCAGAGATAACCGGAATATTAGTGCCATATCCACCTTCCGCGAATCCGACAGGGAATGAGAACTCTCCAATAGGAATTATGGGAGAAGGCCATCCTCCCCATTTAGTCTCACCGATACCCCTCAGTAAGTCGGATTGGTCTGCTTGAAGATCATGAACCGCGATCCAGATCATTAGCTCTGACGAGCCTCCCGAGTTGTTTGCCCAGATAGTATATCTCATCCATTCTGTCCTCTCTGTTGGAGTGCCCAAAATATCCCCTGAATGCAGTGACAACCCCGCTGGAAGTTCTGGATAAATCTCCCATGTTTCAATATCGGGGCCGTCATTTTTTACCGGGATGTTAATACTTTGATTAGAACGGAGTGCGAATTGATCACTGTACCAGGATATTTCCCCCGGAGGAGGGCTAAGGATAGTTAATTCCAGAGTTGTGTATGCTGAGCCTCCTGAATTATTCGCCCATATGGTATGATTTGATTGTCCTAAAAATCTGACTATTCCGGAGATGAAGCCATCCTCTGAGATTTCCAATTCACTAGGCAACGGAGGATCGACAGACCATTCTTGCACGGGACCTCCGAGCAACATTGGAGGGCCGATTTCACAGTATGAATCCAATACGCATCTCAGAGTTTTACTTGGATACTGAATGGACTCTGGCATGGGAGCGAGAATTACGATCTTTAGGACAGCGCTAGCAGAGCCCATCGCATTGACCCCTGTGATTGTGTGAGAGACGCCCTCTGACTCCGCCAAGGGAGTTCCCGAGATTACTCCGGATTGGTCCATTTCCATTCCGATAGGCAGTTGTGGACTGACCGACCAACTCTGGGGCCCATCACCTTGGAATGAGGGGGTTAGTGCCTGTATCTCAGTACCTGCCACCAGTGTAATCGAGTCCTCCCCGTAGAAGAGTTGTGAAGGTGGCTCCTTAGGCCTGCAAGAGTCGCCAGTGAATACCTCCTGAATTGTGCAGTCTTCTGGGGTCAGGATCTCTACGAAACAATCTGGATGGGTAGGATGTGTCTGGCAGTCTAAATTTTCATGCTGCTCGGTCTCACTTTCGAAAAGTCCCAAACAGCCCGAAGTAAGCATCAAAACACAGAGCGTCAGTGCTGTCGGACGTAGTCGACGCATAAAGTTGCGAATAGGCTCTGAGGAATAAGTATGAGGCAGAAACAGTCGCGGTCAGGGGTATGCTGGACCTGGTTCGAAGCAGTATCTTACAGTTTGGAATTCGGATTTGAACTCCGAAATGTCTGATTTTATTGAGCTATGGTTTTCTTCGGAATTGAGTGACCTGGAGAAATATCTCGCAATCTCAGTCATTTCCTGTACCCCCATTCCGACTCTGGTGAGCTCGGGCACTCTTAGCCTTAGTCCGCTTGGTCCCGACATGGCTTTGGTGTCCCCGGGCAACATATTCATATTGGTTATAATCCCACATTTTTCCAGTCTATCAGCGGCCATCATTCCTGCTCCGGAGTCTGGGGCGCCGTGTCGAGTCAATACCTGATGACTCTCCGTAAAACCCCTATCTTCGGCTAAAACGTCGAAACCTTCCGATGAAAGTGCTTCCCCCAATGCCTTAGCATTCCTTACTATGTCACTGGCATAGTCCAATCCAAATTGCTCAAATTCCGCCAACGCGACTGCCTTGCCCGCAACATGGTGCAAGTGGTAGGAAGAGCATACTCCGGGGAATATTGAGTTATTCAGCTTCTTGTGGAATGATGGGTCATCGGAATTGGACAGTAGGAAGCCCCCTTGAGGGCCGGGAAATGTCTTGTGACTGCTCCCAGTCATGACATCTGCACCCTCCCTCAGAGGATCTTGGAACATCCCTCCGGCGATCAATCCCATCACATGGGCACCATCGTACATTACCTTGGATCCACATTCATGGGCGGCGTCCGCAAGCTCCTCCAGAGGAGTCGGAAATAGGAAAACCGACTGTCCAAAGAGGACCAGATTAGGCTCATTTTCCCTAATCATGGAGAGTGAAGCATCGATGTCAGGCTCCATCCTTTCCTCGTTCCAAGGGTAGGTTATCAGTTCCAGTCCCCTTACGCCCACAGCTCCCATTCTAGCATGCGAAATGTGTCCGCCGTCAGCGGTTGAGACTGCGGTAATTTTGTCTCCGGGCTTTGCTAAAGATTTGAGCGCCCCTATGTTTGAAACCGTGCCTGAGGTTGACTGGATATTAGCAAAATTACAGTTGAAAACCCGCATAGCAGACTTGATTCCTATCTCCTCGATGGTGTCGAAATCGTCACAACCCTGATAGTACCTTTTACCGGGGAGTCCCTCAGCATATCTGCCGTGCAAATCTGAATTGCACGCCTTTCTCACCAAGGGACTCAGAATATTCTCACTGGCGATCATTGGAATACTGTCCCGATAGTGATTTCCTGAGTCTTCTACTGCTCGTAGGATATCTGTCGCCGCATCTCTTGGTTCCACACCTCCCCAACGAAGGGAGGTCAAAGAGTTTAACGGAATGGAAACTTCTAGGATAATGTGGATTAACGTAACCGTTATTGAATTGTCCCCTTCATGAGGGGCATGACACAGCGCCGCTTGCTAATGCCGATAATCATTGCAACGATTTTACTTACATCTGCCCAGATTGTCTCTGCTAATGACTCGGATGGTGATGGGACCGACGATTTGTATGACGATTTCCCCAATGATCCGTGCGCTGATACAGATACAGATGGCGACGGTTTGCCCGATACTGTAGTTAGCGGTTGCACCTCTTATTCAGTTACAGCATACACGTCGTTCGAAGATCCTTTTACAAACGGTGCAAAATATTATGACACTGGAAACCAGTCCCAGAGCAGATATCTCTGGAATAATGCGAATGAGCCTCATATCGCTCATAACCAAACCACAGGCTCCGAGATGGGCTTTAGCCTATTTTACAGATCGACTGGAGGCGTGGGACTAACAGATGGTGACTTCTTCGGAACAGCGAATTACACTGGTACTGTAGGAAATTACACTGATGGGGCACAAGGTTATCAGATGGGCGACGTTGATGGGTCCGCTACGTTAATCTTGGATTCTGTGGATGCGGACTCTTTGGCTCTAGATATTTTCATTCAGGGGGGGTCCAGCAATAGCTACGAAGCCTCAGATAACCTAATTGTCAGATTTGTGGGAGCCGCCTCAACGGTAGAACTGGTGAATGTGACTGGTGCTACTGGCGGTAGCAATAACGGGGGTTTTGCGACATATATGGGAGTATGGACTAGCCTTAGTGGTGACATAAGTTCCCTTGGACAAGGAAATTTAGAAATTGAATTTATATCTAATTCTCAGACTGAATCCGTATATATCGATAATGTGGCATTCACCTCTTCATCACAATTGGTAGAGGATACCGACGATGATAACGATGGATGGGATGACGTTGATGAGGTAACTTGTGGAACAGACCCTCTTGATTCGAATGATATTCCCTCTGACAGCAATGGGAATGGCGTTTGTGATGCGACCGAGGGAGATGACTTTGATGGCGATGGGATACCAAATGACGACGACCCGGATGATGACAACGATGGTTACGACGATATCTATGACGCATTTCCTCTAGATCCAACAGAGTGGGATGATGCGGATGGCGATGGTATCGGGAGCAATACTGATACAGACGATGACGGAGATGGATGGTCTGACTCAGATGAGGCAGACTGTTTGACCGACTCAGGTTCTGCATTTAGTGTTCCTGACGACAATGACGGGGATGGTGCCTGCGATATCATGGACATTGATGACGATAATGATGGGTATGAGGACGAAAATGACTGTGCCCCCTACGATCCAAATATTTCCCTTTTGGATTGTGACGGGGTATGTGGCGGACCCTCGGTGATTGATGCCTGTGGGGTTTGTGGCGGTGATGATTCTACCTGCTCAGATTGTGCAGGCGTTCCGAACGGGGATGCTGTAATTGATGAGTGTGGCATTTGTGTTGTTGGTGGCAATCAAACGACGTGTGTCATAGATTCAGATGGAGATGGGGTTGATGATGACTCCGATATGTTCCCTGATGACAATCAAGAATGGGGCGATTTTGATGGTGATGGAATTGGTGACAACGCAGATACGGACGATGATGGGGATGGATGCGAGGACTCTAATGACGATCTTCCAACCAATGCGAATGAATGCTTTGACACAGATGGTGATGGAATTGGTGACAACGCAGATATGGATGATGACGGAGATGGATGGTCAGACGATGACGAGGTGAACTGCGTGGGCGAAGGTGATAACCCACAATTGGATGCTGATTCAACCCCAGTTGATTCCGATGGGGATGGTTTGTGCGACCATCCGATGGACCTTGACGACGATAATGATGGTTGGAGTGACGAAGATGAAGAGTCATGCGAGACAGAAAAGGCAGACCCAAACGAAGCGCCCACCGACATCGATACGGATGGAATTTGTGACCAGTTAGATCTAGATGACGATGGGGATGGTGTGCCGGACACTGATGACTCGTTTCCCACTGACGTATCTGAATGGATGGATACGGATGGGGACGGGTTGGGAGACAATTCCGACTTGGATGATGACGGGGACCAGTTCTCCGATGAAGATGAAGCAGAATGTGGGAGCAATCCTTCAGACTCTGACTCTACACCGGGGGACTCCGACGGAGATGGTATTTGTGACTCACTTGATGATTTCAACGATTCTGAAAGCGATGATACTCCGGGATTGGGAATAATATCCGCGATATCCGTTCTTGCTTTAGCTGCGATAGCTAGAAGAGAATGATGGCGCCGACAGCAGGACTCGAACCTGCGACCTGTGGATTAACAGTCCACCGCTCCACCAACTAAGCTATGTCGGCCCGATCCGGTCGGCTCATACCATGTTCATCAATGAATCGGAATCATTCCCATTCAATTGTGCCGGGAGGTTTGTGAGTGATATCATACACAACACGATTGACTTGGCC
>Ga0160422_10000504_pt1 | contig 23628 bp, 35 predicted proteins | sample Fk160mmetaG_FD_108192 | JGI IMG/M metagenome (GOLD analysis project Ga0160422, IMG submission 108192) | Marine microbial communities from the Central Pacific Ocean - Fk160115 60m metaG | ecosystem: Environmental > Aquatic > Marine > Oceanic > Photic zone | place: The Central Pacific Ocean...
AAGAAACTTATACACTACATTTTAATCGGAATAATGCTCAACTGGAACGTGGCCGTGTTCGCTGAAGAGGACCAAGGTTGCGAGTGGAAGACATTCGAAGAAACCGACACATACATCATGGAGAACTGTGTGCATCCGGATGGTGGTTATCAGGCACGTGTTAGGCAGAAACCTGTTGAGGGACTTAATATTACAATAGTAGAAGCACCCAAGAAAAAAGAAAATCCTATAAAAGAATTCAAAGACAAGGTAAAAGAAGCACCTCAGATAGCAGAAAAAGTAGAAAAAATTGAAAAAGTGCAAGAAGAGATTATTGTTACAGAAAAAAAAGTAAAAGAATTAAAAGAAGAGAAAAGTGTAGCAGAAAAAGTTGAGGAACACGTTGAGAATAAAATACTTGCTGAAACACCCGTTACGGATACAGAAAAACCCGCAGTCAAAGAAGAAATAAAAAAAGTAGAAATTAATAATAAATCAGATGAGAAACTTGTTGAACAAGCCACAGAAAAAGAGTGGGCAGAAGTAGATGCCACTAAAAATGTTGATTGGATGCAACTTCATGAAATGTTACCTAGACTTATCGTTGAAAACGAAAAAGTAAAAGCGGCAGAACTTGAGTACGAAGCGGCCGTTGAATCTCTTAAATCAGAATACACAGCATACTATCCACAGGTAACAATATCAGTGGGTAATAATTGGGAAGATGACCGAACACCAAGCAAAGGAACATATCCAAATAATACAATAGCACACGACTCCAAACAAGGCATACAGAAAAGTATCACAATCACACAGATGATATGGGACGCAGGTAGGACTAATGCGATGATAGACAAAGCAAAGGCAACTGCACAACAGGCCTACTACCGATTAGAACTGACAAAAGAAGATGTGGTGATGGAAGCCATAAATGCTTGGTTGAATCTACAGAAAGCATACAACACACACGAAGCAAACAAGAAAGTTGAAGCCAATGCAAAGATCACTCTTGCAATGACAATAGAGAAAGTTAAGAAAGGTGAAGGTTCCAAATTGGAACAACTGCAAATAGAACAACAATACAGAACATATCAAACACTGTCGATGACCAGCAGACTAGGACTTGATAGTGCAATACAGAGATATCAAAATGTTTGGAGATTCTTCCCACACAATATCGCAGAAATGCCAACACCTATCGCTGACTTATTAGGATTAATTCCACATCAAGGCACAGAGGTTGTGAATAACACAAATCTTAAAATTGCGAGACAAGACGTTATAATTGCAGAAGAACAATTGAATTTTGACAGGGCAGAATTCAAACCAAGAGTGGACGGCAAACTTTCATACACAGAAAAGGATGGAGAGTTAAGTGGTGGATACAACACACACGATGCACAAAAGGAAGAGTGGAGAGCAGACATCACAATGACTTGGAAGATATTCAACTTTAAGAACAAACACATGACTAACGCGGATCATCACAGATTGAACGCGGCACACAGCAGATATCATGATCTTATGAGAACAACAGACGAGCAGTTCAAGAACGCATGGAACAATTATGTGTTGGTTGAAAAGAACTTGGAAACACTGAAACGTACGGTAGAAATCAACGATGAGATGTACAAGTTGACGTTGGCTGACTTCCAAGCAGGTAACTCGCCCATAATGGCAGTGTTTGGCATGAAGACTGCACACTTGATGGCCGAAGTTGCTTATCAAAACGCACAGATTGATTGGCAGATAGCAAGATACCAATTACACAAGGTACTTGGCTTGGTAAATCCTATCATCAAGTAATCTAAATCATTAAATACACATAAAATGAAAAGTCTTATCCGACATCTATCCAAGGAACCTGGCACAGCATCAATGCTGTTAACCAGCAGTTTCATAATTGGTATTTGTGCATTGGCACCAGCATTGTTTGTGATAATTGTGTTGAACAAGTATCTCACATCGGGAGTCACAGCAACATTGATAAGCCTGTCTATAGGCGCAGTATTGGCAATAGCATTTGAGTTCACCTTCAGACAGAACAGGGGCAAAATGATGACCGCTTTCAATCAACGTGTGTATGATCCTCTGTTGAAAGCATTCGCAGAAAAATTTAACAAAGCAGGACAACTCACAACACAGCAATATAAAAATTTGGATGGTGCAGGCACCATGGTTAAAAATATGAGGACATCGGGTATTACAAGTTGGATATTGGATTGGCCTTTCGTGTTGCTGTTTTTGATTGTGTTGCTGTACATAAATTGGGCCGCATCAATAATCACTGCCATATTCATGTTGATCATGTACTTCTTGATCACATGGAAAAGGAACGTTTCCATGTCACAGGACACACAGAGCAACATAGAAATATTTTTAAATGGCCTACAGACAATAGTAATCATGTCGGTTGGTGCCATGATGATAATGGCAGGCACACTGGACATTGGGTTACTGATTGGTTCTAACATATTGGCCGCCAGGGCATTACAAGGAACCAGCAAATATGCCAAGGCAACAGAATTTTTAAAACAACGTGATCGAGCAGTAGGGGAAATAATAAATTATGTCAAAGGCAAGTAACAGATTCTTTTTTGCCATCACAACTTTGTTTGTGATAATCTTCGCATGGATGTCATTTGCAAAAGTGGATATAACAACACAGGCAGTTGGAATCGTAGTACCTGAGAAAAACATAACACAACTAGGCACAATGGTCACAGGAGAAATTGTTGCTGTAAATTACAAACAAGGAGACGTTGTAAAGAAAGGTGATGTGATCATAACAATCAATCCTGGAGTGGGTTATGAGCCAAGAGATATTGTTGCAAACATTGATGGTAGGATACAGGAACTCACTTATAGGAATCCAGGTTCTGTCGTTAAACAGGGCGATGGACTTGCTATACTTGTACCATTAGATCAAAAATTAATTATAAACGGAAGACTGTTGGTTAAGGACAGAGGATATGTCACAGTTGGCATGGACGCAAAAATTAGATTAGCAAACCAAGACCAATTAAAATTTGATTCAATCAATGCAAAAGTGATATCCATATCTCCAGATGCCGTGCAGTCTGAGAGTGCCGCGTGGTATGACATAGAACTGGAAATAGAAAAAGAATTTTTCACAAGCGGAGACACTACATATAATCTTGTACCAGGGATCCACGTATATGTTTTTATTTTAACCGGGGAGAGAACAGTTTTAAGTTATATAACAACACCTTTCCACAACGGCATAGGCCAGGCGCTACAGGAAAGATAATGTTGACTTGGTTTCTATTAGGAATAATGATTGGACTACTAATCCGATGTTGTGCAAAACCGCACAAATCAGAAGAAGATAAATTTAAAGATCCATGGAATTGGACAAGTTTCGGAGGAGGCGGATGAGATTCCTTACAAGCATATGGATGGTTCTGATAGTGGCTGTCTTACTATTAGGTGTTCGTGTTGACAACAACGATTATGTCAAAACACTGAAATACAAAACTTGGGACTACTTTCAGATAATACATCCACGAGACGTTATAAGTGATTCCGTCACTGTGGTGAATATAACGGAAAAAGATCTCAAAGCATATGGACAATGGCCGTGGCCTAGACACATAATGGCAATGCTTCATGCTAGGATTGGCGATGCCGGTGCTATACTAGTAAACTACAATATACTTTTTGCAGAACCTGACAGGATGAGTGGTGTGGAATATTTAAAAAGTATGCCCATGACCAACGAATTGCGTGAGCAGTTAGGCAAAACATTATTAGACACAGATGCAGTTTTTTCAACTATGCTACGAGAATCTAATAGAGCCGTGTTGATGATGAGCGTTAAAAATGAACGTGGTGTTGAATTGCCAAGTACAACGCAAATAATCGAAAAGGGAGATGCAAAACCTTGGCTGTATGAATACGAAGGTATAGTTTCTCCAACACAAAAATTATCAGCAGGAGCGGCCGGTATGGGAGTAAATGTTACTTCGCCTGAACCAGATGCAGTAGTTAGAAAAATGCCAATGCTGATTCGTATAAATGGAAAAATATATCCGAGTATGATATTAGAAAATGTTAGATTGCTCAATGGTTCAAAAAGAATTAAAGTAATTGCTAAAGCACACGGAATTGACGAGGTGCTTGTAAGCAAGAAAGCAGGTGTACCTGTTAATCACAATGCAGAAATGTATATCCATTATGCCGAGCCAAGCAAGTATATACAAATGTCTGCCAGTGAAATATTTTCGGACAATTTTAATGAGAATAAAATCAAAGGAAGGATTGTTGTAGTTGGCCTAGATGCCGCAGGATTGAGTGTGCTGAAATACACACCACATGGATTGACAACCGATACCATGATTACTGCCCAAGCATTAGATACTTTGCTTACTGGAAAACATTTATTAAGAACACCACAAGCGGACACGTATGAAATAATATTCATGGCTATGTTAGGTTTGCTTATGATTATTTTGATCCCAAGAACATCTGTGTTATTCTCAGTACCACTTTTAGTGTTCACGTTGGGTGGAATAAGTTATGCATCATTCATGGCATATGCTAACAAAGGATGGTTGATCGATTCATCGTTCGCAGTGCTTTTCATTTTTTTAATTTGGTCGCATAGCACATATAACAATTTTGCAACACAAAGCAGATTAAGAAAACAGATCAAAAAACAATTTGAACATTACCTAGATCCTGGCATGGTTAAAAAATTACAGAAAGATCCTTCATTATTAAAACTTGGAGGAGAGACAAGGAACATGACCTTTTTGTTTTGTGACATAAGAGGCTTCACTCCTATCAGTGAGAAGTACAAAGGAAATCCCGAAGGACTCACAAAACTTATCAACAGGTTCCTAACACGCATGACAGATGTCATAATAGCCAACGGTGGAACCATAGACAAATTCATGGGCGACTGTATCATGGCTTTCTGGAATGCTCCAATAGAAAATATAAATCACAGAGAGTTGGCAGTAAAAAGTGCATTAGAGATGACAGTTGCGTTGAAAGAATTAAATATGAGACTGGTTGCGGAAGGTCTTCCACAAATCAACATCGGCATAGGAATAAACACAGGAGACGCACTTGTAGGAAATATGGGATCCGAACAAAGGTTTGATTATTCTGTAATTGGAGATGCAGTCAATCTTGCGTCAAGACTGGAAAGTTCAAGTAAAACTTTAGGAAAAACAATAGTGATAGGAGAGGACACAAGGCACACGATAGAAACATCTTATCCGTTTGAATATATAGACAGCATCACGGTAAAAGGTAAAACTGAAGAAATAAAGGTGTACACTGTTAAGGATTAAGTACTAGTATTATGAATGCGTATTGGAAATTGATAGCAGATCTAGGTCTACCGATAGTAGCGGCTATTGGACTAGGTGCATTTATTATGATAATAATCAAATACATCCTGGGAGGCATAGTAAATTCTATCAAATTTATTGAAAATGTTATCACACAATTGGATAACAGAGTCAAAACAATGAACAACGACATACTTAAAATTGATCAACAGGTTTCAGAACAGTTGAATATACCTCTTGATACTGACAGAATTGCCAGAGCCAATGGCAAGGAAGATGCTAGAAAGGATTAATGCAATTAACGAACACTGCATATACTATTTCAAATGTAATTCAAGACTATGGGTTTCCCATAGTTGCAGTTTTCTTTTTGGCATATTTTATCTATTATCTTTACAACTATATCACAAAAGAGATAACTCCAAAACTTGGTTCAACGTCAGCAACACTAATCAAATTGATAGACAGAGTTAGAATGCTTGACAACGATCTTATCAGGTTGGAAACCAAACTCAAGACAACAAGACTTCGAAAACAAAAGAAGAAGTAGTAATATTACTCTTAAAAATACACAGTAAATATTCAATAGGAGTTGATATGAAATTTTTCATGGTAATAATAGTTTGTATGACGGCAGATTTTTGCGAAGCAATCTATGACAAAACCGAATATAATACAAGAGCAGAATGTTTGGAAAAGACAGCAGTGGTCAAAGACTACATGATACAAATGTTTCCAACGTCTAGAGGCGAGATCCATTGCATGGATGAAGATACTTTCCAAGGTTACCAAGACTATTTGGAAAATAACACACCTACGGTAACTCCTGGTTCTACACCAAGTCCTACATTAAGCCTGTAGTTGACAAATACCAAAATTATAGTATAATAAGATTATGAAATCTAAGGTATCAAGAAGTCTGACTAAGACTATTACTTGGCGTATACTTGCGACATCTGACACTTTCTTAATTTCCTGGTTCATTACAGGAAACTGGAGTTGGGCAGGTGCAATAGCAGGCATAGAAGTTGTTACTAAAATGTTCTTGTATTATGGACATGAAAGAGTTTGGGATAAAATTAAATGGGGCAGAGAGGCAATTGAACTACCAACTGAAATATTTCCTAGTGAGGACTGGAAAGTGCAGAGGCTCAAAAACTATCTCAACAAAAAACACAAACGGTTAGCAAAATTGATATGAAGAACGGCAAATTAGACCAATTTGAAATTGAAGCGAAGACGTCGGGAGGCGCAGTATTTGAAGCAGGTGTCAAGATGTCTAAAAGTAGTAAAGCAATTAGACAGATTGCACAGCCTTTAATGGATAAACATTGGAAAGGTCAAGTTACAAATTTACATAGAATTTATAGAGTGGCAGAATACTTACTCGAAAGAAAGAAAAGAAGATGAGCAACTATATTAAGAGCCTTGCAAATTTTTTGTTTGCTAAAATTAACGATCACCAAAACGATGACGAGGTAAGGAAAAATAAACCTATGCTTTGGCCGGCAGGTTTGTATTTTACAGAAAAAAATTTAGAACAATGGATTGAAGAACATGACAGAAGCGAAAAGTAAAGCATGGCAAATAGAGTTGAAACTGCCAAAAGGAACTATTAAGACTCATGTATATTCAGACACAGGTGAAGATATAGTGCAAAGATTTAAAAATTATGAATGTAAAGTAATAGGAGAAATAGATGATCCATGCAATGATAGACTTGGAAACATTGAGCACAAATCCTAACGCAGTTGTGTTGACTGTGGGTGGTGTGAAGTTTGATCCATATACAAATGCAGAACCTAACCAAGGAATGTATTTTAGGATGGACGTGGACTCACAAACAGCAAAAGGCAGAGAGGTTATGCAGGAAACACTAGACTGGTGGAGTACACAACCTAAGGAAATAAGTGAAGAAGCCTTGGGTGACAACGACAGAATTAGTTTAGATGAAAGTATTAAAACAATAAACAAATGGTCAGTTGGTGTTGATGTATTTTGGTGCCAGGGTCCTTTATTTGACTACGCAATTTTACAGGACCTATACAAGCAGTTAGGACATCCTGTACCATGGCAATATTGGCAGATAAGAGACTCCAGAACATTGTTCAGTTTAGTGCCTAGAGACCCTAACGAAAAGAGAGCAGAGGCTCACAATGCTCTTGCTGACTGTTATTTTCAAGCAAAGAAGGTTCAAAAAGTATATAAGGATTTAAATATTAAAAATGTATAAACCACTACCAGAAGGATTGACAATTAAAGAATCTAAAGTGCAAGGCTTGGGTCTGTTTGCAACAAAAGATTTTGATGCAGACGTGGTTCTCGGCATAGTGCATATTCTTAATAAAAATTTTCCACACGGAGCAATAAGAACGGCTCTCGGTGCGTTCTATAATCATTCAGGCAATCCCAACTGCAGAAATGTTGCAGGGTTTTGGCATCAATTACCTGTGAAATATCTAATGACTTCCAAACCTATAAAAGCAGGTGAAGAACTGACAGCAGAATATAGCCTGTATGATGATTTCAACGAAGATGGAAACTAATTGGTATAACATCACTGACCTGTACACAATAGATGATTACAAAGTTAAACACAATCGTAATCCTAAAATTAAATTTATTAAACTGCCTTGTGTGTACAAAATAAGTATTAACGACAAAGTTGTTCACGTTGGTAGATCAGATACTTGCAAAAAACATGGTGGAGCAGAGAAGGTACGCAAAGCGATCGTAAACCTTTTGAATGTGTTGGATCATAATCCTTCGGTAACAAAAACAAAATATTGGGAGGAAATTAGGTTGCAACATAGACCTAATTCCAGTAATATTAAGATAGGAATTATAAAAACCAATGCCATCAAAAAAAACTACATTCAAGAAGCCAAGAGAAATAATATCCAAATATGAGGAAAGCACCTGGCTTGGTAACGACAAACCTTTCTACGAAGACGAAACAGTAGCAGTATTCAACGACAAATATCCGGTAACAAAAGGTCATCTTTTATTCATTCCCAAAAAAGATGATCTCAAAACTGTGGTCAAAGCATATTCACTTGCTTACCATTGTGGTGAGGAGTGGATGAAGGCTGGGCAGATAGATGGATTCAACGTTGGACAAAACAGAGGTGATGCCGCTGGACAAACTATTATGTGGCCACACGTACATTTCATTCCGAGAAGAAACGGCGATCACGATCCTAGAGGAAACAATGGTGTGAGACTAGCACATCCAAACGGTGATCACAAAAGGTACTATTAATGCCAAGAAAGAAAAAAAGACAACCACGTGGTAGACTGTATATCAGTCCAGATGGTGGCGAAACAATTTACGAACAATTATCAAATGGTAAAAGAGGCAAGTTAATAGAGCAATCCCAACTTGCAAAAGACACGGAAATAGCACAAGACGAAATAGAGATGCATGGAGTTTATGCGATACAGATGCGAAGACAATATCCGGCTTTGAAAAACGCATGGGAAAAATATAAGACTGTATGGCACCTGATTCATGGTGAAAATTGATGGTAATTTTTCGTGATGTACATACACTCCAATATTACTTTTACCAGTGCTGTGCGTTGCTTATATGCAGTTTAAAGGGGTGATTAAATAGTGTTATGACCAAGTATGTTAGTATAATAGGCAATGGCGAAAGCAGAACAGGATTCGACATAACACCACTCAAAAAGTTCTCAACTGTGGTAGGATGTAATGCTCTGTTTAGAGATTATCAACTAGATTATTTGGTATGTTGCGATAGGCATATGTGCCAAGAAGCGGTTAACACAGTTGGAAAAAAAACTACAATCTATACAAGAGAAAATTGGGTTGGACAATTTGCACATTGGCCTAATGTGAAAAAAGTGCCTGACTTACCATATGCTGGAGATCAAAGACAAGACGAACCATTCCATTGGGGCACAGGACCATATGCCGGTGTTGTTGCTTTAAATTATAAACCAAAAGCCATATTCATGATTGGTTTTGATTTATGGTCAAAGAATGAAAAGCCAAACAATGTTTACAAAGACACAGACGGATACACATACATCAAAAGACCTGTAGATCCTTCATACTGGATATATCAGTTCCATAAGTTAATGGGAATTTCAGATCCAGATACAAGATGGATAGTTGTAAATGAACCTGATTGGAAGATGCCGGATGAATGGAAAAAACATACAAACGTTTTCCAAGAAACATACGAAGGCATGGCAAAGTTTATTGGAAAAAAAATAAACAGTTGATAACCAGTTTGTTGGTGTATTCACTTGACAAAATCTAAATAGCGTATATTATTATAGTATGAGTTCACAATTTAAAGAGAAAGATTTAATCGCGATCAAGTTTGCATCTGGTGAAGAAATATTAGCAAAGTTCACAAGCGAAAACGAAACACACATTGGAGTAGATAGTGCTTTAACTTTGATGCAAGGCCCACAAGGACTTGCAATGGGCACATTTTTCAGCACAGCAGACCCTAATAAAACAATGCATTTGTTGAAAAGTTCAATTATTTCCGTTGCAGAGATGAATCCCAAACTACATGATCAATACAACAACGTTTTTAACAAAATTAAAACAACACCAAAACCTAGCATAATAACATGACCAGTAAAGTGTTAAAAGACCAAGAAATATCTATAGAAACTTTGATCGATACAACAGAGGCCATGCTGAACGTCCTCGAAAAAAAGGGTATCGATCCTGAGATGCTATCAAGAACAAAGGAATTCACTGTGTTAATACATTTCATGAAGGCAATAATAGACGGTGAACTTGGTATTCCTAACGAACTTACTGGTAGAATCAAGGATGGCGTAGAGCCATTTAATGTTGACAACTCGTACAAACATAAGTTACACTAAAGCATGACATACTATTCAACTAAAACATACGGGCATAATATAGGATTGGCCTGTGTGTTCCGACAACCAAACGCAGATCATTCGCATTGTCATCTGTTGCATGGATATAGTCTACAATTCAAATTTACTTTTGGTTGTGACGAGTTAGACAACAAAAACTGGGCAGTCGACTTTGGTGGATTAAAACCTTTGAAGAAGTGGTTAGAAGATCATTTTGATCATAAAACAGCATTGGATATAAATGATCCGCATCTTGAAAAGTTTAGAGAACTTGAAAAACTAGATCTTGTAGATATAGTAACTTTTGATGGAGTAGGTGCAGAAAAATTTGCCGAACACGCCTTCAACTTTGCAGACAAACTAATAAGAGAAAAGACAAACAATAGATGTTATGTGGTTGAGGTAGAATGTGCAGAACACGGAGCAAACAGTGCCATCTACTCAAAAAAATAATTTCCTATTTGAAAATATAGTCATCCAACTCAATTCAAAGCAGTTGAGAGTAAACATCTATGATACTCCTTTGGGTAAGAGGTGGTTAGAAGCACTGCAAGATAATCTAGTAAAAAAAAGAGTATTAGAAAAAAATTATTGTTTCCTAGGATGGGCGGACTCTAAAAGAAACATTTTTTATTTGTGCGACGAACTTAATAAAAACATAGCAACAATTAATAGTTTTGAATTCAATCCTGCTTATCCTAAACTACAAAGATTTGTTCCAGAACAGTTTCAAAATCCATACACATATCAATTAAGACATGAAGCCTGTAATGTCTTGCACAGATACTTTGAGGACTTGCAAGGACAGGCCTGGGAGTTATCTGATTATTATAAACAGGCGCCAAACGAAGTAAAGTACTCTATAAGGCAGTTGAATAATTTATGCCATGAGATAGAAGGCTGGGTAAACGCATACAAAAAGAAAAATAAAGATCCTGAATGGATGAGACCATCTCAAATTACTACTTTCCTTAATGCTCCGAGACATGAGTTACATGATGAGGATTTTGAATTATTCAAACAAAATAGATACGATAGAGAATTAGGTGGAGTATATCTACACTGGTCGCAAGTGGGTAAAACACTGTTCGAGGTATGGAGAGATCATGACGAAGCAGTGGGAGAAGGTGGCATCAACCATCAAAAATACTATTCCGGAGAGTTTGATATTGAATGGGGGCAAACAATCACCGAAGAAGACAAGTTTAAAAAAGAGGAAATGGACGAATACAGAGAATGGTTGAAAGAAAAAGGATTTGATTGGAATGATCCAAAACTTGCATTAGGATATATCAAGGTAGGCCAAATTGATATGAAACTAGCATTCCAGGATAAACCATTCCTAGAAGTTTATGAAGAAATGAAAGATAATTTAAATATTAAAAGTATCCATATCATTGGATCAAGAAGTTATGAAAACGAATACCCATACACTCTCGAAAGCAATGACTGGAAACAAATTCAAATGGAAGGATTAAGAGCAGGTTATGAATCATATTCTATGCGTTAAATGGGGCAACAAATACATTTCGGAGTACGCAAATGTATTGTATAATATGTGCAAAAGGCACACAACAGTTCCTTATGAATTTCATTGCGTGACCGATGACGTTACTGGTTTGAATCCTGATATCCATGTAATTAAATTTCCCAAGGACGTATCTTGGATTAAAACTTGGTGGAGCAAACTATGGATGTTCAGCGATGCATTACCTATCAAAGGAAATGTATTGTATTTCGACCTAGATGTAGTAATACACAGAAACATTGATGCACTTTTTAACTATCAAGGAAAATTTAATATTATAAGAGACTTCAATAGATGCAGGATCAAGGATTGGTCTTATTGCAATTCAAGTGTAATGCGTTGGCGAACAGGTGAAATGAATTACCTGCATGATGACTTCATTCAAAGGCCACACGAAATAATGGGACAAAATCATGGTGACCAAGATTGGATTACGAAACGTGCAAAACAAGACGTGACACATTGGCCAGACGACTGGATCAGAAGTTACAAATGGGAAATGATTGGACTCAAAGATACAAAAATTAGAAAAGGAAAAAAATTCGTGTTCGAAAGAGAACCGGACCTCAGTCCTGAAAATAGAGTTGCTGTTTTTCATGGCGAACCAAAACCATTTAATTGTGGAGACGAATTTGTTGTTAAAAACTGGCAATGATAGACTTTTATATAGAAAAGATAAATTTCGAATTTGAAAATCACGGAAATTGCAATTTAGAGATACATTGGAATGGTAACAAAATACAAAACAATGTAATATCAGATATTCAAAAAGATAATAAACTCGAATTATTCTTCTCAAAAAATGATCCTTCCGACAAGGACTCCTATTCAACATTAAAGTATTTCAAAATAAACGATGGAAATTTTACAGACTGGTTCAAACAGATTGAATATAAAGTGGATGTGTCCAAGCACTCTGATGTAGAAACAATAATTGTAAACAACGGCTACTATGGATATATTGGCCAATTAGAAATAAACATTTCACAATGTGATCTACTCAAGAAAGCGGCATGGTTAATAGCAGATAGACATTTCAAAAACTATAAAACAAACAGTAGAGAACGTGCTTTTCGTGAAAAAACATTTGACAATGTTCGTGATGACGCAAGATGGATGTTTACGGGATCCTGGCCACCTGATACAAAAGAGATAGTGGACCATATAGATAACCTAACAATAAAACAAACTAAACCACCTGTGATACTAGAGGATTTGAGAAAGCAGACTGAGGAATGGTTACAAAAGTCTAACAGGATTTCTTTTAAAAATTTCGATAAGTTTGAACATTTTTGTTTTGATAAAGGTATACTGTCGTTCATTAACAGTTTCCTAATGAGGCAAAAGGAAGTTTATAAGCCAAATAAAATATATCAATTTGTTGGCGAAATAAGTGAGGGCAAAGATATAACTTACAAAGACATTTTTGGGGAGATAAAAGAAAAATCTGTCGTGTATTTAGAACTGCCTAGTCCATGGTATGACAATGACAGGCTTTTACAAGTTGTAAAAGAAGCAAAAGAGAAAAATTGCTACATCGTGGTTGATTTGGTGTGGTGTCCTATTGCAAGAAATAACATAGATATAGATTTAGATCTTTTCGACGAAGTTTTTTTCAGCATGAACAAGGCATGGCCAATTAATCACTTACGTCCTGCAATTAGATGGTCAAAGAAACATATTAATGACATATCAACTTTTACTAACACTTGGGGATATTATCCTGTGGTCGAGGCCAATGTGTTTTTGAACTGCATTAAAAAGTTTTCATATGATTTTACATTTAGGAAATACAGCAAAGATGCAGATAGCATCTTGGATACCTTCGGTCTCAAACCTACAGAGGTTCTTTGGTTTGCAGAACACGACACAGTCAATCACAATGACGACAACTACATATCAAAACATTATTTTTTAGATGATAGAGTATGCATATTGAACCTGTTGCAACACAAAGGAAAATACTTCTGGTAATGAATATTAAAATTAAAGATAAAAAACTTTCTTACGGCAAGGTAAAAATTAAAAAAATAAGGCACGACCTAGATGATATACCAGAAGATTGCGGATATGAAAAAAGATTCAAATACGACATAGACATGAACTCAAATGGTATAATGGGCGAGTGCATAGAATGGTGTGTAAAAAATTGCAAAAGCAAATGGGGATGGTGGTTTGAACAAACTAATTTATATGATCCAGCCAAACATAATTGGGAAGAACAGGATGCCTACATGAGTTTTGAAGACAAAAGAGAGGCAACAGCATTTTGGCTTTCAATTGGTGCTGATAACATGAACAAACGTGATAATTAATAGTATGAACACAATGCAAGATGTAAAATGGTTTGATATAACAGACGAAGCAAAAAATCAAATGGAAAAATTGCTTTCAAAAAACCCGGAAAAATACGCAGTCAGCCTAGAAGTAAAAGGTGGCGGATGTGCAGGATTCAAATATGAATGGGGATTCATTGACAAAAAAGAAGATATTGCTGAGGACGATCATTTAGAAGATTGGCATACTGGTAGATTTGTTGTTGACGAAAACTCAATGCTGTACGTGGCAGGAACAAAAATTGACTGGAAAGAAGAAGTGTTCGGATCACAATTTGAAATCGTTAATCCAAACGCACAGTCAGGATGTGGCTGTGGAGAATCATTTGGCGTATAATGGAAACAGCATTCGTAATAGGTAACGGTGAATCACGTAAAATATTTCCTATAGAAGAACTTAAAGGGCATGGAACCATTTGGGGTTGTAATGCAATTTACAGAGATCATCCTAGTCTTTGTGATCACATAGTTTCAGTAAATCCTCCGATGTATGATGAACTCAAAGAATGGAGAGACAAATCAACTTTTGATAGTAACATTTACGGTCCAGATGATATAAGCGAATGGAACTATCTTCTAGATGACGACAATCCCACAAAGATACCAAAGGGTTTGAAAATTTATAGGCAGTGGATTGGTAGCAACAACCAAGGCAAGGTTAAAATATTGGATCTATCCATGTCAAGAGGTTCTGGAATGAGTGCTTTGTTATTGGCCGCGGAAGATCTAGAAAGACGATTCCCTGACAGACAAGGCATGGAAAGAAAGCCAGTGAAGAATATTGCCATACTTGGATTTGATATCATGGGGTCTGAACAATGGAAAGATCCTCACGTACAAGCGAGAAAGCAAAACAACATTTACAAAAACACAATAAACTATCCTTCAAGAATGAACATGAAAGCATATCTAAAATATGAATGGATGTTCCAATTAAGACAGATCATAAGAAAATTTCCAGGCATCAATTTTTATTTCGTTAATCGAATTGAATATTTGAACGGAAATCCATACCTCAAATACTACTTTGATCAACCCAATGTTAAATGTGGAATCTATGCAGATCTGAAACTATGGTTGGATGGAAATTTTGATGACATCAAATGGAGAGACACCCATTTCAAAGGTTGGCGTGCTTTAGAACAGATCCAAATGAGATGGACCGGAAATAGCAAAAGGACTACCTAGATAGGTTTTGTACTACTAGCATCAAGTTTGTAAATCTTCCTCATTTTCACACCTACTTTTTGTGCAAATTTCTTTGTATCACAATAAGAACAAACGTGTTTATAGTTGTTACTTGCACGTTCTGGATCTACTTGACTTCTTTTCCGTAAAAAAGAAACGCCACACGAATCACACTTGAAAACAAATATGGTGTTTTTTCGGTGAAAGGTATGGTATATGCCTAACTTGGATTGGCGTTCGTACAGTTTCAATGTTTTTAACGTCTCAACGAACATATTAATAGTTATATAAATACGTGTAGTCATATTATGAGCAGATTAATTATAGACACAGGAATAGAAGGAAACAAGGCCACAGGCGATACTTTGCGTACCGCTATGACCAAAATTAACACCAATTTTGAAGAAATATATCAATTGACTGGTGATCCAGATACTGGTCTTATAACAAACTCAAAAACAAACGGTGATGTAAAAGTGCAACCAAACGGCACAGGTGTTGTTGAAATAGATCAATTACAAATTAATAATGCCGCAATAACACCGATCGCAACAAACAGTGACTTGACATTGTCGGCAAATGGCACAGGAGCCATACAGTTGGGATCAGCCACAGTTGCTAGAACAGGTGATCTAACAGTTGACACATCGGGTGATATAGTATTAGATGCTGGTGGCGGTGACATATTTTTAAAAGACGATGGTACAATTTTTGGAATACTAGTTAACACTTCAGGAAACTTAGAAATACGATCAGGTAGCACGGCGGCAATATCAATGAGTGGTGCAAATGTTACCACACAAGGTAATTTGACCGTAACAGGTGCACAAATAAATTTTGCGGCACTTCCAACTTCCGATCCGGGAGTGGCAGGAAGATTATACAGAGATGGTGGAACAGTTAAGGTAAGCATATAAGATGGCACGTATTAATATCAACACAGGAACTAATGCAAACGACGGAACAGGTGATGATCTAAGAACCGCGATGATATCAATCAACGCCAACTTCACGGAGTTGTATGAGGCATCGCCATTCAGTTCACAGATCACGATTGAAGGAAATAAAATATCTTCAAATGTTTCCAATGCAAACATCAACCTAGTACCAAACGGAAGAGGTGCTATTGTGATGCCTGGTGTAACAATTAATGACAATAATATATCTGCCAATAGAACAAATGATGATCTTGTTTTAAATGCATCTGGAACAGGAAACATAGTTGTTGGAGCATTAACAATCAACGGCACAACAATAAGTTCTGCTGATAGTTCGGCAATAAATTTTGCAGAATCCAATATAACATTAGGTTCTCTTAACATTACCAACAATGTTATCACAGCAACAGACTCTAGTGTAATAAGTTTTGGGAATGAAAGAATTTCAGACATAGCAACACCAACAGAAGCAAAAGATGCCGCAACAAAAGAATACGTTGACGGTTCTGCAAAAACTTTTGCCAACTTGGAAATTGTCACAGACACTTTACAACACACGGTAACCAACAGCGACTTGAACCTTCAAACACAAGGTACAGGTATGATTGTGTTTAACGCACACACGGCTGTTAGTTCAAGACAGGTAACACACGTAGGCTCTTCTGGTGTGCAACCATTGGACAGTTTTACGGCGGCCACTTTTAGAAGTGCCGAATATCTAGTAAGTGCAACTAACGCCACTGAAACAAGATACGAAGTTGCAAAAATACTTGTGACACACGATGGCACAAATGCTTATATAAATTCATCAAGTGTTGGTTCGCAAACAGTACAAATGGCCACTTACACTGCTGACATAAGCAACGGACAAGTAAGAATATTAATAGTGCCACAAAGTAGTGATAGTGTAACCTATAAAATGTTCAAAACCCTAATTAGAGTGTAAAAATTTACATTCGGTTTATAGAATCTAAAATAAATAATAGCAAATGGCAAAACAAACAATTAACATTGGTTCTAGTGCAAACGACGGTACAGGTGATCCGTTAAGAACGGCGTTTAACAAGATCAATGCAAACTTTACAGAATTATACGGCAACACAGACGAAGCCAACGATATTGTTGAGGATACTACTCCCCAGTTAGGCGGAAACCTAGATGTCAACAATCAAAGTATCACAACAAACGTAACAAACGGCAACGTGGCTGTTGCGGCAAACGGAACAGGTACAATAGAATTACAATCAAACACAAATGTTACAGGTAACTTAACTGCATCAGGAAACATTATCGCAAACGGAAATATCAACCTAGGTAATGCGGCAGGCGACCAAGTTAAAGTAACAGGTGTATTTGAAGCAGATCAATTACAAATAGACGGAACAGTATTAACAAGCACAGTCACAAACGGTCCTGTAAGCATACAAGGTAACGGAACTGGAAATGTTAATATTGAAAATGTTTCAATTAATCAAAATGAGATCACAGCGTCTAACAGTAATGATGATTTAGTTTTAAGTGGTGCTGGAACCGGTTCAGTCAAGGCAGGTGCTTTAAAATTCAAAGGTACATCAATAAGTTCAGATGATTCTACAATCGTAAACATCAACGAAGGACTTGTTGTTTCTGGTGCAGTCACAATGGCATCAACACTAGCAGTTGGCACGAACGCAACAGTATCAGGAAACCTAGCAGTAACTGGCACATCAGCATTGACAGGTGCAGTGACCATAGACTCGAACATAAACATCACTGACAACGTAATCAAAACTACTGCTTCTAATTCGGATCTAGTATTGACACCAGCAGGCACAGGTGGTATAGTAGCATCGGGTATAAGATTCAAAGGTACAAGTATTAGTGCAGATGACAGTTCAATAATCAACATTAACGAGGGTTTAACTGTTGATGGAAATGCTTCTGTATCAGGAACATTGACAACAGCAGACGTGACTACAACAGGTAACGTTACTATTTCTGGAAACATAGCACCTGGAACATTAGGCATAGGTGACTTAAACATCACAGCAGACGGTACTATCACAACAGATTCAAATGGTGATATCAATTTAGAGCCAGCAGGAACTGGTGCGGTCAAAGTTGCAAGTAATTTAGATGTAACTGGCACAGGCACGGTGACTGGACAATTTAACGTTGACAATTTAAGATTAGACGGAAACGTTCTTTCAGCAACTTCAGGATCAATTACATTAACACCAGCAACAGGAATGAACGTTGTACTAGGTGGCATAGCAACTGCGGCAGAATTCCAAGCGACATTGGGTGAATTCGTAACTTTAAGAACAGATACTTTATCAACTGACACTTCCAACGCCGACTTAACAATAGGTACTCAAGGTACTGGAAAAATTGTATTAGATGTAGACACAATGAGAAGAACCGGTGATTTAGAACTTGATGTATCAGGCAGTCTCTATCTAGATGCTGATTCCGGTACTATATTCCTACAGGACGGCACTGCTGGAACTTTTGGACAGTTTGTAAGAGCAGGATCAAACGATTTAACGATAGCATCAGGCAGTACACAGGCATTGATATTCACTGGAGCCAATGCGGCATTCCAGGGTAACTTGTCGGCGGCAGGTTCATCAACGTTAGATGGTGTTACAATCACAGATAACACTGTAAGCACAAATGCCTCAAACGCAGATTTACAATTAGGTGCAAACGGAACAGGTGTTATAGACATTTTAACTGCAACACAGACAACTGTGGGATCAGCGGGTGGTGCCAATGCATTACCTGGACAACCAACAGGTTATATCAAGATCAAAATAGGCGGAACTTTAAGAGTTATACCGTTCTACGACCAAGCATAATCATAATAAATACTGGTGAAGGAGTAAGTTAATGTCAGCACCAGTGTGGACAACCACAGCAGGTAAATTAGGGTCTGCCGACGAGCAGGCTACATATTCGCTACAATTAGAAGCGAACACAGCCGATTCTACGGCTATCACTTACTCCGTAATTGCAGGAAGCCTACCACCAGGACTTACACTTACTTCATCAGGCTTACTGACGGGTGTTCCAGCAGAGGTTCCAAAAAGAACGTTATATACTTTCGTTATTAGGGCCACTGCTGGATCTACAGTTACAGATAGAACTTTTTCTTTAGATATCAAAGGTGCAGATGCACCAACATTCACAACATCGTCGGGTCAATTACAATTAGATGACTCAACACGTGTTGGAATATATTGGGTATTAGATGGATCCGCTGTTAGTGTTCAATTGTTAGCAACTGACACAGATACAGCCGCAGGACAAACACTTTCATATGAGATAGTGCAAGGAGAACTTCCTCCGGGAGTCACAATGGATTCCAAAGGTCAAATTACAGGTGTTGTGCAATTAACACAGGATCAAAAATATGCACCACGTGGAGGATTTGATTCTGAGATGTTTCCTGATTGGGATCCGGATCTTGTATCAGGTGAAACACAAAAAGACGGAGCCGATCCAAACAATCCAAGAAACATTTACGATTATTCTGTCACAACAAAAAGTATTTCTAAAAACTTTGAATTTAAAGTTAGGGTAACAGACGGTGCAAGTTACGCCGAACAAGTAAACAGCATATTTGTATACAGTGCAGACTATTGGAGAGTATCAAACAATCAAATCACTGTTGATCAAAGTTTGATTTCCGGCACAAAACTTTCAGTAGACTTTAGTGCAAACAGGAGACCAGTATTCAAGACTCCTTCCGATCTTGGCACATTTAGACATGATAACCAATTGGTTGTAAAAATAGATGTTGAAGATTTTGATCCACAACAGGCAGATTTAGAATATTCAATTCAATCAGGTTCTTTGCCACCAGGAGTTAGCATCAATTTAAACACTGGTGAACTTTCTGGTACATTACCAAAACAGGCCGCTGTCGAAACAGAATATAATTTTACGATACGAGCAAACAGAGTTGTGTCGACAGGAATAAATGTATTCACAGATCAAGCATACAAAATTAAAATTATTGGTGATATTGATATAGGAATTACTTTTCTATCAAATGCAACACTTGGAACAATTACTGTTGGGCAACCATGTTTACTAAATTTAGAAGCAGTGGCTTCTGAAGAAAACAGAGTGCTAACTTACAATGTATCTGAAGGTACATTGCCTCCAGGAATAACATTGTCACCACAAGGAAATTTTATAGGTACAATCAATTCAAGTGACCTTACAGATTCAACAACGGCTTATACGTTCAGTGTAACGGTAAGTGACCAATATCAATCAACTGCAAGTACAAAAGAATTTACAATTAATTTAGAAGTTCCTTATACAACTTTAGAATTTGCAAATATGTCTGGTACTTCTACATCGAGAATAGATGAAAACATTTTTTACACAGTTGCACAAGATCCAAATATTAACAATGAAAAATATATCTTCAGACCGGAAGATCCTGAATTTGGTATGAGACAAAGTATAGAAATGCTTTTACTGGCTGGATTAGAAACAAAAACATTGACGCAACTACAAAATCAAATGGAAGAAAACCACAGCACAAAAACTTTATACTTTGGTGGATTGAAAACAGCGATTGCCAAAAAGAATAATATATTACAGTATGAAGTTGTATATCTGGACATAGTAGATCCATTAGAAAATAAAGATGGTGAAGCAGTTTCAAGAGAAATATTTTTAAGAAGTGATGTTGCCAAACCTGTTTTAGGTCCTAGAGCATCCACAGTAAACACAACAACCGATGCCAATGTATATGAAGTGACCACAGACGGTGGATTATCATTTTCTACAAGTGGATCTAAAGTAAGATATGCCAATCAATTGTCAGCAGATTTAGATTTTGTGACAAGTGTGTATCCAAACGCAGTAAACAATATGCGAGACAGAATGAAAAGTTTGGGTAACAAAGAATATTCATATCTTCCATTATGGATGAGAACAACACAGGTAGGTGATAGAGCACCTTTGGGTTACGTCAAAGCAGTACCAATTGCATATTGCAAACCAGGTTCCGGTGCCTTGGTATTAAAAAGAATCAAAGATAAAAATTTAAAGTTTGGTAATATACATTTCCAAATTGACAAATACAAAGTGTCTAACAGCAAAATTACAAGTACCTTTACTGGTGATGGTAGTACAACGTCATTTGTTGTTAATGAAATAGTACACGAAGAAGATATCAAAGTAAAAGTTGGAAATATTGTTTTTGAACACACAATAAGTGATACAGCAGATATGTCTGGAATATTACCACAACTTACAGCAGACACGCAATTGAATTCAGCGGACAGAGGAATGGAAATAAAACTAACTCACGACACAGAGAACCAACAAACAACAATAATTTTTACCACAGCACCCGCAGACGGCGTTTCAATCACAGTGGATAGAAAGGTTGCTAAATATCTAGTATTCAATAAAAAAGGAATTTTAAATGGGCAGTAAGATAGTACCAGGTAATATAGACGGAACGTATCCAATAGCGGGAAAAGACAATTCATCGCAAGGATTCAGGGATAACTTCACGGCAATTAAAACAAATTTTACAGAAGCAAGAGACGAAATTTTAGATTTACAAACAAACAAAGCCAGCACCAATGCTACGTCAGATTTTGCTGACAACATAGTCACCAGAGCACAACTGAAAGACACTAGTCAAAGTGTTTTCGCTCACGGCACAACAGGTGGTTCTATAACTTTGAACCATGCGAATGGCCACTATCAAACGATGACTACTAATGCAGGATTCGCCATAGGCTTTGCTAACTTTCCAGGCAATAATCAAGTGGGGGTTATCAGATTTGATGTTCAGTACACCAATACAACACACGCAATGACAATACCGACAGCAGTTAAAGTTGCTGACAATGTGTCAGGCGGAGATGGATCTAGTAATACAATTACAGCACCAACAACAGGAAGATATCTTTATGAGTTTGTTACTGTCGACGGTGGTACGACTGTACTGATGCACCAAGTTGGTAAAATGTATACCTAATGGTTAACAACGTGAGCAATCACGGTGGGAGAAATATGCACGACTTCAACCCATTGCAGGAAGATATCAGTAGCCTGTCAGATGAACAAATCTCAACAAGAATAAAATCACTTACTAAAAAAGCGGCAGTGGCAAGAAGAGGTCGGAATCCAAATTTATTAGCACAATTACAAAATGCTTTACTGGCATATCAAAATGCTATTCGACAAAGACGTTTAGAAGAATGGCACAAAAATAATAAGAAGGCCAGAGGTGAACCAGATATTGGTGATTTAATAAACATCGAATAGTAAGTATTGTAGATGTCAAAAAGAATTACCTGGGATACGAAATTCAAATCAATTATTGTAGTCGACAGCGAATTATTTTCGAACGAGTACAAATGTAAAATTACAATCACTCCTCATTCACAAAGTTTGAAAGAACAATCAGCATACTTTGAAAGATTAAAAAATTTATTTGATCTTGTTCTTGGTAATACTATTATTGTTTGGAGAGATGATCCTCTGTTCTCTGTTTTGAAAAAAAATACAAACAACAGATTTATTGAATTACCAAAACCTCCATATGATCAAATCATGGCGGCAGTATGTTTTTGCAAAGCAAATGCTGTATTAGATTCTAAAATTACCGTAAACAATTTGGAATTATCTAGTTGGCAAGGCGATGGAATAACATATTCAGTTGACAAAGACAGTGATGAACTAGTATTATTAGATACTGTGGATTGGTTTAGTGACAAGTACAAAAATTTCCATCCATGGTGGTTACGGGCAGACACGGCAACATATGATAAAGAACTCGACAAAGGCATATACACAGGACATTTTAGTTGGCAAAACAAAGACATTCCACTTGACAAACAGCACGACAACCATGCTAAAATATTTGAATTCAATCCAAAGGTTTTAGATGGCGGAAAAGATAAAGACAAATGAAACAGGTGATTGCATTTTTACAGAACAGAATGCAATTGAACTATTGTATCAAAATCCACAACTAGATATAAGCAAATTATTTTTTGAAGACACAGAACAATTTAATAAAAGTGTTGATCAAACAGGAATCAATTTAACAAAATTATCTCAGGTACCACAAAGACCCAAACCCGCAGATTTCGATAATGAGATGATTAATAATTGGCATATGCCCAAAAAATATTATGAATTAAATGTGTTGCAATGGCTCTTGGAAAAATGTCATTCGGATGAAGAAAGATTCAGAGTGCAACAAGAGTATTCACGATTTGAACAAAAAGGATTTATAAAAGTATTGCAATTTCTTATATACTTCATAGAAACATTAAGAGCAAATAACATTGTTTGGGGAGTTGGCAGAGGATCATCTGTGTCAAGTTTTTGCTTGTTTTTGATCGGAGTACACAAAATAAATCCAATGCTTTACAATTTAGATTACACCGAATTTTTGAGATGATAAGTAATATACATAATAATAGGAGCATATAATGGTAG
>Ga0160422_10000507_pt1 | contig 23596 bp, 19 predicted proteins | sample Fk160mmetaG_FD_108192 | JGI IMG/M metagenome (GOLD analysis project Ga0160422, IMG submission 108192) | Marine microbial communities from the Central Pacific Ocean - Fk160115 60m metaG | ecosystem: Environmental > Aquatic > Marine > Oceanic > Photic zone | place: The Central Pacific Ocean...
ATATGCATGAACGTGGGATGCTCCGTTTCGTCAATCATCCTACGATGGGCGAAGTTGTATTACCAACCAGCCCAATAAGACACCAGCGATCGTCTAAGAGGGCGCTAAATTTAGAACCACGTTTAGGTCAGCATACATCAGAAGTGTTATCGGAATGGCTCAAATTGAGTAAAGAGACGATTGCGGAACTTAGGAGATCGAATGCTATATATTAAGTTTATTAAATAAGTATTTTCAATTTAGTTAACAAATGGAAAGAGTAAACCCTTCTGCGTTGGTAGAGCTTTAGAGATGAACAAATGGATCTAAATTTATACAAAAAATTAGTTGTTTTAGTACTTTTGGTACTCGCATCATGCGCTAAGATAAAAAAGGAAGCCGAATATATTGAGAGGCCCGCTGAACAAATATATAACACAGCGATAGACAAAGCTTTAGCTGGGAACTTTAGTGCAGCAGTCCCACTTTTTGATGAGGTGGAAAGACAGCACCCTTATTCTGTCTGGGCAACTCAAGCGGCGTTGATGTCTGCTTACTCACTCTATCAAACGAACCAATATGATGAAGCTGTTAATGCTCTTAAAAGATTTATAAAGTTTAACCCAACTAGCGAAAGTATAGACTATGCGTATTACCTGAAGGGTTTATGTTATTATGAGAGGATTGTTGATGTTGGAAGAGACCAAAAGGTAACAAAACAAGCTCTTGATACATTTTCTGAAGTTGTTATGCGGTTTCCGAAAAGTAAGTTCGCGCGCGATGCCAAACTAAAAATCGATTTGACACTTAATCATCTGGCTGGAAAAGAGATGGAAATAGGTAGATTTTACTTAAAAAGAGGACACTACGTGTCGGCGATTAATAGGTTCAAGATAGTAGTACAGCGCTTCGATACAACAGCGCAAGTCCCGGAGGCTCTTCATAGACTTACAGAAGCCTATTTAGCGCTTGGGCTAAATAATGAAGCAACAAAGACCGCAGCTATACTAGGCTACAATTATCCAGGAAATGAGTGGTATAAAGATAGTTATTCTATTTTAAAGACAGGAAAACTGAGTGAAGCAACAAGGAAAAGCGATAGCCTATTTGGGTTAGGGTTCTGGATATTTTGAGGAAAATATGCTTGTCGAACTATCCATTCGAAATTTCATTTTAATTGATCGTTTAGATCTTTCATTCAATGATGGATTAACCGTGTTATCAGGAGAAACTGGGGCAGGTAAGTCAATTTTACTAGATGCATTGAGTTTAGCCATTGGAGGCAGAGGCGATACAGCACTCATTAGGCAAAAAAAAGATCAGGCAGTTGTGACCGCATCATTTGAAATAAAAAACCATGAGGTGCTTGTGTCATTTTTGAAGGAGATAGAAGTAGATTTTAAAGAAATAGAGCAGGACGGATTAATTTTACGCCGAGTTTTAAAAAAAGAGGGATCCAGCCGCGCGTTTCTTAACGACCGGCCCATTAGCGTAAGCACTCTTAGGGGTATTGGGGAATTATTGGTTGAGGTTCAGGGTCAATTTGATGCGCATGGTTTAATGCTTCCTTCAAGCCACGAACAATTCCTAGACCTATTCGCAAACCATTCGTCGTTATTGAAGGAAGTTGAAGAAAAATTCTTATACTGGGAAAACTCGAAAAACAGATTTGAGTCGGCCAAATTGGAACTTAAGCAGAGCGCCGAGGAACAGGAGTTTCTGGAGTTTTCCCTAAATGAGTTAGAAGCGTTGTCGATAAAGGATGGTGAAGAGGAAGAGTTAGCAGAGTTACGCAGCTCATTAACCAATGCTGAAAAAAATGTCGAGTTGATAAATAGTAGCATTGAGTTCCTTGCGGGTGAGAAGGGCGCCGGCAGTATTTTAAGTAATGTACAGCGTTCTTTAGATAGAGTTTCTATTAAAATTCCATCAGTTTTGGAGGCTATAGACCGCGCGATAGTTGAATTGAACGAGAGTGAGCATGCGCTTGCGAAAATTGCTAATGAAATCAATTCAGACGAAATGAGATTAGAAGAGGTGGAAGTAAGATTGGCTGAGATTAGATCCCTCGCGCGGAAGCATGGCGTACCGTCAATTAAACTTGCTGAGTTAGCTGAAGAAATAAGAAGAAAACTTGGGAAGATTAAACTTGGCGGTAATAGATTAAGAGACTTAGAAGAAGAAGTAATCAAATCAAAGGAAGGCTTCCAACATTTAGCTAATAAACTATCAGAGAGCCGAAAAAAACACGGGAAGTTTCTGCAAAATGCCGTGTCCTCGGAACTTCCGGAATTGAAGTTGGATAAAGCGACCTTCGTCGTACAGTGCACAGCAGCAGACGAATCCAACTGGAATATTTATGGTTTTGACGAAATACAATTTCTTATTTCAACCAATCAGGGAAACGCCCCGGGGCCACTCAACAAAATAGCATCCGGTGGTGAACGATCGCGACTTCTTCTCGCCCTAAGAGCCGCATTGGCGACTACTGATCCGGTACCAACCCTTATTTTTGATGAGGTAGACGCCGGTGTAGGAGGTGCTGTCTCGAGTGCGGTTGGCAAGCGGTTGAAGAAATTGGGCTTTAATCAGCAGATTCTTGTTGTCACGCACTCACCTCAAGTAGCAGCCTTAGGAAAACACCATTGGAAAATTTCAAAGAGCGATGAATTAGAACCAAAAACCATTGCCACTCATCTCGGAAAGAATGAACGGGTGGAGGAGATTGGAAGGATGTTATCAGGTGAGAAAATTACTGCAGAAGCCCGTTCAGCCGCCCGCAAACTTATGGAAGAATAAATCAACGAGCCGTTATGAACAAAGAATTAAGACATAAAATGCCAAGTGAACTCCTAGAGGAAGAAGCTAAAGAAGAACTAACGGCGCTTGCAGAAGAGATTAAAAACCATGACATTAAATATTATGAGGATAATAATCCGACCGCAGATGATTTTTACTATGACGGATTGCGCCGAAGGTTTGAAACCTTAGCAGGGTATTTCCCAAGATTTCCTATATCTATTGAAATTATGGAGAAAGTTGGTTCCGCACCAGCAGCAGGCTTTGATAAAATTACTCATAGTGAACCGATGCTTTCACTAGCGAATGCCTTTGATAGAGAAGAAGTTTATGAGTTTGCTGAACGTGTTAGGCGGTTTTTGCGCCTTGGCTCAGAGATAACGTTAGAATTAGTTGCCGAACCGAAAATAGATGGTTTGTCGGCGTGTCTGAGGTATGAGCAAGGAGAATTAGTTTATGGTGCAACTCGAGGCGATGGGACTATAGGCGAGGATATAACTAAAAACCTCTTAACTATCGATGACATTCCAAAAACATTGACAAAACAAGTGCCTGATGTTTTGGAAGTGCGAGGCGAAGTTTATATGACGAAAAACGCTTTTGAGAGATTGAATATGTCTCAAGAAGCTAGTGGAAAAAGTAAGTTCTCAAATCCCAGGAACGCAGCAGCAGGCTCTTTGAGACAATTAGACCCATCCATAACTGCTGCCAGAAGCCTGAATTTTTTTGCATACAGTTGGGGGGAAGTTTCGTCTATAAAAATCAGTACACATTTTGAGTTTTTGAACTTATTTGAAACGAATGGTTTTGTCGTTAATGACCTGACTGAAATATGTGTCTCTGTAGATCAGGTATTATCGTGTCACGAAAAAATCCACAATCTTCGTGAGCGGTTACCATATGAAATAGATGGGATGGTTTACAAAGTTAATAGGCTAGATTGGCAGACCCGTATGGGTTCCATAAGTCGTTCCCCACGGTGGGCTATTGCGCATAAATTTCCGGCTGAGCAGATCGAAACGCGGTTGATGCAGATAGATATACAGGTGGGAAGAACAGGCGTTCTAACTCCAGTCGGTAGGTTGGAACCAGTCAAAGTAGGTGGTGTTCTAGTATCGAATGTTACTCTACATAATGAAGATGAAATCGAAAGAAAAGACATTCGGGTTGGAGATAGGGTTGTTATTCAGCGTGCGGGAGACGTTATTCCACAAGTGGTTCGTGTAAATCGAAATGCGCGTAGTCGATTGAGTGAGAAATACATTTTCCCTACAAAGTGTCCCAGTTGCGGAAACGAGACACAGCGCAGCGAGGGAGAAGCAGCGAGGAGATGTATGGCAGGCTTGGTTTGTGATGCACAAGCCATTGAACGGCTAAGACATTTTGTTTCAAAAAATGCGATGAATATTGATGGTCTAGGAGAAAAACAGATAAAAAGTTTTTGGGATAAAGGCTGGATACAAAATCCAGCAGATATTTTCCGCCTTGCGCGATATAGAGATGAGCTTGCGGAACTTTCAGGTTGGGGGGGGAAATCGATAGAAAATCTATTTCAGGCGATAGACAACGCCAGGGCAATTAGGTTCGATGGTTTTATTTATAGCCTTGGCATTCCCCAAGTTGGACAGCAAACCGCAAAATTATTGGCGGAAAATTATATAGATATTGAGCATTGGCAGAGGGCAATGGTCAGTTGCACAGAGGGTGACGAGGCGGCGTGGAAATCCCTAATAAATATCGATCAGATAGGAGAGTCCGTTGGCCAAGACTTGCTGAATTTTTTTAATCAGCAAAGGAATATTGATATCGTGACGGATCTAGCTTCCGAGTTAAACATAGAGTCTTACAAAATTCAGAAAACGGCGCAAAGTAAGATAACAGGGAAGACGATTGTTTTTACTGGTACGTTAGTAGCAATGGGAAGAGCAGAGGCAAAGGCACTAGCGGAGAAACTTGGGGCAAGAGTTTCTAGTGCAATATCGCAAAAAACGGACTATTTGGTTGTAGGGGAAGCAGCAGGATCAAAAGCGAAAAAAGCGCAACAGCTGGGGGTATCTATACTTTCGGAGCAGGAATGGATGACTATGCTGGATGCCGTTTCCACCTAGTAAGGCGTTGCTTTACCGGTGGATTGCCCCGAATCAGATAAGCTGCAGAAATATTAATATTGATCCTAAAATCGAGACGAGAAAAGCAACAGTTCTGAGCCATGCTATACCGACCACATAAATTAACGAGTAGGCTAACCTTCCCCAGAAGAATAGTTGTGCTCCAAGAACAGTTATTTCATTAGAAATACCAGCTATATGCGCAACTATTACGAGTATTGCAAAGGGGATCAGGTTTTCCAGCATATTTCGATGACCCCTTTGAGCTCGTCCAGCCCATCCGGAAGTTGAGCCCATGTCTTCTCGATTTCCTGCTAGCGTTGTTAGACCATGCTGTTGTGTTGCACCTAAAAGAGAAATAATAAGTTGTATGAAAGTGATGACGACAGACCATAATAAGAATGTTAGTTCAAGAGATAACTCGTTCATATCAGGTATGCCTCCTTATGGATTCTGATTTATTAAATCATAAAGGCAATTGATTACGTAACCAATACTTATGTTGCTATCGCCGCTGGTAAAATTTCCCCAATCTCGTCATTTATGATGAGATCCGCATATTCATCCAATGCTGTTGCTTCACGATTCAGTATGACAAGTGTTGCGCCACTGTCTTTAGCAATAAGAGGTATTTGAGCAGCCGGATGCACCACCAGTGATGAGCCAATGCAAATAAATAAATCGCAATGGCTAGCTGCAGAATTTGCCTGTCGTACGGGTTCAAGAGGCATGGCTTGGCCAAACGAGATAGTGGCAGTTTTAATCAAGCCGCCACAAAATTTACATATAGGTAATTGATCGTTTCCAAGAAAATCCTGTTTTATATTCTCTAATTCGTATCGCGTGCCGCAAGTAAGACATGATGCAAAAGTGCCATTTCCATGTAGCTCTATTACTTTTCCTTCTGGGACCCCCGATTCTTGATGAAGATTGTCTATATTTTGGGTTATAACCACTGATGCCTTACCGGATGAAACCAATCGCTCAATTGCATAATGCCCTTCATTTGGTTTAGCTTTACGGAGTGTTTTATCGGTCGCAAATTTTCTGTGCCAGTACTCCCTTCTCATTTCCTTACTATTTAAAAAGTCTTGAAATTGTATAGGGGCCATCTTTGTCCAAATACCGCCTGGACTCCTAAAATCGGGTATGCCCGATTCAGTGGAAATACCTGCACCAGTAAAAAATACAACATCATGGCTATCTTCTATCATGGTCTTTAGCTCAAAACTTCTACTCATAGCGAGCTCTTTTTTATTTCCGCATCAAGCGGCTTTTGGTATTTGGTAGTTTATGAAGTTGCATAATGTTAGAAGCTATTAAAAAATTACAATACAACTTTAAAACCCTCAAATTCTGGATGTCCAAGGTAAAGATCGGAGTGTGCACCAGCGTTTTTATGAGCTGAGCGAAATGACTCTGATTTTGTCCAATTGAGAAAGTCCTGCTCAGACCTCCAAGTTGTATGAGAGGCGTATATAACGTATTCATCCGTCGTTTTTCCCTTAACTAAATTAAAAGATAAAAAACCGGGTACGTTTTTCAGGCGCGTGTCGCGTTTCCGCCAAACTTCTTCAAAATCGGCGCCTTTTCCTAAATTAATCTTGAACCGGTTCATGGCTATATACAAGTCATTACTCCTTAAACAGCTTTAAAAATAGCCTAAATGAACTCCATTATAAAAATAAAGTAGCGGCACTTTTTAATTTATTAATAATCATACTCTAATATCAAGTATCATCCGCCACTTTTCAAACATAAAAATATTTTCGTTTACTCTGGTAAATGCAAATGTCGTCGGAATAGAATTGACCGCGTCAAAAAATGGAACTGATAACGGTCAATGCGAATACGAGATGAAGTAAACTATAGTTAGTTAAAAAATAGTATAATGATTTTTATGGAAAATGACGGGTTGCATAGATCCGTTGCTTTGATCCCAAACATTTCTTCTAACCAAAAGAAAACGTCGCGAACTGTAAGGTCGCAGTGTCATTGCGAGCAATCACATTTCCATATTGTCAAAAAAGACTGTATAACTGTAACAAAATAAGTAGAAACAATTATTACATTCCGAAGTTTTTCAAAATATTGAAAGTGCTTTCGGACTAATTGCCATTATTAATAAGGAAATGCGGCAAAGAATATCAAAATGACGAATGGTTAAGAAATACCTAGAATTGGAGATCTAATGGGCTTGAGCCAAAATGCAAAACCTCGCATTACTCACTACAAAATGATTATAGATGGATCGTCAGTCGACAGTGTAACTGGCGATCATATTAGTATTGAGTGTCCTGCAACCAAGCAGATTTTTGCCAGTGTCCCACGAGGAGGGGTGGATGATGTTGAAAAAGCCGTTGCTGCTGCCACAAACTCGTTTGCTGCGTGGTCTTCTGTTGCGCCCAGAGAGAGAGGAAAGTTACTCTTAAAAATAGCAGATGCGCTTGAGCCAGAAATAGAGCCATTAGCCAACATCATAGCGAAAGAGACAGGAAATGCGATACGCACGCAAGCGCGACCGGAAGCAATGTCTGTGGTTGAAATTTTTAGATATTTTGGAGGACTTGGGAGCGAATTGAAGGGTGAGACGATTCCGCTAGGCGAAACAGTTTTGAGCTACACGCGCCGTGAGCCTTTTGGAGTAGTTGGCGCCATAATCCCATGGAACGCGCCAGTAATGTTGGGTGTCTTGAAAATAGCGCCCGCTTTGTGCGCGGGCAATACAATAGTTATGAAAGCGGCCGAGGACGCACCATTAGGAATTTTAAGAATTGCTGAAATATGTCAAAAAATACTTCCAAAAGGTGTTGTAAATCTCATAACCGGTACAGGAGTAGAGTGTGGTAAGCCACTTTCTGAACATTCGGGTGTGAGAAAACTCTCATTTACTGGATCTACACCGGTAGGGAAAATGATAATGAGGGCAGCCTCGGAGCGCATAATACCAGTATCTTTGGAGCTTGGAGGTAAAAGCCCCTCAATAGTTTATCCAGATGCTAACGAAGAATGGGCGATTGAAGGAATAATAGCTGCGATGCGATTTACACGCCAAAGTCAATCTTGTACCGCGGGTTCTAGATTATTTCTGCATAACAAGATCTTTGATAGTTTTCTAGAAAAACTTGTGTCGAAACTTGATAAATTAAAAATTGGAAATCCCTTGGATGAAACAGTGGATATTGGCGCTATTATAAATGAAAAACAATTTACAAAGGTCCAAGGTTATATCGAAGATGGTCTTAATAACCCAGAGGCAGACATTTTATGCGGAGGCCTGCCTCCAAAGACGGGGCCGCTTAGTGAGGGTTATTTTGCGGTGCCAACTATTTTTGAAAACAAATCAAATAATTGGCGTTTAGCTAAAGAAGAAATATTTGGACCTGTTTTAGTGGCTATTCGTTGGGATAATGAAAAGGACGTGGTAAAAATGGCCAATGACAGCCACTATGGCCTTGCCGCATATGTTTGGACAAGAGATATTTCTAGAGGTTTAAATACGGCTCATGCGCTAGAGGCGGGATGGGTGCAGGTTAATCAGGGGTTGGGGCAAGTTCCTGGCCACTCGTATGGCGGTTACAAACAGTCTGGGATAGGCCGCGAATTTTCTCTTGAAGGGATGTTGGATAGTTTTACGCAAAGAAAAAATGTAACCATTAACTTGGCAACACCGCCACCACCTTTGGTTTAGCCGAAATTCACTTATAGGATGTTATCATATATCAACAAAAGCTTTGTCGAGGTGAGGTTTTTGTTAACAATGTATCTACCAAAAAGGTTTAGGCGTCAGTTGCTCTCGATAAAGATTTGGGATGACCTGTGTCATCTTTTGATAATTTACAAACGTTAAACCCAAATCGATTTATGCTCATTAAACTAAGCGAAATACTCTTAGCATTGTTGTAGGCGAACAAAAAAGTCTGGTGGGATTTGCAACATAATTCTTCTGTGCTCATTTTATTATAAGGTGCCGAGTGATCGTGTGGCCCACAGTTACCGAGTAAGAAAATAACGGCGCAACCGAATTAAAAAATTAATGTCTTTGATACGGGGATAAAAATCTACCAGCAACATATGCGGTACTGTAAGCGCTGCCAATCCTATAAAGGTTACTCTAAGAAGGTCATCTTCGATCCTTTCGCCAGTTAATAGCAAAGTTGCTGCTAAAATTAACATAAGTGTTGCGGCAATCGTCACTATTATAGCAAAGATATCAAATTTTCCTATTTGACTCAGAGTTTTAGATAGATTTAGAAAATGCCTAACGGAATGAACAAAGCAGAAATAAAAAGCAAATCCCCAAAGCGGAGGTATAAGCGCTAGGAGACACGCCAGTAATATTATTTCTAATAACTCCCTCACTGTTTTTCTGCCGTTCTTCGCAAAGAGCACTATCACCCCTATCAACCAAAATGGAAATAAGAGATCCAGCTGGTACGCAAAATCACTTTCATCAAATATTAGTAGGTTAAAAATTTCATTCACTTCGCTCGTATGAAATGTGATCGGAATAATTATTGGGGTCGCACCGTAAATAAAAGCTCGAAGCGCTTTATAGTCAGTTGTTTGGTTTGCGAGTGTATCAAGCAAGCCAAAATGCAGTGCGGATATCAATAGAAAAGAACTCAGAGAAAAAATCGGGTAAAAATGCCACGTAATTAAAACGATTATAGCGAGAAAAAAATACCCTATTATAAAAGAAAGTAACTTAAACCATCCTTGGGAGTACATCCTGCGAGCGATCAAAATGTCCGACGCGCCATGCGGTATTCCGATTATTAGAATAACAAGCAACGGAACTAAAAGTTCCCATTTCATGGAGAAACACTCCTAAGCGCAGCACTGATAAAGCTCGGTTTCGGAAGCGCCCTTATGATCTTTAATTTTATAGCCAGCGGGCAGTCGCCAATCATAAATTTCACAAACTCATCGCCCTTTAGAGTATCTAAAATAGTTGAGAAAATATGTGGGGCGAGATCGGGGTTTAACGATAAAACATCGAGAAGTACCTTATCCATCCAATTTTCTAGTTTTGTATATCCTGGACCAATTGCACCGATCTCTTTCTCGGCTTTGATTTGCTTTGCCAGATTGCTTACTTGGTGGATTATTTGTGAAAAAGCGTATCCAGTTGATGCTCTCAGAGCGCCCGCGTTAAGCCCAATGGGTATGCCGAAAGGTATTACATCATTTTTTTTATTAAGAGGAATGGCGCCTCGTTCCTTATAAACAATTTCATAAGTGGTGCAGCTCAAAAAGTTTTTTAAATATTGGGTAATTTGATGTTCATACCACTCGGAGGAGAGAATTTGGCTCGAGTAAACCGTTGATTCAATCAAGGCAGAGGTTTTTGAATAAGGTAGCACATACATAAAATGGAAGCCTTCTTTTTGAGGTACTCGGAAATCCATTAGCGTCACCATTGTATCATCAAAAGTGGGCGCAACAGTACTTACTTGCCAACCAAGAAAATGCTGAAATAGCGTTTTAGTTGAGGGTTGGGCCGGTCTACTGTCAAAAACGTTCCTGGCATAAAAGCTTTTGCCTGAAGATGTTTCTATTTGATGTTTAACATCGTTTTTATGTACCCTAGTTACTTTCGTTTTGAGTATACTACCATTATTAGTTTTTATGTTTTTAGTAAGGTATTCTTCATAGCTTGAAGATGAAACAGTTGAATAAGAAAAGGAGCGGCTGGTTTTAACAACTGTTCTATCCAACGTCTTAATTTCCCATTTAGACCATGATTTTTTCGCAAGGGATCGAGCCAAAGCTAAATTTGGGTGCCCATCATCCCAAAAAGAGAAAGCATGCTCAGGTCGCATCTCTTGGGGATCTAGTAAGAGGCATGGAAAATTTTTAGAACCAATTAATGCATGCGCGAGCGTTAGGCCTGCACAACCAGCGCCAACAATCGCAGTTGGAAAATATTCTTCATTTAGTGAGTTTGTCAAAGTTTAGGTAGTCCTTCAGACAATTGTGCAATTCTGACTGATGTAATGGCAACGGTCGGAACCGATTAATCAATAATAACGGTGAATAGAGAGAATGAAGAGCTTTACCGCCTTTACCGATTACCTGCCGCCCCTCCCACCATTTGGTTCCGCTGTTTAACAGCTTCCGACCTATTAATCTGTAGATAATTCCTGCAATTAAAATGGCCAAGTGATTTCGTGCTGGTAAGTAACTTAAGCCTTTAAACCCTGAGCCATAATAAACCTCTGCTAGTGATAACACTTTCTTAATAGCTTTTGTAACCAACGACCGTTCATGATGCGTTCCACTCCTCGAGAATGTGACTATTTGCGGCGCGGAGATGTTATCACACCAAACGCCGGGTATATATCGTCGATTAAGTTTCGCATCCTCCAGTACGTCTCTGGCAATATTTGTCAATTGCATTGCAATACCTAAATCAACGGCAAAGGGTAGGGCTCGACTGCTTGACGGGCTTAAAATTGATGTCATCATCAAACCTACTGTCCCAGCGACTTTATAACTGTATTGCAGCAATTGATTTTCATCTAGAATCAAAACATCATTTTGGTCGCTTAACAGCCCTGCAAGTAAGTCTTTTACTGCAAATATTGGTAATTCCGTTTTCTCGGCTAAAAGCAAGAAATCGTGTATCTCAGGGCCGGCGTCAATCCGACCAAAGTTGCTGTGAAATATATCTTCAATTGATTTCAGCTTAGTAATGCCCGAGATTTCGCTATCATCTGCTATATCATCTAGATACCGGCAAAATGCATATAATCTCGTCGCCGCTATAGCTGTCTCCTTACCTAAAAAGTACCTTGCCCAATAGAAGGATTTTCCATATCTAAATAATAGTCTGTCTGCGGCGATGGAATATTGTTCGGACCGGGCCTCGATTGCCAATTTTTACGAACCGTTTTTCAATAAAGTTTCAGCAACTTTGGCTGAGCTTAACACCCCCGGAAGCCCTGCTCCGGGATGTGTACCTGCTCCAACAAAGTAAAGATTTTGTAGTTTCGAGTCGACATTGTGATATCTAAACCACGCCGACTGTGTCAAGTTTGGTGAAATTGAAAACCCTGCTCCATAGGTGCAACGATAGTTTTCTTTAAACTCCCTAGGTGTCATCCAATGCTCAGCTGTAATGTAATCTTCCAGTTTTGGAAGGATAGTTTTGGATAATGCAGTTACTATACGGTCACGCAATCTCTTCCCCTCGATGTCCCAGTCTATGCTCGCTTGTAAATTAGGTACAGGGCACAAAACATAAAAGCTATCACAGTTAGGAGGCGCGAAACTTGTATCAGTTGCAGTTGGTCTATGTATGTAGAGAGAGAAGTCTTCAGGTAGCGTTTTCCGATCGAAAATGTCACTTAAAAGTTCTTCAAAGCGCTCTGTTAGCCATATAGTATGGTGCGCAACTTTTTCGTATTTAATTGTGGTGCCAAAAAAGAATACATAGAGACCCATGGAATAATTTGTTAATCGAGAAGGAAGCCATTTTTTAAGTCCCATGGACTGTTCTTGATTAACCTTTAAGAGGTGCTTGTAAACAAAAGGTGGGTCTGCATTGCAAATTATATTGTCGAACTCTATTTTTTCATTGGTCTTGGTGTAAGCGCAGGTAACTCTGTTATTGCTGACCGATAATTTTTCTACCTCTGTATTATATTTTATTATTATTCCATGTCGCTCCATCAATTGGGTCAATTTTTCTACAAGTTCTCCCGTACCTCCCTTGCAAAAGAAAATCCCCCATTTTTTTTCGAGATAATGAATAAGGGAATAGATAGAAGTCGTTGAATAAGGATTTCCACCAACGAGTAGGGGGTGGATTGAGAAAGCTCTTTGTAGGAGTGGATTTTCAATATGATGTTTAACGAATTGGCTTACTGAACGATCTGCTCGTAGTCTAATCAAATTAGGAACTTGTTTTATCATTGACCAGACTGTGAGGAATGGTACGTGGGCCAATTTAGAAAAGCCTACATCGAATATTTTCTTTGAAGCTTGCAGCAAACTTTTATAATTCTTGACATCTGAGGTTGAGAATTTCGCTATTTCCTCGTCCATTTGGATATCGTCGCCGCTATAATTAAATTCCTTCCCGTTATGGAAAACAAACCTGTACCAGGGTGAAACGGGAACAAACTCCAAATGATCATCGAGGTTTTCTTCAAATAATTGAAAAAGTTCTTGAAATAGAAATGGCGCGGTAATAACTGTTGGCCCCATATCGTGCTTGTAACCGTCAAGTTTAAGTACTTGAGCTCTACCACCTAATTTATCTAGCCGTTCCACAATCGTTACATTATGACCTAGAGCTCTGCAACGTAGGGCAGCAGCAATACCTCCAAATCCTCCCCCAATAACAAGAGTATTAACCGATCGGTTGCCTGCCAAAACTTAGGAACTCTCGCTTCGATTTTTCGCTGATGGAAATTGCTGTTTAACCGATTGCTCTAGATAAGATACCAATGGCGACAGCGCTTTCTGCAATTCTTTTGGGAGGTTGGATTTATATTGATGGCATGCACCAATATATTGTTGTAATTGTTGCGCACAAATATCAACTGCTCCGTTCTGTCTAATCTCCGCTAGCCAGTTCGTATGGTTCAATCGGAACTTGTTTCTGACCCATTTTTCAAATTCCAGTCTATGGCCGTTTTTTAAGGTGTCACGAAAAGTTATTGAAACCGCGTTTGGTGCGCCGCGATAGAGATCACTGAATGGTTTATTGGAGCCATCTTTACCCAGCGCATCAGAGATATCGTTTGATATTTGATAGCCTAATCCAAGAGAATGGACAAAGTTTCTTACGGTTTCGAAGTATTCAGTCTTATTTGAAAGTAAAATAGGGCCTTCAACTGCGGCACTGAGCAACGGTACGGTCTTGCTACTTACGAGAGTATCGTAGCTTTCCCAGTCCAGAATTGGTTCCCCAGTAAATTCTTTGGCTTGTCCAGCAGATAAATCTGACATTACTTTTGAGATAAGTGTTATTGCGGTAAGTGGGTCGCCGCTACATTCCTTTGCTGCTAACGTTGCACACTCGAAACTCTTCGCTACGAGCCAATCGCCAAAACAAATTGCTAGGGGTGCTCCGTGAATTGCAAAGACGGTAGGGTGGTCTCTTCGAAATTCATCTTCGTCACAAACATCATCATGCACTAGTGATGCATTATGCATCAATTCAATTGCTAGCGCCCAGTTCAAACCTATTTCTTGCTCAAGACCGACGGCGTTTGAAACAGTTAGACTTGTAGTACCTCTTAGCATTTTACCAAATTCGGCGAAATGGGTTTTAGTCACGCTAAATAAAGGGTGCCCTTTCCCGGGAAGTACCTCTAGTAATTTATTTTTTAATTCTTCTTTTACGAGTCCAAGCTGACCCGAATCAGATTTAAGCGCGGGGGTGGTTAGTAGTTCAGCTTTTTGTTGCTTCTTAATCGCTAGTACCCCTTAGTTTTGCGGGCGATATTGTAGTAAGTTATCGCCCGCTTTTACTAAGTCACAACCAATTTTGGTTATTTGTTTGATTCAGGTGAAGTTGCTGCTACCCAAATCACTACACCAAAGGCTATTTTATTTATAAAATCAGCTAGGTTGTAGATAATGTTTAATGCCTCTGCATCTCCGCCTCCGGCGTAGCCCCAAACATAACCTATTGGATAGATTGCCCATCCAACAGTTACAATCCATTTGAGAGCGTTAAATGCAGTTTTCGAAGCGTTGGTTCCTTCGCTAGCATTAATTTTGCTCGCTTCGCCAGCAAAAATTTCGTACAGGATATACAACCATCCTGCCATTCCTATGATGAAGCAAATCCAAAGGCCGGATCCATCCTGTCCGCCTACTTCACCTAAGTAACCTGCAATTAACATTACGAGTGAAGCGATCATGAGACGCCAGAATAAAGCAGCAGCTACCGCTGCAACTGCGGCTAATATTAAATAAAATTCAACTATTTGCAGAGGAACTGTCAATAGCCAGTCAACATACCTAAAGACTATCGGGGACTCACCAGTAGCAACCCAAACTTCTCGCATATAGAAGTAGTGGATAGCGGCAATACCTGTTACCATTGCAGCTACTGTTAGTGATGTCTTCCATTTACCAATTGCTCTGTCACGTTCAACGTAGAAAAAGTAGGTCGCAGCTACCATCGCAGCTGAGATAATCCAGAAGGAAACTCCTACGTAGTCCGCTGGATTTAGCATTAATGATTTATCCATGTTCATTTACTCCTCGGGTGTCAAACGATACTAAAACTGAGAATCACTCTTAACCCTTGCCTGTTTTTGTTATCAAAAAGTTGATACCACCGAATCAAGACTATAACACTTTTTATGTTACGCAAAAATCCTTATTTTAATAAATAAGTCATTGTTTTTAAACAATAAAGACAAAATCATCTGCATGCTAGTCAAATATCTGCCTTGAAAAGCGATAGAATTCCATAAAAAATTGAGCATGACTAGCGTTGGTATTTCAATGCCGGAGAGCTCGGGTCGGGCTTTGATGTGTGGCGTTTTAAGCATTACCTTCGGCATATGAAGCAGCATTCTCTCCAGCAATTTTACCATAAGCGGCACCTGCCATTAGACCTCTGCTGCCGGGATAGTTTTCATAAAACGATCCACCAACCAGTTCCCTAGCTGCGAATAGCTCACTTATGGATCTATCGCTGTTATCAGGAACCGAGCCCTTATCGTCTACTTTTAGCCCGTCAAAGGTAAATGTTATTACCGTTGTCATAATAGAAGCCTCAAAGGGCGGTTCGTCTATTGGTAATGTCCAATTTTGTTTTATTTGGACTTAAACCTGTCGTGGCAACGCCGACTAAAATAGAAGGTGTTTACACGCGGCATTAAATTCATCAATTGTTTTGGTAAATGCCGATTTATTTATTTCTATTTGTTACGCTAAATCTGCTATTGAGTTTCCAGAAACCTTTGTGACTTGACGGACCTGTTATTCATCTCTTAATAGCGGGACGGTTTTCTGGCCCAAGACTTTGACCGCGGTCCGATCAGGTTATTTCATGATTTCTCGTCCAAATCTCACGCAGATATTATTACGCAAATCCTCGCCTTCATCTACAAATCTTATTCCATCAGTAATCACCATTATGCCCCATGGGTAGGAACGCTTCTCGAAATTATCAAGAACTTCATCATCACCGCATTCTGGCGCGGGTACATCCAATCCGACGGAGTGATAACCAGACCAGTTTCAGTATGCTCGGGAACCTATATCAATTGCCATTTTGACTCCATCACCCATATTATGCCAAGTACCAAAAAATTCGAGCAAGATCCCAGCCAGGGCCAAGATATCTAGCTCTCATTTCAGGGTTGAACTCCAACCCACCACACGCGAGCACTATAGATCGTGTATTTTTCGTCTCAATGCCATCGGGCTTTGAAACTTCTAGGCCCATGATTTTTTTATTTTTATCTTGGATCAAACATCAGCCGCCGTATTGTATCGTATTTCACACCCGATATTCAGCGCGCGCCTTATTTTGGCTTCGACTAAACCGGAGCCGCCGCCCACTGCTTAGATGTTTACCCTGCTGTAAAATGATGTTTTCCATCGGCCATAAAAGACTGCCGGCCAAACATTTGTATAAAACGGATGCCATGATTACGCAGCCATATCATAGTTGGTCTGGAGTTACCGATTAATCGCCACACCACGTCTTCATTTGCTTGGTGCTTGTTAACTTCCATAAGGGCGTAGTAAAATACTTGTTTGTCGTGTATTAGCAGGACGATCTGATCACGTTCTGCTGGCGAAAGATCCATTAAAACATCAGTTGCTACATCCTCTATATTGCCATAGCAAAAACGAAAGCCTACGGCGGTAAAATAGGAGTTGCCGCTTTTTCATGTTCTGATGCTTTTTATATAATTAACACAGAGACGGCATTTTCCCGAGCTGCGAGTGCTGAAGTTAATGCTGCGTTTCCAGCCCCAATTATAACGACGTTGTAAGAAGTCACTTTTCTGCCTTTCTTTAGCTTTGATTTGGTTGCGGCTGCATATCGAGCCCTTCCAAAGATAAGCCCTTTAAGCGCGGCATGAGATTAAGTAAATGCTGTGTGTACTCATGTTCTGGGTTTTCAAAAAGCACTTCAGTCTCTTTCATTTCGCACAAAAATCCGTCCTTCATAACTCCCACTCGATCACACATCTGCCGGATTACAGGTAAATCATGGCTTATAAACAGCATTGTCAGGCCAAGTTCCTCTTGAAGGTCTTTTAGCAAATTGAGAATTTGGGCTTGTATTGATACATCAAGTGCGGATGTGGGTTCGTCACAAATGAGAAACCTTGGCCTAGTAGCTAATGCTCGGGCGATAGAAATGCGCTGTCGTTGTCCACCAGAAAATTCATGAGGATACCTGACTGCGGATTGTGCGCCTAATCCGACATGTTCTAATAAATCTTTGACTATGATTTCAACCTCGCGTCGCGTTTCAGCTAAATGATGGAAGAGAATTGGTTCTGCCACTATATCGAGTACACGCATGCGAGGGTTTAAGCTTGAATATGGGTCTTGAAATATCATTTGCATTTGTTTGCGGAACGGGTCTAGGTCGCTTTGTTTTCTTAACGCCGTTAATTCTGTACCTGCAAAATTAATTGCGCCAGAAATCGGCGTGTAAAGCCCGCAGATGATCCTTGCTACAGTTGATTTTCCTGATCCCGACTCTCCTACCAGTCCAAATACCTCCCCCTCATGGATATCTAAAGAAACATTATTTACCGCATCTAGGAAAATTCTATTTTTTCTCAGGAAAGCTGGCTTAGTGGTAAAGCGCATGCTGATATTTTTTAACTCAACGAGGGGACCTGGCGCTGCTTCGTAGTCCCGAGCCTTACCTAGCCAGTGTTTGGTTATATCGATTTCAGTATTTTTTTCTGCAACATCTTCTATATACGTAACCTGTGGAAAACGTATAAGTTTAATGTCGGGTCTTGGTACGGCGGAGATTAAACTTTGAGTATAAGGGTGGTCAGGATTGCCAAGGATCTTTTCTGTCGCTCCGTGTTCAACTAAACGTCCACGATACATAACGGCAACTCTATCCGTAATGTCTGCTATCACTCCCATATCATGTGTGATAATAACCATGCCTACCTGTTTTTGTTTGCACAACCCTCTCATCAAATCAAGGATTTGTGCTTGTATCGATACGTCAAGAGCCGTGGTAGGTTCATCTGCTATAATGAGGTTAGGTTCAGCACAAAGTGCTAATGCCACGACAACTCGCTGTCGCATTCCTCCGGAAAACTGGTGTGGATATTGTTTGACGCGGACGTCGGAGTCAGGAATGCCAACTTGATCAAGTAGTTCAACTGCTCTTTGTCGAGCATCGTTTTCCCCTAGCCCTAGATGCAAGTTAATCGTTTCGACCAGCTGATTCTCAATTGTTTGCAGAGGGTTAAGACTTGTTAGAGGATCTTGGAAGATCATCCCAATCTCTTTACCACGTATTTTCTGCTTTTCGGAATCTGGCAGATTGTCTATACGATTGCCGTCAAGGAAAATTTCTCCTTTAGTCATTTGTCCAGGTGGTTCTAATAGACCTATAAGTGCGTTGCCTACGGTTGATTTCCCCGCGCCAGATTCGCCAACTATTCCGAGAATATCCCCTTTTTCGAGGGAGAGAGAAACGTCATCCACAGCCCTTAAGACTGATTTGCGACTGGGAAACTCTATTTCGAGGTTATTTATCTGAAGAAGCGTCAATTGAGTCACCTTAGTTTAGGGTTTAAGGCATCACGTAACCAATCACCTAAAAGGTTCACGGAAAGAACAAGAAGAACTAGGGCTACTCCAGGAAAAATTGTTATCCACCATTCTCCAGAGAAGAGAAAATCATTGCCTATTCTGATGAGCGTTCCCAAAGAAGGTGTGGTCGGTGGTACACCTACCCCTAAAAAGCTAAGAGTAGCTTCGGTAATAATTGCAATAGCTAGGTGTATAGTCGCAATTACAAGAACTGGTCCTGTCACGTTTGGTAATATGTGGCGTAGAAGAATCGTCCATTTTCGAATGCCAATAATCCGCGCTGCTTGAACATATTCTTTCCCTTTTTCTACTAGCGTCTGCCCTCTGACCGTCCGAGCATATTGAACCCAACCAGAAATTCCGATGGCGAATACGAGTACATAAAGAGCTACTTCGTCGTGGTGTTCGCGAGGAAGTAATGTTCTTGCGAGACCATCTACTAGCAAGGCTATAAGTATAGCTGGAAAAGAGAGTTGAACATCCGCAACACGCATTATAAACGCATCTAGTCGGCCTCCCACATAGCCGCTGATAAGGCCCAGGCTCACACCAAGGACTAGCGAAAAAATAACTGACGCAAACCCAACGAATAATGAAATCCGTGACCCATATATTATCGTTGAAAGAACATCTCTTCCTTGATCGTCCGTTCCTAAAATAAATCGAATCTCCCCACTAACCATCCAAAAAGGTGGGAGACTTGCGTCCAATAAATCTATGCTGGCTAGATCGAACGGGTCATGGGGCGCGATAATTGGTGCGAAAATAGTTACTATTAGATAGATCAGCGTTACGCAGGCCGACGTAACAATAACAGGTGATCGTGTAAAGCTAAACCAGAGATCGCTATCACGCACCCGTCCAAGATAATCAAATAAAGTTATAGGGTTTTTATTTTCTGTCATTACTAACTACTGACCATTTACAAGTGCCTTATCGACACGCAGTCTGGGATCAACAACAAAGTAAAGGATGTCGACAACCATATTAATTACGACAAAAAAGAATGCGATTAAAACGAGGTAAGCTGCCATCACGGGTATGTCAACTTCGCCAATAGCCTGAATGAAAAGAAGTCCCATGCCGGGCCACTGAAAGACGCTTTCGGTTATAATAGCAAACGCTATTATAGACCCTAGCTGAAGGCCAGTTATTGTTATAACAGGAACAAGTGTATTTTTCAGAGCATGTCTAAAATGAACAGCTCGAGTTGGTAGGCCCCGCGCACGCGCAAACTTAATAAAATCTGCTCGCAAGACCTCTAACATTTCCGCTCTTACTAGACGCATAATCAAAGTCATTTGAAACAGGGCAAGTGTGATAGATGGCATTATAAGGGATTTTAAACCTGAGGCTGTAAGAAACCCACTGGTCCACCAACCAATTTCTACTACGTCCCCCCTACCAAAGGTTGGAAGCCAACGTAATATGACACCGAAAAATAAAATAAGTAGAATTCCAATTAAAAATGTTGGTAGCGATACCCCAACAAGTGAAATCGTCATAAATGTTCTCGAGAGGAAACCATACCGCTTGAGAGCTGTATAAACTCCCATCGGGATACCGATTGCGAGTGCTAAAATAGCCGACACTAGTGCCAGTTCAAGTGTAGCTGGTAACCGCTCGGCTATGAGTTCCTTTACAGGACGTCTGTGTTGATACGAGAGGCCAAATTCGCCAACAGAAGCGTCTCGGACAAAACGATAGAATTGGATCATAAAGGGGTCATTTAAACCAAGACGCTCTTTTAGTTCTGCACGTTCTTCCAAAGTCGTATCTTGACCGACCATATTATTAATCGGATCACCAACATATCTAAACAATGCGAAAGCAATCAGTGCAACTGTCATCATTACAACTACTGATTGCAGTAGGCGTTTAAATATAAATGCTAGCATAGCCTCAACTAACCTCGGAAATTGCTTACTTCACAAAAGAGACTGATTTAAGTTATTCGGTCTAAAAAACGCCCGAGGAGGAATTATTGTTTATCCTCCTCTGGGCGTTAAGGATTTAATTCACGTTGACGTACCTAAGATCCAAAACGTTATCTGGACGCTGAATCAGATTAACCTTATCAGATATTCCCCATGAAAGCGGCTGTTGATGCAATGGAATGTGACCCACTTCATCCCTGTGTATTTTGAATGCTTCATCAATCATATTTTGTCGCTTTTTTTGGTTCGTTTCGGATTGTATCGAAGCGGCAAGTTCATTAATTCTTGGATTACAGTAACCTCCAAGATTAAAAGCTCCTAGTTTGTCAGGACCACCCCTACAAGCCATCAGAGAAGATATTGGATTGTGGCTATCGAATGTAGACGGTGTCCATCCCAGTAAGAAAAAGCTCGTATCATAGTTATTCTGAGCTAACACCTTGCCAAAGTACTTTGATTTTGGCTGGGCTAATAAGGTTACCTTTATTCCGATCTTGGCCAGCATAGATGCGGAAGCTTGACAAATACGCTCATCATTAACGTAACGATTATTCGGACAATCCATTGTTACCTCAAAACCATCTGGATACCCCGCGTCTGCCAATAACTTCTTTGCACCTTTCGGGTCGTAAGATGGTCTGTCATTGAGAGAAGCATTAAAGCCGTTAATTTGTGGAGCTACCATTAGCCCTGCGGGTACGCTCGCTCCTCTCATTACTTTCTTTTTGATGGCGTCGATATTGATTGCTTTTATGAACGCCTGCCTCACCCTCAGGTCTTTGAATGGGTTCTTACCTTTAATATTTGAATAAAGTAATTCGTCTCTCAACTGATCAAAACCAAGAAAAATTGTACGTGCTTCAGGACCTGCTAGTGGTTTTACCCCTTTCGCATCATCAAGTCTTTTCCAGTCCTGAACAGGTACAGGATAAGCCATATGAACGTTACCAGATATCAAAGCAGCAACCCTTGTGGCATCTTGGGCAATCGGCGTAAATACTGCCTTTGTAATGTTACCTTTTACCTTGCCCCAATAATTAGGGTTGATCACGAGCTCTGTTTTCACACCCGACTGTCTTGCACCGAGCATGAATGGTCCAGTACCGTTTGCGTTAAGGTTGGCATAGTTTCCTTCATCGCCACCTTTAACATTTGTAGCCTCTAATGCTTTGTGTTTTTCAGCCCACTGTTTATCCATAATGTAAAATATTTCCAACTGCAGTGGCAGTATAGGATTTGGAGCGGGAGTGACGAGATCAATGGTGTGCTCGTCCACAATACGCGTTTCTTTTATTAGTGCGGCCACAACTTTCATGTCGGAACCTTCAGTACTCAGTCTTTTTACAGAAAATGCTACATCGTCTGCGCCTAGTGAAGATCCATTGTGAAACTTAACGCCCTTTCTTAAATTGAAACGCCAGACTGTTGGTTCTATATTTTTCCAGCTCTCGGCGAGCGCACCAACCATTTCCATTTTTTCGTTTCGAATAACTAAGCCTTCATAAATATTACGTTGAAAACCCAGTGTCATGGTCTCAAATAACCCATGTGGATCCATTGTTTGAAGATCTCCTTGGAATGCCCACCGAAATGTTTTGGACTCGGCTGGTGTAATCGCCATCCCAAGCGCTGCTATAGCAGCAAAAGCAGTTAATCTAAATTTCATTTAATGCTACCTCCCTAGCATAGATTAATACCTCCTCTGAGATAAAATCAGCATCCCAGAGATAATATTTTTACGTTATTGGAACGTTACGAGCAATGCAAGCGAAGGGTGATTTTCCTCAACGCAAAAAAGCAAAGGCAATTTAATCTTTAAGATAAACGTTACAGTGCTGCTGATTCTTAAAACACGTTTTTATAAAAGTCGCCATCTTTCATTATTACTTGAATATACTTTGCGTCATTTTTTAAAAAACCAATATCTTTCAGAGGATTACCATCTACGATAAGAATATCGGCGAGAGCATTTTCTTTTATTACGCCAAGTTCGTTGGTCATATTTAAGATTTCAGCATTTACCTCAGTTGCATGTCTAATTGCTTCATAATTTCCCACCACTTCGGCTTTTATGCTTAACTCATCCGATTGATATATCTGGCACTCTCCCAAAAGATCTGATCCGTGCCCTATTTTCACACCATTATTTTTTGCGATTTCAATTGCATTGAGTCCGACATCGAGAACATCTTTTAGCTTACCAATAGACACCTCTGGAAACCCAAAAGATTTACCATGTTTATATAAAGCCCTGTAAGTGACGTTTGTTGGCACCAGGAACGCATTATAATCAGACATCACTCTAGCAGATTCTTCATCAAGTAAATTTCCATGTTCTATAGTACGAACACCGTTCTCAATTGCCCGGGTAATAGCCTTCGGAACGTACGCGTGCGCCATTACATAAGTTTGTGCAGCTTCAGCTTCTTCACAGATCGCTTTTATCTCTTCTATAGAGTATTGCGTGTTTTGAATTGGATCATTGGGCGATGCAACGCCACCACCTGCCATTATCTTTATCTGATGTGCACCCTTTCTCAGTTCATCACGCGCGGCCCGTCGGCACTCATCCACGCCATCCACTATGCGGCCTAGTTGTTGCGTCGACGCTAAACAGGCACATGTGATCGGGTGTGAGTCTGATGTGACAGGCCTCATGTCTCCATGGCCCCCTGTTTGACTGAGCGACAAACCAGAAACAAACAACCTAGGCCCGACTAAAAGACCATCCGTTACAGCATCGGCTAGCCCCCTGTCAGCACCTCCGGCGTCGCGAACTGTTGTAAATCCCCGCATTAGCATCTGCTTCATAAACTTGCCTGCATCTGCTGTTAAATATGATACCGGAATATCACTTAGACGCCCAACATTTACAATTGTAGCCTTTACATGAACATGAGCATCAATTAGACCAGGCATTAGGATCATACCCTTAACATCGATATTTTGGCTAGTTTTAGATCTAATTGGTTTGTCAGACACCTCAACAAT
>Ga0160422_10000509_pt1 | contig 23561 bp, 19 predicted proteins | sample Fk160mmetaG_FD_108192 | JGI IMG/M metagenome (GOLD analysis project Ga0160422, IMG submission 108192) | Marine microbial communities from the Central Pacific Ocean - Fk160115 60m metaG | ecosystem: Environmental > Aquatic > Marine > Oceanic > Photic zone | place: The Central Pacific Ocean...
CAATTTGACTTACCTAAGTATGCTTTTGATATTAGTAGAAGGGCTTATAAAATAGGAATATTTTATAATTCTCAAAATCAGAGTGGAGGACTAAATTTCAATATATTTAACTTTGGCTATTCAGGTATAAGTTCTAAATTCTAAATATATTTTTTAAAAAATATTATTAATTAACAAATAGAATTTTAAAATTTATTAATTTAGAATTATAAAATATGTTTTGATTATGATTAGATAAGATTAATCTAGCAAAAAAGTAATTTGAGAATTCTAAATACCAACAATATAATTTTAAAAATTTTTCTTTTTGTACCCTTGTTAATTTACTTTGGTAAAAGGAGTTTAATTGCTTATGATGAGGGATTTTATGCAGTACAAGCTAGATGGATAATTGACAATTCTAATTGGGTAGGGGCTATGTGGTGGGATACCTTAACGACAGATAGGACAATAGCTATACAATTTTTATTGGCTTTATCAAAAAAAATATTCGGAGAATCATTGTTTGCTCTATATATTCCTATATTAGTTGCCTCTATTATGATGATCTTTACAACCTATCATCTACATAAAGAATTACTAAGAGATAAATACCCTTTATACTCATCATTAATTTTGGCAACTACATTTTTATGGATTTCATATGCTCATATGGCTACGCAAGATATAGTATTTGCTTCTTTAGTTAATATTGGTTTATTAAGTTCAATAAAAGCATATAAAACAAGTATAAATATTTATTTTATTTTATCTGGATTATGGATTGGATTAGCTTTTTTCTTTAAAACATATCTTACTTTTATTCCTTTTGTATGCATCTTACCATTTTTATTAAAATCTAAAATATTTTATAAAAAGTATTTTTGGATTGGAATTTTTATAGGTTTTATTCCATTTACTTTATGGAGTTATAACTATATTTTTATTTATGGCTATGAATCTTATAGTGGAATATTTAGGAAATTAGTTTCATTATCAAAAAATAATAATTTTACAAAACCATTTTATTATTATTCATGGAACATGATATTGAATATTTTTCCTTGGTCCATTTTATCTATAGTAGGTTTTTTTAAATCTTTTAAAGGAGATTTTATAAGGAAATATTTTTTATTTTTTTATCCATTTTTCTTAATTATATTACTGAGCTTATTTTCTACTAAAACTCCTTATTATCCATTACAAATATTATCATTAACTTCTATTAATTCTTTTGTAGGGATAAATTACATTTTAAATAAAAAAGAAGGTAATATAATTTCTTATCTAGGAAAAATAAACTTTATATTAATTCCGATAATATTTTTGTTCGCTTTAATAATTCTTAATTTCATTAATATTATAGAACTTGATTTAAGAGCTCAAATTTTTATGAATTTAGGCGTTATTTTATTTAGTCTTTCATGGATAAGTATTAAATATTTTAAAAATAAAAAAGTAAAATTTTTATTATCAATTCTAGGTCCTTATATACTTGTTTTAATGCTGGTTCAGTCTGGCTTAATAACTGATAAATCTAAGAGTTTGAGAATTGCTAGTGAAGAATTAATTAATTCAAATAACCTTTCAGATGTACCCATTAACATAATATATAAAAATTCTACGGGGAAAAATTCTACTTCAAAGATTATAAAAATAATGTTAAATATACCAAAACTTGGAAAGAATATAGAAAATTTAGAACAGTTAAAAGCCAATAGTTATGCTTGGACAACCTCTAATAAATATTATGATAAAGATAATTATTATGTAGTTGATCAAAATAAGGAATTTTATCCTTGGAAATTAATTATGAAAAAATAATATAAAAAACTTTTGTTAAATATCTCATCGATTTATTTGATTTTTTTTATCTCCATAATAAATTTAAATGCCATCCAATTTGGAAGTAAATAATCAAATAAATTGGATATTTTATTCGCTATTTTGTAACCTATAAATTTTGAAAAAGGTTCTAATAACCATATTAATAAACCAGAATAAACAATTTTTATATATCCAAATTTATCCTTATATTTTTTTATTAATTTAAAATCAGGCATTCTTTTTAGAGTGCTTCTAGTTCTATTACCCTTTAAATAATGTATATATCTATTCAATTTATATATTGGATTTTCATTAAGTGAATCAATTGCAATGAAAATACCATTATATTTAAGTACTCTATAAATTTCATCTAAAACTTTATCATTATCTCCGTAACTTAATCCTCCTGCGCAACAAATCAAATCAAATTCATCTTTTTTGAATGGAAGCGATTCGATATTGCATTCTACAAACTTGATTTGATTTGTTAAATACTTTTTAAATTTTAATTTTATTACCTCTAAAGATAAAGGAGAAATATCTGCAAAAATTATATTCGTAAAGTTTTTTATTATAACTTCACTGGATTCTCCCTCACCACAACATAGTTCTAAAATTTTGATATTTTTTTCTCTTCTCTCATAAATAAATTTGTAATAGTTTTCTTCATAAGGTTTATTCACAAGTGATTTATTGATTTTTGATTTGAATAAATTTTTTGAATTCTCTATTTTTTTTAAATTTTTAAGATTGTTTAGGGCTCTTTTTTTGTATCTTTCGATCTCTTTTTGTAAATCTAAATCAGAATTTTTCATATTTTTTAATTTATCTAAATAATTATTATTCGTTAATAGTACCTTAAATTTTTAGTTAAAAATTTTTTATAATAAATTAATTAAGATTAATATAAAATCTCTTTCATATTAAAGTTTTTAATTCTATATTTATAAATTTATTTCAATAAAAATTAGTATATTTTTATTTACTTTTTTATATTTTCTAAGTTACTTAGATTTAATAATTTAAAATTTGATTCTTTAATTAAATATTATTGATTATTAAATCATTATAAAGTAGGATAAATTAATGTCAGGTATCTATTTCTTTAGCAAGTAAATTAGATCTCTGTTTAAATATCAGGGGCCATAGTTCAGTGGTAGAACACCTGCATGGCATGCAGGGGGTCAGCGGTTCAAGTCCGCTTGGCTCCATTTAAATTGAATTTCTCTATAAGTTTTTAACTTTAGTCATAACTATTTTTATCTTTGAAAAAATAAAAATAAAAATAAAAATAAAAATAAAAATAACAAAAATAAAAATAAAAAATATAAAATCTAAATATTATTAATTAGAAAGTTATGTGAAAATTTAATATTTAATTTAAGAAATATTTTAATTAATTCATAATATCATTGCAAAATATTTTTAAAAATTAAAATTAATATAAATAAAATAATTACTTACTAAATAATTTTAGAAAGTGATATATTAAAGATTCTTTTAATTACCTTTAATTATATTTTTGTTTTATTCATTGATTCTTTACTTTTTTCTTTTTTTCCCTTTCTTTTTTCCTTTCTTTGGCTTGTTTTGATCTTTCTCTAGCAGCTTCTCTCATTGCGGCTTCGTTCCTCTCAACTTTGTCTGCTATTGAATCTTTATTATTCTTTTTATTACTCTTTTTATTACTCTTTTTATTACTCTTTTTATTTTTACTTTTTCTTCTTTTGCCACCTTTTTTACTTCCACCGCCACCACCTTTTTTTGCAAGTTCTTGATTTATTTCATTATCTAAAATAATGTTATTTGAAGAATTAAAGGCTTCTGATAATTGGGGATTTGTAAAAAGTATTAAAACTAAAGAGTAAAATATTCTTTGAATAAATTTTCGTTTCATTTATAAAATAAAATTATTATCATATTATCAAGCTTACTGATTTTTGTTTCTTCTTTGTTTTATATTTTAATCTAATGATTAAAGTTTTATAAGAATTATTTTTTAAATTAATTTAAATCATTGTATTCAAAGATAAACATTAAACTATAGAGTAATATAATATAAAGACATCTTTTAATATTTATGTGCGGTATTGCAGGGATATTGTCTTTATCTAATAAAAAAATATTTGAGAAAGAATTAAAATTAATGAATGAAACGGCTAAACATAGAGGACCTGATGCTGAAGGTTATTTTCTTGAAGATAATATTGGTCTAGCTCATCGAAGACTTTCAATAATAGATCTAAATAAAAATGCTAATCAGCCATTTTTTTATCAAGATCAATTTGTATTGATTTTTAACGGTGAAATTTATAACTATATTGAGATAAAAGAAAAATTATTGTCACGCGGTTATAAATTCCAAACTGAATCAGATTCTGAGGTCTTATTAAAAGCATATGTTGAATGGGGTTGTGAGGTACAAAATATTTTTAATGGAATGTGGGCTTTTGCTATTTGGGATAGAGTTAATAAAGAATTATTTTGTTCAAGAGATCGCTTTGGAATAAAACCTTTTTATTGGGCATTAAAATCAAATAATTTTTATTTTGGTTCTGAAATAAAACAACTTAGATCTATTGGTATTGGTAAAAAATGCAATTTTAATGAGATTTCAATTTATCTATTCACAGGATGTACAAATTCCTCTAAGGAAAGTTTCTACGAAGATATCTTTTCTTTAGAACCAGGGCATTCTCTTTTTATCAATAAAAGTGGAGAAAGAATTATAAAATGTTGGTATAAATTAACAAATAAGATATCAGAAATAAAAAAAGATAATGATCCAGATAAGTTATATGATATTTTGAATGACGCTGTAAAAATTAGATTAAGAAGTGATGTAAAAATTGGTAGTGCATTATCTGGAGGTATTGATAGTTCATCTTTGGTTTCTATGGCTATTAAAAACATTGATCAAAATTCAAGTAATGGAGGATTTGTAGCCATTCATGCAAAATCTACTGAACCTCAGTTTGATGAATCTCAATTCGCTCTTGATTTAGCTAAAAATATATCTTGTCAATTATCCTTAATTGAGCCAAAACTCAGTGATTTTATAGAAAATATTAATGAAATAATTTTTTTTCAAGATGAACCTTTTGCCTCTATGAATATTTTTATGCAATATTTTCTTATGAAAAAAGCTAAGGAATTAAAATGTAAAGTAATGATTGATGGTCAAGGTTCTGATGAAATATTTTTTGGGTATTCTCGTTTGATTTTTCCTTTCTTTTATAATGTTTTTAAAGAGCATGGAATTTTAAATTTTTTAATGAAGACAAATGCTTATATAAGAAATAATTATGAGATAAATTTCAAAGCATTTTGTAAGTATTTTTTTGGTTATCCTAGTGCCAATTTAAGAAGTAGATATATTCAAAGAAAGATGAATTATATAAATTTATCAATAGATCCGGTTTATGAACTTTATAAAAAGGTCTCAAGAACAAGAGATGATGTTGATGCAGCGCAGATAATGGATATAGAAAGAATTACATTACCTCAAATTCTACGAACTGAGGATAAAAATTCTATGGCAAATTCAATTGAGGCAAGAATCCCTTTTTTAGATTATAGGTTAGTTGAGTATTCTCTGAATCTTAAATATGATTCCAAAATTAAAGATGGTTGGACGAAATATCCTTTAAGAAAATTAAATGTTATTGATAAAAAATTAGCTTGGAGAAAAAGTAAATTTGGATATGATGCCCCTAGAGATCAGTGGAGTAATAAATTCTCAGCAAATATGAGAGAAAGGGTTATTAATTCTGATTTTATTAAAAGCTTTACAGATAAAAAAATAAGTAAATATTGGTCTAAGATTTCACCTAATGAAAAATGGAGAATTTTTAATTTAACAGTTTGGCAAGAAATTCATAAAGTTGATTTCTAATTTGATACTTTAATTAAATAATAAATTTTTAAATTTATATAAATATTTACTTTAGAGTTATTATTCATTTTTTAAATCAATATCAATAATTTGGCCATATTCTTCCCAGAGACCTTTTTGCCCATATGTCTTTATAGTTTTATATTTTTTTATTTTTAAATCTTCTAAAATGTTAGAGTAATTATGTATCCAATGACCTTTATATATTACATTATCAGCATTTTGTTCTCTTAATATTATTCCCTTGGAGGATATCCTTATAAATTCAGATAAAATTTTTATGACCTTTTTGGGATTATGATAAATCAAAACGCTGTCAGTTATAACATAGTCAAAGGAATTAGCTTCAAATAAAAATAAATCATTTATATTTCTTACATAAAATTGACAATTATTTTTCCCCTCCGATCTTTTATTATTATTTCTAATTACTTGTTTATTGATATCTATTCCATAAAATTGAGAATTAGGTATCTCCTTAGAGAGAATATCAATATTAATACCGTTACCACATCCTATATCTAGTAAATTTTTAAATGGTTTTTTTGATTTAACTAATTCAACTAATTGTTTTCTTCTTATCCCTTTATGTTCTCCAAAATCAGACATTCTTTTAGGAATAATTAAATGCCTATATTTCCAAAGGAATTGTTCTGCATAAGAATTCAGTTTTGGATTTAGTAAAGACTTAATTTTCTTTAAGATCTTTATTATTATTTTACTTAGAGACATTTAATTAATTTTTTGTATTATCAAATCTTACTATCTCAGATGTCGGCAAAGTCAATAAAGATGAAATCATGTTTTTTTTAAATATTTACTAATTTATACAAAAAAATAAAGAATTAATTTCTTATTAATGTCTCTTTCATATTTTAATATAGATATCTTTGAAAATTTATTAAATATATTATTATCTAAAAAATAGGCATATATAATAATAGGATGGCAGATTTAAGAAATTTTTTTAATAAAGGAATTATTTCATTTTACGGCTATTCGCATACTCATCTACCTACAGAAATCGATAAATCAAAATATCCAAAAATTAATATTTTTTTTAAAGATGCTCAATTCAAAAAAATAAATAATCCGAACTTATTTAATTTTCAAAAATACTATGGATATAAAGGGGTTACATATGGAGATGGAGATATTATATTTCTTGATCAGGACGCTATAAAGTCAATTTGTATTGGATATCCAACTAATGCAAAGTATTTGCTTATATCTCTAAAATTTTTCAAATATTATTTCTTTATTTTAATTGGATTATTAAGAAGAAAAATTAATAGAACAATAAAAATTAATGGAATAATTTGGTTGAATATCAATTCAAATAAGGTCCCGTGGTTATTAATAGAAAACTTAGAGGTTCAAACAAACTCACTTAATATTTCTTCAACTATAGGGGTGCAGGGTTTGCTGAATTATCTTGCTAAAGAAAATATATCCTATTTTGTACCAAGGTTTTATGACTCTCTTCCTGATTTATCTTCAGATAATGCTGATTTAGATTTATTAGTGGAAAATAGATATATAAAAAAAGTTAATAACTTTTTAATTTCTAATCCTGGCAAAATCAAAGTTGATATATATTCAGATGTTGGTTTAGATTATTATGGTATGCCTTACTTTCCACCCTATAAGGCTAAAGAGATTTTAGAACGAACTATTGAAGGACCAGGTAATTCAAAAATTCCCAATAATTATGACTCTTTATTATTACTTATTTACCATATTCTTTACCATAAGGGTTTTTTGAGTGGTTTGCCTTCAAGATTTATCAGTACTAGTAATAATATAGAGAATAAATACCTTCTTGAGATAAATAAATTAAATAAAAACTTGAATATTAAACTTGGAAAAACCCTTGAAGAACTAGATGAATTTATGTTTACGGTTGGATGGAGACCAGCTATAGATACCCTAACAAAAATTTCTGAATGGAATGAATGGGTACTTCGTTATCATATTAAAAAGGAGAAATCCAATTTACCATTATATATTCTAGTCCTAAAAAATATATGTATAGGAAAAGAAGAAGAAAACAAATTAGTAAAAGAGTGCAAAAAACAGAATTTGAAAATTATTGAAGAAAGGGTTTTATCAAAATCTATCCAATCTAGAGCTATTAGAGAAATAAGAGGGGGTGTATGGAATGATTCCTTAGAGATTAATATGAAACAGTCTGATTATCATCCTGGAAAGATTTATGTTATTTGGGATCGTATTGGATCAAGAGCAGGAGGTTTTTCTTATTTGAAAGAAAAATTAAGAAAAAAAATAGATCAATCAGGACCAAGCTTTATACATTCCTCAGATAATTATTCAGAATCATTAGATTATATAAATATATGTATGCCAGATAGATTAGCCTATTATCAAAATAAGAAATTACTTAAAAGTAGATTATCCAAATATGACTTAAGAATAATTAAATTTAGTCAAATAATTCCTCATCTGAAAATATTGATTAGGTCATTATTAATAAATCTTCTAAGTCACTAAAAATATTAAAAATTTTTACCAAAAGATATTATCTTGTTAATTAAATAAATAAAAGTTAAATTGAATTTATGAATAAAACATGGTTAGAGTGGATTGGAATTTGGGGGTCTGGAAAATCAACAGTAATTCAGAAATTAAAGAGAGAAATTGATAATGAGATGGTTTGTAAAACAACGGTTGATTTCTTTAAATTAAATAAATATAAACGTCTTTTTTTTAGTTTAATTAATGTTTTCAAAACTCCAATTTATAGTTACAAGTTATTCAAGATCTTGGTTCCAAAATACTTTAAAGGGTTATTTCTTAGAGATAAAATTTTAGTATCGGAATTAAGATCATTTTGGTATTGTTATTCGGCAAGACTTTTTCTTACATTTCAAGGAGGATATAAACTTTCACTATGGGAAGGAGAATTTCATTTAATACCTTTTTTAGATCTAAATTTTAAACAAAAGGAAGTAATAGTTAATTTACTATTAAATCTTACTTGTGCTGAATCTATTAAATTTATTGTTTTAGTTACATCAATTAATAATGCTATTAAAAGGATTGAAATTGATCAAACCTCTGGAAGAAATGTAAGATTTACTAATTGTCAATATAATTATTTCAAGAAATATATTGTAAGAAGTCTAAGGCATCAAGATGAGTTAATAAGTATTTTAGAGAGAAGAGGCGAAAAAATATATAAGATAGAAAATCCTAGTGAAATTTCATTCGAGCAAATATGTAAAAATTAATAAATAATTTATTCACTGATTTTAAAACATGACTTTAACTTATATTATTGAATGAAAGTTATAAATTCTTTCCAAACTATGTTTACATATTCTATTGTTATGCCAGCATATTTGAGAAATGATTTAATTAAGAAAAGTCTTCATTCAGTATTTAGTCAAGAAAAATTACCATTAGAGATAATTATTGTGGATAATAATATTAATAAGGAGGAGTCAATAAAATTAAGTAGAGTTATAGATATTTTTAGAAATAAAAACGTCCCTTTTAAGTTGTTAAAATCCCCAAAAAATAGTGGTGCAATCGCAAGAAATATTGGTGCAAAAAATGCGAAAGGAGATCTAGTGGCTTTCCTTGATAGTGATGTTATCCTTTATCCAAATTATTACACTAAAGTTCTTGATGTTTTTGAAACTAATTTAGAAATAATTGCTGTTCAGGGAACAGATCAAGTGCTAGTTGAATCAGAGTTCGCCAGAAAGAGAAAGCCTTTTTATAAAAATCTGTTACACTTTTTCGAACAATGCTTTGAGACATCAACTTTACTAAATAAAAATTATCCTATTGTTTCTCCTTCACTAGCTGTAGGGCATCCAGATGTTACAAAGAAATTCTCTTTGGAAACTGAATGGATATCAACTTGTGCGGGCGTCTTTAAAAGGAGATTATTTGATAAGTATCATTTTCCTAATCAGTTCGTAACATATTCTAATAATGAATATTTATTCTTTTCATATAACTTGTTTATAAAAAAAGAGGGTATTATGATTTATACTAGTGAAGCAAAATATAATAATATTGAAACTCAAGAGGGGAGGATCCCACAATTATCTCTAGTTTATCAAATTGAGGTATATGATCTATTTATATTTAATTTGCTTTTCCAAAAGAATTTAAAGAATATTTATATATATTTAAAATCCCGTATTGGTCATCTTATTTATAATTTATTGCATGCATTAAAAAATAAAATTTATTCACCAAATTATTATCTAAAAATAATATGGGCTACTTTTTATCCTTTTAAAAATTTTTATAGCATCATTAAAAAAGACCTATCATTTTATGAAAAAGATTTTAATTAATAAATTCTAATAAACCTAAAATTGAGTAAGATTTCTATTTCTTACTATTTCATTTGAACCTGGAGGTGGGCTAGGCACTAAATCTTCTCGACGAGTTGAGATTTTTACTAAATCCTTATCAGCCTTAAGTTCTCGTAATAGCTTTTCAATTAATTTCAATGATTTTTTTCTTGATATTATGCCAATTAATGTTATAAATATTATGCAAAAGTCGATAAGGATATTATTCTTATATGTATAAAATAAACCAAGTTTGCTTTTCCAAGGCCTGATTAATTGATTGTATGCCAAATCAGGATCGGAATAATCATTCAATATTTTGGATTCATCAGAAAATATAATTGAAGAAAAGTCAGTAATTCCAGGTTTTACATTTAATAAATTCTTTTCAAGATTAGTGTACATATTAGTTTCATTTACTACATTTGGTCTTGGACCAACTAAGCTCATATCTCCTAAAAGTACATTCCAAAGTTGAGATAATTCATCTATCTTGTATTTTCTAATAAATTTACCAATTGAGGTAATTCTATAATCAGTTTCTGAAGTAGAGTCAACTCCTGTTTTATGGGCGTTAACTATCATAGATCTAATCTTTATCATTTTGAATAACTTCCCATTTTTTCCGACTCTTTTAGCAATGAAAAATGGCGATTTCTTATCTTCAAACCACACTAAAAATATTATGATTAGTAAAATTGGCGAAAAAAAAGATAAACCAATTATTGACCCTAAAATATCTATTATTCTCTTCATAAAATCAACTGCTATAAAAATTCTTTATTTGGTCACAAATATAAAAAATGTCCTTATCAGAAATAAATATATTCATTGGAAGCATTATACATTTACTAAAGAAATTCTCTACTTTTGGTAAACACTTTTCTAGTCCGAGATTCTCCCACTGATGTATACCTTTTCCTCCCCATTGGATTAAAGTGCCTATTCCAACTGAATTTAGAAAAACTTTTAGTTCATCTCTATTTTCAGCTTCAATCTCATAATTTTGATAAACATCAAAATGGTCAGAATTTTCATCAGGAGATGGTGGTAATTTCAATTCATCAATATCTTTTAGCTTTTCATTATAAATTCTTGCAACTTGTCTTCTCCTTTCTATAACAGAATTATATTTTTTAAGTTTAAAGTTGATAATTGCAGCTTGTAAATTATCCAATCTACTGTTTCTTCCCCAAGATTTTTGTTCTCCATCTTTATTTCTGCCATGATCATGTAATTGGTACATTTTATCAAATAATTCAAAATCATTAGTAAGCACTCCTCCCCCATCTCCCAAGCATCCAAGAACTTTTGCTGGGTAGAAACTAATAGCCGAGGCATTACCAAAAGTTCCTGCATGTTTTCCTTTGAATTTGGAACCTAATGCTTGAGCAGCATCCTCAACTACAAAAAGCTTATATTTTTTTGCTATTCCCATTATCTTTTCCATATTACATGTCCTGCCATTTAATTGAGTAGGCATTATTCCTACAGTTTTAGATGTTATTGCGTCTTCTACTGCCGATGGATCTATTAAATTGTCATATCCAAGTTCTACCGGGATAGGATTACCCCCTGCAATTTTAATAGCGGATGCTGTTGCTAACATTGTGTGGGAACAACATATTATCTCATCACCTGGTTTGATATTTAAAGCCATCCAAGCTATTTCAAGTCCATCAGTTGCGTTACCAACGCCTATTGCATATTTAGCACCAGTATATTTTGCAAGATCTTTCTCAAATTGATCGACATCTTTTTGGAGAATAAATGCACCTTTGCTAGAGACCTCATCAAAAATAGAAATAAGTTTTTCTTTGTCATCAAGATATAATCTAGGGTATTCAAAAAATGGGATTGATCTTTGAGATTTTTTCATTTATCTAAATTTATACTAATTAATTAGTTAATTAAATGTTTTATTGATTCTACAATTTTTTTTACACTTGGATAATATTCATCTTCTAAACTTGACGCAGTTGGAGCTGGTGAATTTGCAAGCGTAATTCTTCTTGGATTACTTTTTAATTTGTTTAGAGGTACCTTCTCTATTATTGAGGCTAATATCTCTGAAGCTATTCCGCAGGTTTTCCATCCACCATCAATTGCAAGGCAAGAACCAGTTTTAGAGACTGATTCACAGATTAATTTTGTATCAAAAGGATTTAAGACTCTTAAATCTATTACTTCGCAACTTATATTTTCTTTAATTAGTATTTTTCTTGCTTCTTCAGCTAAAAATACAGAATATCCTGCTCCAATAAGCGTAATATCATTACCATTTTGAATTGTTTTTGGTTTTATATTACTTATACTTTCATTCCGAATTGGATCTAGATAATCTTTTTGTTCATAGAGCCATCTATCATCAATAAATAAAACAGGATCATTTGAGAGTACTGAAGCAATTAATAAATCTCTAGCATCTTTTACTGTATAGGGCATTATTACACGAAGTCCTGGGATATGAGCAAACCAACTATGCAATGCTTGAGAGTGTTGAGCACCTTGCTCTCCACCTCTATTAATAATAGATCTTATAGTTAGTTTTGGATTGGATTCACCTCCAAAGATATATGACCATTTTGCCGCTTCGTTGACAATTGCATCCATAGCATAGAGCATAAAATCCATCCTAGGATGAACAACGATTGGTCTCATACCAGAAATAGAGGCGCCTAATGCTGCTGCAGTACATGCAGACTCTGATACTGGAGTATCTATAATTCTATCCGTACCATATTTTTTTTCTAAATTTTTCATTGTATTTCCAACATACCAGGGACTCCATAATCCTTGTCCAATAACAAAAACATCATTATGATTTTTTAAAAGATAGTCAAATCCTTGTTGAATTGCTTCTGAGTAAGTAAATTCTTCTCTCATGATTTATTCTTCTGAATAAACGTATTTAATAGATTGCTTAAAACTAGGTGAATTATCATTTGTAGCCAATTGCCATTGTAATTTAATTTCTTGTTGGATTTCAAAATATAAAGAGTCATATTCTTCTTCATTTATTACATTTTCTCTTATTAATCCTGCTTTTAGTCTAAGAATTGGATCTCGTTTTTTCCATAAATCTAATTCTTTTTTTGATCGATTTACCCCCACATCAATATCCTCTCTCCAATCAACATGCCCATATAATCTGAAAGTAACTGCTTCTAAGAAAGTAGGAGTTTTGTTATCTCGAGAATGTTTAATTAATTCTGAAGCCCTATTTAAACATTCTTTAATATTATTTCCGTCAATTGTCTTATGTGGAATACCACTAGAAACAGCAAATCTTGCTTGAGATTTGAATGGCTGTCTTTTGCTGATATGCATATGACTTGAGAAAAGATTATTTTCACATACAAAAATTATTGGACAATTTAATATTTTTGCTAAGTTAAGTGACTCATGAAAAACACCTTCTTCAACTGCTCCGTCCCCAAAGTATGCAATTGAAACATTTTTTTGAGATTTTAATTTTGATGCTAAAGCTGAGCCCACAGCAATTGGAATCGTTCCAGAAACAATTGGTACTGAGCCATAAAAACCATGTTCTAAATCTTGTAGGTGCATTGAACCCCCCATTCCTTTTGAGAGACCAGTTTCTTTCCCCAAAATCTCAGCGAATAGCTTCTTTATGTCAGAACCAAGACTTAAAATGTGAGCGTGAGATCGATGCGCCCCAAATACCTTATCACCCTTCTGAAGATTTTTTGCTATTCCAACTGCAATTGCCTCTTGACCAGCTCCTAAATGAACAGGTCCTTTAATATCGCCAATTTTTTTGTGATAAGCTATCTTATTTTCAACTAATCTTATTTTTAAAAGATTTTTAAGGTGAATTAAATATTCTTGAGGAGATTCGTTTGAAAAATCAATCGGCTCACTATATTCTTTAGGGTCTGATAAGTCATTAAGATCGAAATTATTACTAAACATATAATTAAGAGAAAGTATTTTGTTACATTATCTCAATTTTAGATAATATATGTTCACAAAATATAGATACACTGTACATATTTAAATATAACGTTAAATATTTTAATGAGAAGTATACTTTTTATAGCAGATGCCAGAAGTATTCATAGTCACAAATGGATAAACTATATTTCTAAAAAAAGTAACTTAAAAGTAACTTGGGTATCACTAAAGAAAAGTAATTATAAATTTGAAAAAAATATAAATTTTATTAATATAGAAAAAAATTTTCTTGCTAACTGCTTCAAAGTTTTTAAAGTTTTATTTTTTTCGAAACCTAATTTAGTCCATTTGCATTATGTTGGATATCATTCCTTATTTTTAATTTTTCTAAGGAATAAAAGTAAATTAATAATTAATACATGGGGATCAGATATAGCGTTAAAAAAAAGAGACTTTTTGAAGATATTGTGGTTGAAGTATTTAATACAAAAAAGCCATCTTGTACTTAGCGATGCATATCATCATTTTGATTATCTTAAAAATTTTGGATTAAGAGAAAATAAATTTAAATACTTACCATATGGTACGGATATAGAAATATTTTCATCAAATAAAAATTGTTTTAGCAGTAACAACTATACAGTCATCCATACTCGAGGATTAGATGAAATTTATGATGTGAAGACTTTTCTTAAAGCAGCAAAATTGGTTATTGATAAAGATAATAAATTCTTCTTCAAAGTAATAGGAACGGGCCCAAAACAAAATGAGCTTCAAGAATATTCAAGAATTTTAAAGATTAATGATAAGGTTTCTTTTGTTGGCCAATTATCTCAGGTTGATTTAAAGAACGAAATAAATAAATCTGATATTTATGTTTCTTGTGCATTAGAGGATGGTGGTATCGCAGGTTCTACTTCTGAAGCCATGGCCTGCCAAAGATTAGTAATTATTACAAATAATTCTGATAATCACTTATGGATAAATAATGAAATAAATGGTTATCTTTTTAATAATGGAGATTATAAAAAACTTAGTGAATTAATAATAAATTCTTTAAAAGATATTCCTAAAAGCATAAAGATAGCTAATAAAGCTAGAGAAAAAATTGTTGAATTAAATTCTTATGATAAACAGATGGATAAGGTTTTAAAACTTTACGATTCTATATTACAAAATAAAAAATAATTAAATAATTAATTATTTAATTTTTTATGTCAATTTCTTTTTTGAAGAACTAATTTTTCGGCATTTATAATAAATTTATTATAATTATTGTTGAAATCAAAATTCTTATGGAACACATTTTTGCAGTTATTTTTTAATTTTTTTCTGCTTTCAACAGAATTTATTATTTTCTCAAAAGCATCTTTCCATTTTAGATAATCATTCTCTATTGAAATCCCACAATTTTCTTTGTTAATTAAATCACTTACCTCACCTTTTAATGTTGAAATAATAGGAAGAGAATAACTTAAGCTATCAATAATTTTATTTGGGATGCTTTTCATAAAATCTTCTGTATTTATATAAGGTGCAATTGATGCGAGTGAATATTTTCTGAGAATAAATGCTTTCTTGGAGTTTACCCATCCTGGGAAATGAACGCTTGAGGTTTTCCTAAATAAAGACTTAATTTTTTTACTTGCTGTGCCTTCTCCACAAATTATTAATTGGAAATCAATTTTCTTTTCTTCTAAATAATTTATTGCCTTAGAAACCTCATGAAAATCGTAGGCTATTGATAAGGTCCCAATAAAACAGAATGTAGGTTTTTCATTAAAACATATTCCCTTTGATTTCCACCAATTAATACTTTTAGTTATATCACTTTGACTTAGACTAATTACTGGTGATACTAATGGAGCAACAAAATCATATTTGCAAGATTTTCTTTTTGAGTAATTTTGTGACCACCCTAAAAAAGCAGGAGTTATTGAAGAAACTATATCCGCATTTCGAATAGAGTATATACTTATTAGTTTGTATGGATAAATTAATATTTTTATAATCCATGCTAAATTTTTGGGCAATCTTGAAACAAATATTTCTGGCCATAAATCTTTAATATCAATTAATGATGGAATCTTCTTTAGTTTTGACCAGAAAATTAAAATAAATGCTGTCTCAATTGGAGGGAAGCCAATTATGAACAAATCTTGTTTAGGAATTTTTTTCGAAAAAAGTTTATGGAGAAGATTTAAAGAAAGAATTAAATGATCCCACAATCTACTTAAACCAATATTCTTTTTATATCCTGGTGAATCTAAAAGAAGTATTTCTAAGTTCTTATTAATTTTTATAAGACTTTTATGTTGTCTTTTTTTCTTTTTATAATGATCAAATCTAGATGATATAACTAATACTTTATGCCCTCTTTCTAAGAATTTATTTGCAAGGTTAATTACTCGCATAGGTCTATTATTTTTGTCTATGTGTAGTGGCTCTCCACTTTGAAAAATTAATACTTTCATTTTATATCTTTTATTTGAATTACTTTATAAAGAAAAATTACCTTAAAAATAATATAAAAATGTTCCAATATTATAGACCCTAAATTTATCATTTGAATATTAAAATTAAATTTATTAGAGGTATTATTTCTTGAACAAATAGATATATACATATTAAATTTAAAAATAAAATTATCTTATATTACATTTATTCATTAATTATTAATAAAAATATTTTTAAAACTGTAATTCTGATATAATTTTAATTTAATAAATTTTGTACATATTCATATAAAAAATCAAAAAATTATATGATTGAAATTTTTAATTTGCTTAAAAAAATATATTCATTTTTAGGAAAAAATTATAAAAAAAAGTTCACTTATGTAGTTTTTTTAAACTTAATTATGGGATTGTTAGATGTGTTAACAATAGCATCTGTAATTCCAGTATTAAGTTTATTTAGTTCTGAGAATGAAACAATTGAAAAATTTTCATATTTGTTAATTGAATTAGGGTTATTTAAAACTAATGATTTAAAATTTTATTCTATTTTATTGATATCTATAACAGTACTTGTATTTTTATTGGCTACATTATTTAGAATTTTTACCATCCTTCAAATAAATAGGTTTATTGAAGGTGTTAGGCATTATTTATCTGTAAAAATATTACGAAGATATCTGAATAAAAATTATCATGAAATATTAATGGATGATAGCTCGGAAATAGCTAAGTTAATACTTTCAGAAGTTGATCAATTTATAGTTTATGTTTTTAGACCAGCAGTATTATTGATATCAGGAGTAATAGTTTTTATTCTTATTTTTGGTTTTTTAATTTACTCAAGCCCTTTAGGATCATTTATTTCAGTAAGTTTGGTACTATTATTTTATATCTCGTTTTTTATTTTAGTAAAAAAGCCACTTTCAACTTTTGGCGAATCTTCAAGTAATGCTAACGAATTAAGATTTAAATATGCAACAGAAGCTTTTAGATCTTTTAAAGATATAAAAGTTTATAGTTCAGAAGAATATTTTACAAATAGGTTTAAGTTTCCATCTTATAAATTTTCAAGAGCATTATCAAGTTATCAAACATTAGAGACTTCTCCGAAATATATCTTAGAATTTATAGCTTTTACGGGATTAATGCTTGTTACTATTTTTATTATCATAAAAACTAATACTTCTAATAATTCTTTAACTCAACTTCCTATTCTTGGAACTTTTGCTTTTGGTGCATATAAATCTCAACCTATTATTAGTTCAATATTTCATGGTGTTGGGAGTTTGAAATTTGGTGAAAGAATTATTAAAAATATTAATAATCAACTAAATTTTCACATAAAGAGAAATATAGAAGTAAATCCGATTAAATATTGTGAAAAATATGCAATAAGCTTTGAAAAGGTTTCTTATTCATATAACCAAGATAATAAAGAAATAAAGTTATTTAAAGATATATCCTTAAGATTTAATAACGTAGGAATGTTTATTATATGCGGACCAAGCGGAATAGGAAAAAGTACTATTTTAGATCTAATTTTGGGATTAATAAAGCCTAATAAAGGAAAGATTCATTACTTCACAAAAAATAAAGATAATTCAAAAAATATTAATATTAGCTATTTACACCAAGACTTTAATTTATATAATTCAGATATAATTTCAAATATTGCTTTTGGAGTAAGTAGGGAAGATATTAAATTAGAAAAAGTTATTAAAGCTTTAGAGGATGTCCAGATGCTTTCTTTTGTAAATAGTCTGCCAGATAAATTAAATACTAGATTAGGAGAAAATGGAAAGAATTTATCAGGAGGACAAAAACAAAGAATTGCATTGGCAAGGGCAATTTATTTTAATCCAGATATTCTGATATTAGATGAACCAACTAGCGCGTTAGACTCTAAAGTTGAAAATAAAATTTTTAAGATAATTAAAAATATTTCAAAACAAAAGCTTGTTATTATGTCCACTCATAAATTATCAAAAATTTTTGAAAACGAGATGTTCATAAAAATCAATGGTGCTAATGATATAAAATTCACTTCTTATAAAGAAATTGTTGGATAATTAAACTAATGGAATTCAAATCAATTTTAAAAAATATATTTAGTTTAAGAATCCAACTTATTTTACTAAGATTATCAAAATTCTTCCTTTTAAATTATGAGCGATTAGATAGATATTCCAAAACTTTTATTTTATTATTTTTAGATTTATTAGCTTTTCTAATATCATTTATCATTCTTAATTACTTTTTAAGTAATCAATCACTATTATCTGAAAGCCATATAGAAATAATAAATTTAATGATATTAATATCAGTGGGATTGATAATAAATTATATTACAGGTCAATATAAAACCATAATTAGATATATAAGAATATTAGATATTTATTTTATAGCTTTAAGAAATATTCTTACTATATTAGCTACTTTTTTATTAACTAATAGAATTTTAGAAACTAATTTTAATTTCAAGCTTTATGTAATATTTTGGATGATTTTGACTCTTATTAATATTGTTACGAAATTAACTTTAAGAGAATTTATAAGTTTTTTAAGAAAAAGTAATTCTGAAAAGATATATAAGGTAGCTATTTATGGAGCAGGCCAGGCAGGTGCCCAATTGGCATCTTCTTTGATACTTAGTGGTAATCATAAGATAATTGCATTTTTTGACGATTCTCCTAAGTTAGTTAAAAGAGTATTACTAGGGATTCCTATATTTCAGCCAAAAGATATAATTTTATTTAAAGAAGAATTAGATCAAATATTATTGGCTATCCCATCTATTAGTAAAAAAAGATCTCAAGATATTATTAAGCTAATTCAGGAATATGAGATACCTATTATGAAAGTACCTTCTATTGAAAATTTAGCTTCGGGATCTGCAAAAATAGATGCCTTGAAACCAATAGAGATTGAGGATTTGCTTGGGAGAGTTGTTGTAAAACCATCTAAAAAATTAATGGAAAAATCTATTCTGAATTTCAATATATGTGTAACTGGAGCAGGAGGTTCAATAGGTAAAGAATTAAGTAAACAGATTCTTAATGTAGGTCCACGTCTTGTCTTATTAGTAGATTCAAGTGAACCTGCTTTGTACTATCTGGAGCAATATCTTTATAATCTTTTTAAAAGTAAATCAGAGACAAAAATAATACCAATACTAGGAAATATTAATGACTTACAATTTATAAAATTCTTATTTAGTAAATATAAAATAGATACTGTTTTCCATGCCGCTGCTTATAAACATGTACCGCTGATCGAAAAGAATCCTATTCAAGGTATTCATAATAATGTTTTTTCGACCTTAAATATATGTAGAGCTGCTGAAAGCGAGGGCGTCAAAAAAGTTACTCTTATTTCTACAGATAAGGCTGTAAGGCCTACAAATGTAATGGGTGCTTCCAAACGACTTGCTGAAATGATTCTACAAGCATTTGCTGATTCAAAGCAAAATTATAATTATGAACAAAATTCAATTATAAAAGCTGACAATTATCCTGAATATTCAATTGTAAGATTTGGGAATGTATTGGCATCATCAGGCTCAGTTGTGCCTTTATTTAAAAAACAAATTGAAGATGGAGGTCCCATAACTCTTACAGATAAAAATGTCATAAGATATTTTATGACTATAAAAGAAGCCGCACAATTAGTAATTCAAGCAAGTTCCATCGCTGAAGGAGGAGATGTTCTTCTTCTAGATATGGGAGAGCCTATAAAGATTTTTGACCTTGCAAAGCAAATGATAAGGTTAAGTGGTTTAAGTATAAAAGATGAAAAAAATCCTGCGGGAGATATTCAAATAATCACTACTGGTTTGAGACCTGGAGAAAAAATGTATGAAGAGTTATTAATAGATGGTAAAGCAGAGTCTACTCAGCATCCACTGATTTATAAAGCTAAGGAGAAATTTATACCTTTAAAAATTTTAAAGAGAAAATTAAAATTATTAGATAATGCGATTAGAGTTTTTGATATTGAAAATACTCTAAAAATAATTGCTGAATTAGTTCCAGAATGGGAAAGTAAAAATTAAATAAATATGATTGATTTAAAAGATTGTAATCAACTCAAAGAATGGCTTAATAAACTTGTAAAGGAGAGAATATCTTCAGAAATTGATATTAATTTAATTTATGATAAAGAAATCTATTGGCAATTAACATCTTTAAAATATGATAAAAGAATAAAAATAATATTAAATAAAAAATTATATAAAGTTGGATATCAAAACAATATTAAGTGCTCATACTTAAATATTAAGAATAATTTCTTTGAATCCCAATTTGACTATTTACCTGCACCAGCTTCAGAAGAATTAATTGGAGAACTTTTAAAACAAAAGTGTAATTTTTTCACTATTAATTACGATATTCTAGGGCTCTCGTTTTGGATGTTAAATAGATGCGAAGAAATTTATCCTAAAAAAAAATTGCTCGATAAATATGAAAGATTTAATGGACGTTATGCGCATTCTATAATCAATGATTATCATCTAAGACCAATTGTTGATGAATGGTTTCTCTTTTTATGTGAAGTAATAACATATTATTTTCCAGAAGTGAAAATAATTAAAACAAAATTTAGAATTTTGCCTTCTATAGATATTGATAATCCAAGAAAGTTCAGTTTACTTTATAAAAGGAGAATAATATTTAATTATCTAAAAACATTTTTTAAAGATATTTCTTTTGGTAATTTAAAATACTTATTATTAATAATTACAAAAAGAATAAAGGAAGATCCTTATGATAGTTTCGAATGGATTTTAAATCAAAATAAGTCTATGAATATACAAGCAGAATATTATTTTATGGTAAATCATGATAATTGGAGACATGATACTGGATATGATATTAATCATCCTTTTATGAGAAACTTACTTAAAAAGATTCATCTAGAGGGTAATATAATTGGCTTACATCCAAGCTATGACTCAATAAAAAGCAATAATAGTATTTCTTATCAATTTCAAAAAATAAGGAATTTATGTTCAGAATTATCTATTAATCAAGAAATATGGTGTGCAAGAATGCATTATTTAAGATTTATTTTCCCAGAGACTGCGTATCAATATGAGGAGGCAGGTATAAAATACGATAGTTCATTATATTTTGACGATAACCCGGGATTTAGATGTGGAACCTGTAAGCCATATAATCTTTTTGATCCTATTAATAATAAAATCCTAGATTTAATTGAAAGACCTGTAATTTTTATGGATGATTCATTGATTTCTCATCAACCTGATAATAGTGAAGGTCTTTATGAATATATAAATAAAATTGATTTTTTAAAAAATCAATGTAAAAATGTAAGTGGTGATTTTATATTTATTTGGCACAATTGTAAATTGACGAAAGAATATATGAAATTAATTTATAGTAGAACCTTAAAATATTAATTTTTAATTTTTTTCTTTATTGAATTTTTAGTCATTGAAAATATCTGTAGTAAATATCCAATGCAACTACTCAAAACATATATAAATAAAGTGTAATTAAAACTTAAATTTAATTTAATAGAAATAAATAAAGGTATAATCATCATCAAGCTTAAAAGTAGTTGGTATTTAAATGAAAGTTTTAAATTTCTTGATGGATAAAATGCAGAATTAATAGTCGAACTTATTAATTCGCAAACGAATAGAGGGCTAATTATTCTAATAATATTAATTATAGGAAACCACTTATAAGGTAAAAATATTCCAATTAAATTTGGGACTAATATATTTGTAATTAAGCATAATAAAAAGCCAAAAATAAATAAATTTAAAATGATTTTTTTAATTTCTTTCTTTAATGAGCCTTTTATAAATAAATTATTGACATTACCAATAAAGAAAGTACCAAAACTATTTAAAGCAATAAAAATTGGAATATTATAGAGGCTTATTGATAAACCAAGAAATCCTAGAATTTCTTGTCCATAAGCATTTAGTATTAAAATCTTTGGTAAATTAGTCCCAATTTGTTCAACAATACTTGAAAGAAATAAATAAAATCCAAAGTCACTATATTTTTTTATTATGTACGGAATATTTAAAAGATATTTTTTAATACTTCTAAATGAAATTTTTAAAAAGTAAAAATAGTATCCTTCAAATCCTGCTGAATTTAGTATTATATATCCAACGATGAGACCTATTGAACCAGTTGGAAATAAAATCAACTGACTTATTAGAGCACCGATAGACTGTATTAGTTTTGATCTGGAAATACTCTTGAAAGCCTGTTTTTTTATAGCGTAGTAATAAAGTGGTTGATATATTCCAATTAACATTGATCCAGTTGGTACTGCAATTAATATTTCGATAAAGTTTCTAAATTTGAAAAAGAATTGTTCAACAATAATTATTCCAAAGAACAATAATATTGAGGTAAATATTGATAAAAGAATGCAAGTAATAACTATTTTTATTTCTTCATCTTGATTTTTTGCTATTGTAATTGCTCTTTCATATCTAAAAGTACTAATTGGATTGATAAGACCTATAGTTGAAGCAAATGCAGTATAAACTCCAAAATTATCAGGATCATATATTCTTGTAATAATAGGTAAAGAAATCACCGTAATTAATTTAGAAATTATTGAACTTGAAATTATTACCTTTGTTTGCTTTAGATAGTTGTTATTTAGAAATAAATCTTTTAGATATTTTTTTTTCATAACTTTAAATATTTAAATTAGATATTTTTTATAAAGAATTAACTTATAGTGTTTAAAAATGTATTATTTAGGTTTTTGGATAATCTTGCTTAAATTGGAAAATTCCACCTGGAAGAAATACTAACCAGTAAACTATATTTGCGAAGGGGTACCCTATTAATAAGCAAAATGCATTCATTCCTAACATGCTAATTAAAAATAATCGAATTAAAAGATCTCTATAAGTTATTAATTTTTTTATTACAAGTAGATAAAGAAATCCTATTAAACTTATTCCAATTAATCCCATGTCTAATATTAATGCAACGATACCTTGCAATGAAGCCGATACATTAGTTTTTTCAATAAATTTGAATTCTTTTAATTTTTCTGAATTATCTTGAATCATTTTATTCCTTACATCATTAATTGTTTTTCTAGATGAGTACCATCCAGTACCAATAAATTTATTAAAAATATTTAAAC
>Ga0160422_10000510_pt1 | contig 23546 bp, 21 predicted proteins | sample Fk160mmetaG_FD_108192 | JGI IMG/M metagenome (GOLD analysis project Ga0160422, IMG submission 108192) | Marine microbial communities from the Central Pacific Ocean - Fk160115 60m metaG | ecosystem: Environmental > Aquatic > Marine > Oceanic > Photic zone | place: The Central Pacific Ocean...
AAATATATTAGCAAGACTAATTGATGCAAATAATCTGAATACGTGGAAATCCCAAGAAGTTGTGCTAAAACCAAATGAGGCCTGTGCATTTATTGTGGATGGCAGAATTGGCGATATCCTAACCGAGAAAGTAGTCGGCAACATTGCAGGAGGCTTCAACAGATTCATCGGTGACATGATGGGTATCACTGCTAAAGATCGCAGACTTTTATTTGCCATGACTGGACCTGCTGATATTTCAATTCCATTTTCTGGTAACCTTCCCAATGGTAGTAATGTCAATGGTTTTGCCAATGTGCGGGTCCAAATACGTCATGACGACATACCAAAACTCCTCAACATGTTTGCTAACAGTGCACCAATACTTGACCGAAAACGCTTGTCAGAGGTATTGCACAATGAAATAATGATGCGCGTCATCAATCCTACTTTAGCTGAGTGTGAGGATGAAATTTACCTCCGCAGTTCGGCCTTGCAAGATAAATTCGAAATGCGGGCTGAGGTTGAACTGAGAGCGACATTAGGGACGCTCGGTTTTACCTTACTGAAAGCATTCATGACATCGAATCAAACTGATAACGAAAAAATCAGGGAACTGCAGGCACAACTGACTGCTGCTACTAATACCGAAGGAGCCCACGCTGAAGCACTTATTGAGAGAATTGCAATCCGAGAGGCAGCCACCATACGCCGAATTGAATGTGAGGTTAACATTGCAAAGGCAGAGGCTGCAGGAAAAGTTACGGTTGAAATGCAGTCAGAATTGAAGGAGTTACGGAAGCAAGAAGCGCAATGGGAAGCAGAACTGAGACGCGATGAAGGTCAACTGAATTTGCGAATGAAAGAATCAAGCCATAAGACTGAACAGGCAATGGCATTATTTGAACAGGTTCAGGCAAACAAGCGCGCACGGATTAAACAACAGATGGACCATCAAGATCAGCGTATGGATAAACAAAATGAACTACAGGTGCGGATGATGGAAATGGCGGCAGAAAATGATGCGTTGACACCTGAGGTGATGCAAGAATTCCTTCGCCAACAAACCGCGCAAAAAGCTGTTGATGGTCCGGGTGGCGAGTCTAATATGCCGCAATCGAAACCCGAGGAATATAATTGCAGTGAGTGTGCCAAACCAGTCATGGTAGGATGGAATACCTGCCCACATTGTGGCATTGGTTTGTGAGACCATTTACCATTTATCATCAATCGACAAGGTTACAATCATGTCAATTAAGTGGGGCTCTAAACCTTGGCGTATATGGAGCAGCCACTGGAAGAGAAGAAGCGAAATATACGGCCTTCGCCTACCATTGGCCCTGATATCAGCAATCATTGTTGGCTGTGGTTTTGGCTATCTAGCAACCAATCAATTTGCATACTGGCGAGATTGGCAGGCATTCGATCCACAAATTGGTCTAGATACAACGATTCCATTCCTACCATGGATGATTATTCCTTACGCTACACTTTACTTCTATTATCCGATGGCTGCGGTTTTAGGTATGAAAAACGCCGATACACAGCGGGAAAATGTTATTTTTCATCAGACCTTTTTACTGCTTACGTGGATAATTTTTGCCATCTTCATCCTATTGCCCGTTGAGGTCGATATGCGTGATCAGGTTTCTGGCGTTGAACTTGGATTATGGCAGGGATTCTACGATTTACTGCATGCTGTTGACACACCGTGGAATGCGTGGCCATCGCTTCACATCGTCCAAAGTTTACTTGCGGTATTAGCAGTTAGCCGATGGTATAACAGTTCGGCAACAAAGTGGCATATCAGATTTTTATGGTTCGCATGGTTCATGCTTGTACTTTCTGTTGTTACAACCAAGCAGCATTTTGTGTGGGATGTTGCTAGTGGCATCATTATTGCAACAGTTGCCTGGAAATTCTGGATGCTTCCTTTGATGAAAAATTCACACAGTGATGAGATCGTTGCCAGTTTTGCGGCACAGTAATCAGCCAAACACCGCACTCACTGCGTCTCTATTTGTCAAATACAAGGTAAGGCTTATTCCAGCCATTATCATCATCCATGAACCGACCATTTTAATCATACCTGTGGCCCTTCGCAAGAAATTTATCATGACTTGGCGGCCTAATCCAACCAATACTGTAACTGCTATCATTAAAATCAGTAATCCAGCCATCAGGCCGCCAATACCCAGAGTAATTGCACTACCACCGAGTGTGCTGAGATACAGGACGAAAGGTAGCACTGCTGCCGCAGTACAATCGATTGAGGCTGCAGCATAACCGATACCATACAGATACATGTTTCTACGGGGAGTAAATATTTCATCTTCTTCTGTCGTAGAGTACTTGTCGACAAAATTTTGGACAAAACCCATCACATGCGAAGTTACACCAAGCAACATCATTGAACCTAAAATAATCAGTAATATCGCAATGCCTACTGCAATCAAATGCACCAAACCAGACTTTTGAAATGCCTCTCCCATAACTATTGCTACGATGCCAATAAGTAGGAAAAAAGTCCACATACCAAAGCCTGATAGTGAACCAATAATTACTGGGCTCGGCATCTTATTCCTAAGCTTTCCAGCGGCAATAAGTTCGTCCTCTCGCGCTCCTAGGGACAGGTAATAGGAAATAAAACCCGGTAATACTGGAAAGGCGCACGGCGAAAAATAAACCAAAATTGACAGAATCATGCCAAGGGCAAATACAGCAACGTAAGATGTAGAAGGCTCTTCCCATGCAATGCGTAAGTTCGCTGTTTCCTCTACTTGTGAGCTCAATGCTAACTCAACTACTGAATCGAAAGAGCGCCACTTATCCGTCGGGGATCCGGTTGCCTGACGCTCGATGATGTAGCCTTCCTCATCAATTACCATTACTACAGGAATTTGACCAGTTCCAGCTGTTGTGAACAAGCGAACTGGGTCAGTTACCTTTCCATCTGCTAATATTCCCGAATCCGCAGAACCCATCCCGGTGGGATATAGTGGAACATCATAATTTGCGTCTGATTCATTTAGATAAGCAAGATCTTCACCATACCAACTACCATAAGCAATTATGTGGAATGATTTACCTGATTCATTTGCCATTTCATCCCACTCAGCCATACGATCTTCGAGGTGATACTGGACTGCATGACAATTGCTACAATCATGTGCCATCATATCGAAGATTATCACCGAACCACGTAAGTCATCGAGATTAAACCAACCTGTCTCATTGACCAATTCTGACTCAACACCAGTTCGGTTAAGTGACTCGAACACTATGTTAGGAATGGGTTCTGGGTCGGCATCGGATTGAAAAATATCATCCATACTATCGAACATAGACAGCGCAGCGAAGGAAATAGCAACAAACATAATTGCTGCAATGACAAATGCCTTCCAGGTTTCTAGCCGCTTGAAGACACCAAGATCCATGGTATCAACCAGCCCCATAATGTAGCCTAGACATGATGTTTATTGAAACAATCCGTGTTAGGTTTCAAATTAATGGCTGATTTCTCAACCATTCAAGGTCTGAGATATACAACTGTCTAATGTCGTCCAAGCCGAGCACAAGCATTGCTAGGCGTTCTAAACCCATTCCCCACGCTAGTACTGGGTGTTTGATGCCGAGCGGTTCAGTCACTTCCGGGCGGAAAATTCCAGCACCACCCAATTCTAACCATTTGCCCCGCCATTTAACCTCGATCTCTAGGCTGGGTTCAGTATATGGGAAATAGGCAGGTCGTACTCTTACCTCAGGATATCCCATCTTTGCATAGAAGGTTTTGAGCGTTGTAACCAGCATTTGTAGATTGGCACCTTCTTCCATGATAATTCCTTCAATCTGGTGGAATTCAGGCAGGTGTGTTCGATCTATGGCTTCTTTTCTAAATACTCGATCAACTGTGAACATACGACATGCCTGATTGGGATTTTCTGCTAGATATTGGATCGTGTTAACTGTGGTATGAGTTCTCAACAGGCCCTTCTGTGAGGTCTCGGTGGAAAACTCACCGCCCCATCCAGTGGAACCGGTTTCACCACCAGACCGGTGAATCTCAGACCATGTCTGCATTAAATCATCAGGTAAGTCGATTGACTGCGGGTTATCCAAATAAAACGTATCTTGCATTTCTCTTGCTGGGTGGTCTTGCGGGATAAACAACGCATCCATGTTCCAACCCGCAGTTTGCACATAATCTTCGACCAATTCTGAGAAACCCATCTCCAAAAAAATATGCCTGATGCGTTCTATCAGTGATTGCATCGGATGACTGCGTCCGGTCCTTGGCGTATTAGACTCAAGGGTAACATCAAATGCTCTGAATTCTGCATTTTTCCACTCATCGCTTTGGAGCAACTCCGGGGTGATTTCATTGATTGTCGTTGTTTCAACCAGACTACTTGCATCGATTTTAACACCGGTTTTGGTAAGGGACCAAGTTCTATGAGTAACATAAACTAATTCAATAAACTCGCGACGGTGCTTAAAGTGCTCCAGCATTGTTTCGTCTAACTCACTAACCTTGGCTGGAATTGCAGACAGAAACGCCTGTCTGTTGTTGATTTGCTCAGCGACCGATGACTCATTACCGCAGGTAAACACACCAGAATGCAAAACCACTCCAAGTTTTTTCAACAAGCCGATACCGGGACCGGTTTCAAATTTCTCGAACGAGGATTGCAACCCACTCATTGATGGATCATCTGTCGAATTATACCAGTTCCATAATCTCGCTTCTAATAACCCATTATCGACGGCTAACAGACCGTTTTTCCCAAGTCTAACCTCGGTCGTAGTAGTCTCGGTGACACGCACTAATTTCTTATCTGCCAAACCTTGGCCAGCACCGACAGCAATTGCTTGGTCTTGCCACTCGCAATGCGCTAGAATTTCATCTAGTGACCAAGTATAGTCAGGTTTAGCCAGCATTGCCTTGAGCATACGACGCTCAGTATTGACTAAACTTGCCACCACCATGAACCTACGAAGTGCAATTGTCCTATCAAATCTGTGCTAAATTTAGCTGACTAAGGGTAGTTCTACTCTTCCTCTTCATCCCACAACTCTATGTTACAGTGACTACAAGTAAAACTAATTGGTTTTTTTCCGGGTTGCGTTGTAATCTTGCCGCATGGGCCGCACAGAATTGTTGATTCAATCGGCTCGTCGATTGTAACATCAACACGATACATCACTCGTCCGGCATCGGGAAGTTGCCCCTCTGCTGGTCGCCAATCTCTAACCGCAGCTTCCGACATAGCAATATTACTGCGCAAACTCATGCCAAACACAAATAATGCAATGCCAAGTATACCCACGGTAGAAGCCAGAACATATACGCCACTAACGGTGAAAAAAGCCCCAAATGCAATACATATGAAGCCACCAAGAATCAGGTTTTCCCGCGGATTGCGTGACATCTAGTCTCACTCTTTTAATGCGTTACTGAGAGAGGTTGCAACCCTTTCAATTTTATCTGTGGGGATAGCACATAAACCGATTCTTATACCACCATTTAACGGCACTAAGTAGACTTGTTCTGAGGCACATAGTTCAACAATTGCGCTTGGATTATCATGTTCAAGCCAAGCAAAGAATCCATCGTGGGTTGGGTTGATAGGGACATTTAGCTTTTCACACGCGTTAATGAACAACTCGCGCCTTTGCTTCAGTATGTCTGTCAAACGTAATTTTTCATCGGACCATGCTGCACCTGATTCACTGTTTGAGTGAATTTTAGCGATTGAATATTGGGCGAGTCGAGAGCTTGCTGACCACGTTTGACGTCCTGTTACCCCCATCACAGTAGTTATTCTTTCAACTACAGAACTGTCTGGATGAACGCTAACTAACGCCCCACCTCTTAAGCCATACACAGTGTGTGATTTTGACAACGAAATGGCAAATGTTAACAGCAGATTAGCCGGCCATTCCATTCCATCATGCAGCGCGTCAGTCAAGGTTTCTGCCCAACCATGTGGCTCACGAGCATAGACATGGTATGCTGCATCAATAAGCAAGGTAAATCCTACATCCTCATGCTCCATTGCAGCAGTACAAAACGCTCTCAGCACCGACATCCTCTCGTCTGCTGTCAACGATAAACCGGTTGGATTGTGAGCGGGGTCATTAAGCCATGACATGACTTTTGATTGTGATTTAGCAAGCTCACTGAGACCTGATTCAAGTGACGGTAAATCTAACCCTGATGTAGGTCCGAGTAGTGGATAGGTTGCAATTTCAAGCCCGCAACCAGCTAGAAATCCATCGTACGGCCCCCAGTGTCGGTCGCGTAGCAAAACTTTGCTGCCTCGGTCAGCGTAATTCGCTGCTGCCAAAAACAACGCGCCTGAACCTCCGGGTGAAGCAGTTGCTGTATGATGCACTCCAATGCTTTCTAACTCCTCACGTGCATCACCAAGGGCTAAGGTTACCGCAAGGTCAAGAAAATCAGGCAGCCCCTTGAGTGGTGCATAGGCGGCGATTTCAATCGGCGGAGAATTACGGACGAACTTATCTACAGTTTGATTGATCGCCAAACTACCGTCGTTCTCCAACAAGGCACCTATCGTCCCGTTTACTGCATCATGACCCTGAGCAATAGCCTCTTGATAGCGAGCCCAGCATGAAAAAATGGTATCATTACCCTGTTTTGTTTGAGCGAAATCGTTCAAAAAACTGTTCGCTATGTCCCCGGCCATGCTCAATCCAAACAAATCATGTTCTTTGATTTGCCCATTCAAATCTAGTGTAACCTCGAAATTTTCATCCGTTTCATTGATGAATGATTGCTGTTTGGAATGTTCAACGCCAACGTAGCACAGCTGGTAGTGCGTCGGATTTGTAATCCGACGGTCGGGGGTTCGAGTCCCTCCGTTGGCTCCAAAAAAACAGTTAACTAGGTCTCAGATTCAAAACCAATGAGACCTTTCCACTTGGCATTTCCCGTAACGGATTTAACCGCAGCAGAGGAGTTTTACGGGCAAATACTTGGTTGTAAAATCGGTCGCCGCACACCAACTTCAATTAATTTTAACTTTTTTGGCCATCAATTAGTCGCCCACGAAGTTTCGGTTATGCCAGACTATACGCAAGGAGGCAAAGTGGACGGAAAAAAAGTCCCACCTTTCCATTTTGGTCTAGTTATGGACTGGGAACAATGGCACAAGTTTAGGGACCGCATTAGCGGTATGGGCTTGCAATTTCGTATTAAGCCACATACCCGATATCCTGGAAAAATTGGTGAACAAGCAACAATGTTCATTGATGACCCGGCAGGGAATTCCTTGGAATTCAAATCATTTGCCGATGATAATCGATTATTTGCCACACTTGAGGGTGAGGAAAATACCATTGGCGGCGGGAAAATGGTCCAACAAAATCCTCAATAGACAATGTTTGCTGGCCAGTGCATGGTGGCATCTGTCTTGGACGGCAAGGCATGTGCAAGCTCTGTTGAGGAGTCTCTATCGCCCAGAATAGATACCTGCATTAAGGCAGGAATTATACCCCATCTAGCGGTGATAATTGTCGGAGACGACCCGGCAAGTCATGTATATGTAAACGCAAAAATACGTGCATGCAGCAGACTGAGGATTAAATCGTCACACATTCAGTTACCTGAATCAGCGCTTGAAACAGAATTACGTAAAGTAATCGAGCAATTAAACCAAGATGACGAAGTTCACGGGATTCTAGTCCAATCCCCGTTACCTAATCACATGAATGAAGAGGCACTAACTGACCTTATTGATCCGCGGAAAGATGTCGACGGATTTCACCCGGTCAATCTTGGACGCTTGGTTCAGTCAAGGCAGGATTGTCTAATCCCTTGCACTCCCAACGGCGTAATGCGCCTATTAGATTGGGCAGGAATATCGACTGCTGGGAAAACTGCCTTAGTTGTTGGGCGCTCGAGAAACGTTGGTATGCCCATGGCGGTATTACTCGCATCACGAGGTGCGGATGCTACTGTTACTATTGCTCACTCAAAGACTAGTGACATGAAAGCGCAGTGCCAACAAGCTGACATCCTAATTGCGGCAGTAGGAAAGCCAAACATGATAAAAAAATCTTGGATTAAAACAGGTGCAGTTGTCATCGATATTGGTATAAATCGCGTCGATGACACAAACGACTCACGCGGTTATGTGTTGATCGGTGATGTCGAGAAGTCCGCAAGTGAAATCGCTTCCTGGATGACACCTGTTCCCGGTGGCGTAGGACCAATGACCGTCGCAATGCTCATGGAAAACACCGTCATGGCAACTGAATTACAGAATCAACGGTAAATATCTTATCTTGCTACTTGCAGTTAATACTCATGGAGCAGCGAGCACCAAGAGTTGCAAGTGCTGGCAAGATAGTTGGTAGTCTCCTAATCATTGCCTCATTAATTAATCTCAATGCTGACTTTTTGGGATACAGCGGCATAACAATTGAAGAATTGAGCGCAATTTCCCTTGGCATAGTCTGCTACTTGGTGGCATACATCGCTTCAAAAGAGCGACAGGTTGTTGAGTTGAACAGTAACCTGTCGTTAGAACAACAACTCCACCTGCTAGAAAATACTCCTACAAAAGCGGGTAACATTAAGCCTACTGCTAGCCACCAAAGTAGTCAAACAAAATTGATAATCGATTCAATAATCGGCGGCCAAAATGTAGTTGACGAAGATACGATTGGCCAAGCCATTACCACCTTGAGCTCGGGTAACTTCGGTGATATGGCGCAATCGATTGCTTCAGCGGCCCCAGCCCCCCATAGCGATGCTACTGTTGTCATGCCTGTGCGAAATCTGAGTAGAGCAGAGTCAAATGTACCACTACCTGATAAGCAACCAGAAACAAGTAAACTGCAGGTAAACATAGATCCTGTAAAGCCACCACAAGAGTATCCTGCTCAGGAAAATAATCCGAGTTTAGGAGTGTCACTACCGGACTTGAGCGACTTGTTTACCGAGGAAGCAAAAATTGAGACCCACAACTCTACCGATGGAGCCGAGTCTAATGTTTATGAAACACCCGAACTACCTGATTTAGACGATTTGTTCCAATCATAACTTAATACGGGTGCACGACAGCGCACATATTGTGTGGACACAACGCTTTGACCTACACAGTCACTCGACTAACAGCGATGGCGAACATAGTGTTGAGGTCGTTGCTGGATTGATGAAAGAGAATGGCGTTCAAGTTTGGTCACTCACCGACCATGATACCATTGCCGGATGGAAGACTGGTGAAGAATCAGCCAACACACTGGATATGACGTTCATTCCTGGTGTTGAATTAACCTGTGAAAGAGGTATGGAGCCTAATGTAGATGAACTCAGGCGCAACAAACGTGAACGTGCGTCTAGGTCATGGCACCTATTGGCATACTTTCCAAATCTCAAGCACACAGATGACAATGCAGTTGAATTTGCAAGATGGCTCAAACCACTACAGGAAAACCGACTTCCAAGAATGAAACAGATGGTAAAAAAATTGACTGAACTTGGTATGCCAGTTACCTTTGATGAGGTATTGGCAAAAGCCGATGGCTCTGTTGGTCGGCCTCACCTTGCAGATGTTATGGTTGACAAAGGGTATGTTGAGTCGAAATTTGAGGCGTTTGAACAATGGATTGGTGATGGATTACCTGGTCATGTCGCTCAGCCGAAACCAACAATCGCTGAGGCGGTATCGATGGTCAAACAATGTGGTGGAATCACATCATTAGCTCACCCGCTGTATTACGGTATTCCGGCAACTGAGTTAGGTAATTACTGCTTGGATGTTGGTATTGATTCGATTGAAGCCTTTCATCGAAGCCACAGTGATAGATATCGGTTTGAACTATGGAATGTCTGTCGAGAATTGGGTCTGCGAGTCAGTTGTGGCTCAGACTTCCACGGACAAACATATGGGCAAAAACCCGGTAGAATGCCCATACCTAAAGCAGATTTATGTGTTTGAAAAATTTATGAATTTATCTAGCATTAATGCTGTTTCAAACAAAATGACCACTGGCATTGCAACCAAAAATAACGATACCGGGTCGGGAGGAGATAAAAACGCTCCCAAGACAAATGCAGCGAACCATATGTGCTTACGATAAAGTCTGATTTGGCTAGGAGAAGTGAGACCAAAGCGCAGGCACAGAACAGTAACTACCGGGGCTTGGAAGCCTACCATACATGCCAAGACGAGGTTAACAATGAATCCAACATACCCAGACAACTTCCACTCTGTCGTTAATCCGGCGCTTTGTGCATCATCAGTGAGATATTGTAAAATCATAGGAGTCAAAAAATTCCATGCATACAGCAGACCACACAAACCTAGGGCAATAACCGCAGTGATGGTAAAAATCAAACTGATACTGACCTTAGGTGGCTTTAATTCAAGTTCAGCGAACCTCTCTCGTATTGCGGCATTGGTCGAGCCACTGCGAGCAAGAGCCAGTAGTAAGTAGATCACTAAAACTAGCATTGCAAAACTTACTGCAATTTGAAACTGAAGCAAAATAAATTCAATCGGTGAGGTTACGATAATATTCACATCAGTGGGTAAGCGTTCATCAGCAATTAACCATGTAACCACCGTTTTTGTCAGGTTGAATCCAGCCACAACACAAAAAATGAATAATAGAACAAGATACTTAGCCTGTCTTCTAAAGAATCTGGATGCGTCTTTGATTATTTGAGCACCGGGAGAATCAAGAACGCTTTTGATCGAATCCTCTAACTCAAAGCCCTCAGCCATGACACTCCCATGCATAGGTCAGTCATAATTAGCACTATTCTTCTTCAAGCCAAAGGTGAGACGGTGATGAGTCCAGCAACGACCTGCTATTGGCATTTAATCGCTGCAGACGGTATAACACATATGCTGTCATCCATAGTGATGGTATTGACAGGAGAATTGCCTGCCACATTTTGTTTTCACTAAATTCATTGTCAACACTGACTTCAATTACTTCCCCGGAATTTGTGCTAGGGTTATGCATAACAATAAAATTGTAAATGTGATAACTGTCTGTGATTAATTCAATTTCTTCACCGGGACCAACAACATAATGTTCACCAATGCTAGATATATAGGCCCAATCAATCGAACCATTTTCCATCGCTTTGGCACTTTCTTCTACTGGGATATAGACGACCTCCAGATTAAGCGAAGAATCGAGATTTTTTATGCTCGAGGTTACAACATCACCATATTTTAGTTCCTGAATAATATCATATGCTGAATCTTCAGGACCTAGCCGGTAGGACACTCTGTCGTCTGAATTCTGAACTTGAACATTTACTGCCATCAGAATAAGTGTGAACATAATCAAGGTTATTGCACCCTCAACTATTGCATGCCGCTTAATTTTGATTTTGTCAAAACCCTTGAAAAATGACCCGTAATCATTGCGTAATCTTGGTTGTAGATGATGAATGAACAAAGCGCCTACACCTCCGATAAGGAAGCCCAGTGGAATGTCGATAAACCAATGGATTCCAAGATACATTATTGAGAAGATAAACAGAATGGTATTCACAAGAACGAAAAGGAAATAATTGTAGTGTCGCCATTGTTTCATCTTGCCGCCGTTTTCTTTGACGTGTAAGTAGTTTAACATCAATATACCAAAGGGTATAGCAACGTGTAGTGACGGCACACAGTTATCCAATGGATCATGAGTTGCATAGAATACTGTGTAAGCTCCATCATGATACAACAGTGCCTCCATTCCAGGAATCCATGATGAGGTAACTTCAACATTGAAGAATAGGTAATATGGCACTGCAAGAGCGTAGATTAGCAGATAGTTTAGTGTCACTTTATCGGTCATATCTCGGTCGCCGGTGTAGGCGAAATACACGGTTGTGACATATATCAAGAACAAATAAATGAACAAATAGTGAAAATTTAGTATCGTTGTCAAAGTATCATTGAGAAAAAAATCTTGAACATGTTTGGTAAATTCACCCTCAATAGCATAAATTAAATCAGTCCAGTGGCCAACTTCAGACTTGATTGGATCGTTGAGCAGATCTGTCATCGCTTTCCATTTGACAATAATAACATAACCAAACGCATGTAAGTAATACCGCTTATCATGAAATTCCTTAGCCCACATTGAGAAGGGCACTCGATGCTGTTTCTGTGAAATTGAAAACAACCAACAAACTACTGGTGTGAAAAACACAACCAGCAACATCATGATTGTGTAAGGACTCATAAACGGCACTAACGCAATGTGAATATATCCTTTTTCACCATATTATCGTTTGAAGTCCATTTTGTTCCATATTAAATTTATCCGACACATGAAGTTTTGAATGCATTCGCTCACGGTGTGTTGTGGCTGAGTGGAAGCAACCCGTGGAAAACTCATTGGCCAGTTTAATCCATGGCATAACTAGTTCAGATGGCGTTGAGTTAGACCTCCGTTTAACGTCTGATAATGAATTGGTAATCCATCATGATGCTAAGATATCGGTTAACAAAGAATCACTTGATAGACGCAACCCGTATGTCGAGGCTTGGAGTCTTGCCGAACTCGAGGATTTTGGGTTCGCATCCCTAAATTCAATGGTTGCAAACCGAGAGATTCTGAATAATTGGCGTGATGAGGCAAAAATGGTTTGTTTAGAGTTTAAACGACCACATCCAAAATCACCAAACGGGGGTGGATATTTCAACACTAAGCAAATCAACAAGACCTTAGCCAAAATGATTAGCCTTGCTCAAGATGTTCTCGATGCACATGATATTCCGAAATCAAACACCGTATTCTATGCCTTCCACAACGGAATGCACAAATCTGTAATCCAAGCAAAGTGTCGTTACAATTGGGCTGAACTGTTACCAGTAGTTCCACGATTTGGTCCAGCTAGATTAAAGCGGATGATGGCATACCCACAATACTTAGTTACACCATTCAATAAACTAATCAACAAGCACAAAACACGCGGCGCGTCGATGGTTCCCTGCGCAATTGAGTACTTTCAGCCATTTTATAACCGTATGTTGATCGGCAAAAGCGTCGGACTGAGTGGCAAACGTCTAGCATACTTTAGAAGATGTCAAACAGGGATGCCGGTTTATGTGTGGCCTGCAAAAGAAAGATATGAGTATCGCCTACTCAACTCTGGCATAACCGGCCTAACAGATAACCTCGACCCAAATTTTACTTGGTATAAAGACGGATTACCTCGGTGGCGATATCCTGCAACACAACCGTTAGATGCGAATCAATTAATGCAGTTAACTAATGTCGAATATGATAATCACTTGGACTTATTGAAGGAATTGGCTAGTGATGTTCCCAGATGGTCTGAGGCTGATACTCAAAGAAAGCAGGAAATCACCAAACTGTGGCAGAAAAAATGGAACTGGAAAAGGGATATATCCAAATCGCATGCTACCGATGGTAATGCTCTGCCTTGGCAGGCAGTCCGGCTAATAGGGCACCGAGGCTCAGGCAAAACTACTCGACCTTTGATGGACCGGACTTGAATTATTTGACGTGGCGTAACTCTTGACCCTCTGGAAAGTATTTTGGACGATAAATTGGGACCCCTCTACCTGACCGCATAACCACTCGTTCGTCAACAATTTGAGCGCCGATGCCAGCAACTCTTGCCCAACCAAAGAAAGTGGTGTAATAGGTTGGGTCTTTTAGACCAACATGATGTAATAAAGCACCACTAGCAATATCAACGTTGGCATTGGGGTTTCTGATTCTTTTATTCTCGGAAAGCACGCGCGGGGCAACATTTCTCAGAGCGGTAATTATCTTGAAATTTTCATCGTCTGGACAAATCTTCTTGCCCAACTCAAACTGTGCGGTAGCCCGCGGGTCCTCTACACCGAGCACGGCGTGACCAAAGCCAAAGATTGGACGACCTTCAGATAACTCATTCCGAACAAATCGTTCGACTTCTGCTTCATCACTAGTGCCTACTTTAAGGACAAATTCCAAGCAGGATTGATTTGCTCTACCGTGTAATGGTCCTGAGAGCGCATTCATCGCCCCAGCAATCGCTGAATAGATCGTTGCCTTTCCAGAAGCGATTGATTTACCGGTGAAAGTTGACAAATTACCGCCTCCATGGTCCATATGGAGGACAAAATAGGTAGATACAACCCTAGCCATTTTTACCTTGTCAATGCCATCCAAGTCTAACGTGTTGACAAACCGCTCGACTAATGATTGAGTAACGTCATCTGCAGGGATATCTGACTCTCTACCTTCGCGATAACGGAAGATTAACGCCATGAGACGTGGCATCCTAGCAATGAGATTTAGTGCGTCTTCGAGCCAATCGCCTGTGGTATCATACATTCCTAGTGTGTGAATTCCGATTGAAAGCCAATCCATAGGGTGGCCGTGTTTAGGCAAACTGCTCAACACCTGCTCGACACCCTCGGGGAGCAATGCTCTAGATGCGAGGTCAGCCCGAAACATAGCGGATTGCTCTGCATTGGGTAGTTCTTTGTTGAACAGTAGGTAAATAACATCTTCAGGAGAAACATCGACTAATTCTCGAATTGGGTAACCACAATAGTGCACTCCTTCATCTGGGGTGACGAAAGAGGTTCGACATGTCCCGACTGGGATACCTCTGAGCCCTGTGTTGAGATGATTCTCAGTCACCTCACAAAGTACTTCTTCGTCGTCCAATAACCCCACCTATACCACCGAGTTATCCCTATGGTATAAAGACGGCCTATTTATGAATTATACAAACCGGTATGGCTAACTGATTCAAGTTACCATTCTCTGAAACCTTTAGTGGATTGCCTATCGGCTAGGACGTGAATTTTGATGGTGTTTCCATCGATAAGTATGGCGTCTTCGGCAGTCAAGCCCGGACACTCAATTTTGGCTTGCCGCCATGAGCGATCAGTTGCTAGATTCTCGGACCACCAAGGATAGGCAGCACATTGCTGAGGTCTATTTTGGTAGATATTGCAGGTTTTCTCTTCACTTAGGTAAATGCAAATACCGTCACTTGCTCGGCTCTTCAGGATATATCTGCCGTCATACGTCTGTTTGCAGTCACGCTCAAGCCAATCTTCTACTGGCATACCCATACTAGTTGCAATACGCTTGGCATCATGTCTTGAAAGGTAAACAATTCCACCTGGCTCATCGCAACACTTTCCACAACCTACTTGGCAAGAAAACTTTACGCCATTGCTCCACCATGGACGAGTCATTCTTCTTCCCCACTGGTGGTATTCGTCACCGGAGTCAGCGTTGATGTTCTGATTATACCTTCAGGGTGTGGCTCTAGGACTCCTTCAATGGGAATCATCATTGAAGACTCCGCTACCAAATCGTCTGAGGTTATCTCAGAATCATCAATGTTCCACTCGTTATTTGGGACATAACTATCCAATCTATCAGCAGTCTCCTGGTAAGTCCCTATTTTATTCGCACCTGCTGCGATTAAATCATGCTCCAGTGAACGTAATTCGTCGGCAATCTCGATTAATCCTTCAACCGATGCTCCAGCAGTCCGCTCTGCAAGCTTAAGCAACTTGCCTTCTAAATTAACAAGGATATCAGTTTCGCTAGCAATCTGGTTGTTTGACTGACTGAACTGCTCATCAATTCCCAAATCTAAATCGGTCAGAATTTCTGCCGCTTTAGCATGGTCACGCTCTATAATGCGGTTCATTTTTGCCACGAGGTGTTTATCCCGGTCATTTACATCGATTACTGAGGGTGCAACAGGAGTAATATTATCTAACTTTGAATGTATTTGAGACTCGATGAACTCGGTATCTGATTTCACCAGTTGGTCGATTACCAATTCGGGTGCTTCATAATCATCAGATAATTCGGGCAATTTGGTATTAAGTTCTATTCCCCCCAACTGCTGTTCGCTGTAAACGACATCGACTACCGATTTTATCAGGCGGTCAGCAACATCCTCAACACTTTCACTTGCCCGCAGGTTTTCTGCTGTCACCGATTCTGCCTGAATGTGATTAAGTAAATTGTAAACATCGGTATTATCAAGTAATTCTACACCGTTGTTGATGGCATTTTCCACCATAGTAAGCGAGTTTTTTGTTGCCCGCCAACTCATTTCTCCGTGGGTGACTATCAGGGCTAGTTGTTCGTCTGTCAATACTACACTCTTCTTTACTGCTAGATTCCTAGCGTATGAAAGTAAACTGCCTGCGCCGGGCTGACTTAGAATTGTTTTGACACCACTTCTTAGTATGTCCCATAGTTTAGATGCTGGCCAACTATCAGGCATACTTCGAGAAGACGCGATAACATGAACATTCATGTTTAAGGCAGTATCGATAATATTCCCCAATGCGTTGGCAATCGCTTCATCATCCGATGCAGCATCGATATCATCGACAATCAACATAGATGCATGGGCAAAGACATCACTCCAACTATGACCAAAGGACAGTATTTTAGTCAATTCATCTCGATGAATCGTATATACCTCTTGTTTACACGTAAGTAATGCTGCTTGGCCAATTGCTTGCAACAGGTGAGACTTACCAGTATCGCTCTCACCAACAATTATTAATGGGTTTAGTCCTTGTTGGGGGTTATCTACAACTTGCTCGGCGAGCTGGGTTGCCCGTTTATTTTCTGATACTGGGAACCAGGTTTTGAAGGTGTTATGATCGCTTCGCACCAAACTTTTCGGCCAGTCATAAGAACTAGGAATATGGACTGAATGGTGATGTATGGATGGTTCTTGCGGAGTGTCATACACTCTTGCTGCGATTTTTCTGTCGCCTGTGACAACGCTGCTCCAAATTGGAGTACCATCGTTTTCAAATCCAAAAAAACTGTCAGCACCTGCTTCATCGTCCTCAGAAATTTTGCTTAGTGTCCTATTCCTCAAATCTTTAATTCGCTCGGAGACAGATTTATGAGTCTTTTCGGTGCTTTCAGCAATAGTTAGTTTGGGTTGATATTTGTTGGAATTCTTCCCTAATACCCCATCAGCAATTAGGTCGAATGTTGGACGGTTTCTAACACCCACTCTGGCCAACAATGACCTCCTTTCATTCTCAGGCGGCGATTTTCCAATTAAGCGAGCCATCTTGGAACTCGATGGTTTGACATTCTCTTTAGAGCTATTACTATTTTCAGGTTCGACATTTGGATGATAATTGATGTGTAATTTGGCACTATTGATGGCTGATAATAACTGATTTCTCCGTATATTCATTATTCAGCCTCCTCAAAATAATCAATTGACTGACCATCAATAGTCGAGGGGACATCCCCCGAATATTCAGTCGCCCATTTTTGATATGTTTTGTCCAAGTCAACCCTGCTTTGTCTCAATGATGATACCTCACGCTGGCGACGTTTTGCACCATCATTTACCGCAATAATACTCGCAGGAATTACTTCGGTATTTGGTTTGAAAACCTCTGATACTGCGAGTTTTTTCCCGCTTTTTTTGGTATTGAATTCTTCTAGTGAAGCAATCGGCTTCTGGTTAACCGATTGGTATACTTTCCGAGACTGCTGCCGTTCAGTTCCTGTAAGCATGTTATTCAACGCGTTATCTATCATTTCTGTTCTACGGTTTAACTTACGATCAAAGACTTGGTTAGGGGTTTTGATATCAGTAACCTCAGTAAATTCTGGTAGTTCTACTCTATTGTCTACTGTGACTTTTGGTTGTCTTGTCTGGTGAAAAGAATTAATTCGATTTTGCTGTCCCCGTTTTGCCCGCCTAATTTTGATGGCCGGTCTTGGGCCCTTGACTACTGTCTCTGGCATAGTGATGGTGGAATCTATCTCAACACTTGGCTGTGAGACCGCAGCATCTTGAATCGTTTCAGTGAGTTTCTTGTCTCTGGTTGCGACAGCAGAAAATGCTTTATTAACTAAATTTTCAACAATATCAACCTCATCATTAACTCGATTGACTACTGGATTAACTTGTTGAGGGGGCATATCGATGTCCTGCCATTCATCAATTAACTGGTCTAGTTGTTCTTTAGCATCTTGAATATCGTCATCTATAAGGCTACTTGCGCCACCAGAAATAACCTGGTCGCCGGTGAAACCTACGCTCACCTCTGAATTAGAGAAAGTTATTTGTTGCTGTATCCAAGTTAGTTCTTCATCAGTAAGTTCCATGCATATTGGGTGATCAATCAAAGACTCAGGATCCATAACCAGACTTTCTAGATAGCCGGAATCCAAGTGATCAAATTCTCGTTGGAAAATATGTCTTTGTCTAAGGTTCATTACTTCTAAATTGCAATGAACCAATAATAGATGGTCTGCAGAGCGAATCTTATCAACTACTGCGCGAAACATTTCCATCAGAGATTGAAAGTCAATCGACGATAAGAGGTATTCAAGATCGGAAAACATGACCACTGCTTGCTTGTTAGCCCATAAAAAATCGGTTATTTTCTCATTTATTTCCGCAGCATTAGGCGCAATACTACTACCATTTCCAACGCTGCTGAAACGCCAACAGGATGACTCAGGTATACTGTAGTTTTCTGCGAGTTTGGCTGCCTCATTACGTGACAAAACCAGTAACGGACGACCTTGTAAAGCGAGCAAGCCGGCCAAGGTGTAAGTCAGATTTGGACCCGCACTGTCACTCAATAGCGTATCGCCATAGTTCAGATATTGGTCTCCCAAGTCAAACTTCTGTAACTTTGCCTTGGTTAGCTGACGAATATACTCCGGCGCCTCAACAACTACTTCTTGTTCAGGAAGCCGTGCCTCCCGTCGCCAACTGCGCGAGGTTAGTTGGACGTAATTCCACCAGTCTGAACCATTAATCTCATCTTGCTGTTCATTTGTTGCCAAGGTAAATTCTGGATAAAGATTGACGATGCGAATTACTTCATCATCGGGTAACTCAACTAGTGATATTAGCGCGTCTAGGGCGGTAGAATCACGCTCAATCTCCAGCAATGCTTCAAGTCCACCCAATACTGCATCGGCCTCATGAATCGCCACTTTAGGCTGAGTATCATGAATTATCACCTGACTAACTCGAGGCATGAGTTCTTTTGGGCGACGTTCAATTCTGATATATCCTGAGATACCTAAGCGAACCATATCAGCCGACAATTTTGCTAACGCATCATGTCCACCTCGGCGGACTTCAACCACGACGCCTTGTGGCAATTCTACCATTTATCTCACCCCTCAACAGATAGCCTTGTCTATGTGTTCTTGAAAGATGCGGAAGAATGAGGCGACAAAACGGCTATTTTGGAGGTCGTTGCTTACTGCCAATAAGCATTACAAAGGCTTAATTCACGACGATAGATGAGTAAATACATGGCACCGCCTAAAGGGTTGATTGCGTTTGATCAATTAGAACTCTGTCAACCCTACAAACGGCAGTTACAATTGGTAATTGGCTTATCAGCCCTGATTACTGTTATTGGAATCTTAGCAGTGATATTAGGCAAACTAAATCTTATCGTACTACCACTAAGCTTGGTTCTGAGTGCAGCCATAACGTATTTCTTTGGCCCTGATATCATGAGTGTTGTCAAAACTCCACTCGCAGTAAATATGAATCATCCGTTTTTCGCCGAGGAACCATTAGGAAAAGCAACCGTTCACGTGCAATTATCCAAGCAAGATTGGTTAGAATTAGGCCCGCATAGAGTTCGATTGGTCAGCGACGAAATGGTAGGAGGTTTCAATCTCGTTGAAGATAATGACGATTACAAATTAATTGGACACTTCACAACTTCAAATAATAAAACACGGGTAATGAAGCAGGTGATTATCATCAATCAAGCATTAAGCCTCAGAGATGGTGTCAATCAAGACTATGACCCAATTGAGGGTGCAAGAGAACGAGAAAGTATGGATTATGGCCTGTTGGAGCGTGATTGGCTAGATGAGGAAGAAATCTCAGTCGAAGGGCCGCTTGCTAAACTAATCAATAAAGAGTGACTATTATCTTCAAAATCACCCTGTTAATTCAATAACCCTGCCTCAGCCGGATATTATGTGTCAAAATCCAATCACTGGACATCTATGATTGGCGATTTGCCAGACCATCATCAAGAAACCCTACTGGGTGCGTCGCTATCTAGGCAGTTTGCGAAGTTGCCACTATGGCTGTCACACCCATCAAACATTGGCGCATTCTATGGTGTACTGATTGCGTTAGCGCTATTATTGCCATACAGGTTCGGCATCGACGACAACGAAGGCTGGTTGGCAGACTGGATCTTGCACTGTGCGCTACTATTAGCTGCGTGTTTCTTGTTAGGAATCTGTTCAACCCTAATCACTGCGATTTCAGGTAGATTCCCGGTGGCACCAGCACGTTCACTGCTTTATCCAATGCCGTTTATTGGCCTGGCACTACTATCAATCGACAGGACAGACATTATGTCGATATATCCATTTGTACCGTGGACTTTGATAATGCTACCCGGTCCGTTGTATGTTCATCTGTCATGGGCGCCTCGTTGGCGGTTGTTGTGCATGCTTGATGATGGAAAAAATCCATTTGAAGGCTTAGAGCAATTATCGGATAACTCAACAACCAAGTTCGTAAGTAAAATGGACACAGAAATCGAATCGGTTATTGACGACTTTGAGGGCTCTGAGGAATAATTAGATTAGCCCCAATTTTGGCCCTACACGCTCAAAAATTCGCAACACTTCATCTAAGTCTGCACGACTCAGACCAGCAGACATTTGAGTTCGTATCCTGGCTTTGTCCCGAGCAACCATCGGGAAGACAATTGCCCCAGCCATCACTCCTTCATTCGAAAGTTCAGAGGTAAATTCCTTGGCAACACTTGATTCTCCACACATAACTGGAATAATCGGCGTGGTTGAAACCCCGGTGTCAAAGCCCATTGACTGTAATTCAGACCTGAAATAATGAGTATTTTCCCACAACTTCTGGTGGTGTTCAGGTTCGTCCATTAGCACCTCAACAGCCGCCTTTTGTGCGGCTGCCACACCAGGTGGTTGCGAGCCTGATAGCAGCCAAGACCTTGAATGATTTAACGCATGGTTGCGTGTCATTTCAGTCCCGGCTAAGATACCACCTTGGACACCTAGTGCCTTAGAAAATGAACCGGTTTCAAAATCGATACTACCCTGTAACCCAAAATGGTCGACAATTCCGGCCCCAGTATCGCCTAAAACTCCCTCACCGTGACAGTCATCAACATAGACCATGGCGCCATATTCCTTGGCTAACTTATCAATTTCATCGAGTGGTGCGATATCACCATCCATTGAAAATACACCGTCTGTAATAATTAATTTCCGCTTTGAGCTTGAGTGTGCCTTGAGCACAGCTTCCAGTTCACCCATGTCGTTGTGGGCGTATACGGCTCTGTTGGCTTTGGTCAAACGAACGCCATCGATGATTGAGCCATGGTTAAGTTCATCACTGATGATAACGTCATCTTTACCGGTCACAAGGGTTGGAATAAGCCCGACATTGACAGTATAGCCTGCGGAATATATGAGTGCTGCTTCAACTTTTTTGAATTCAGCAACCTTGTTTTCGGCGGCTAAGTGAATATCCATAGTTCCCGCAATAGCTCTTACGCTACCACTTCCTGCTCCATACTTCCTAGTAGCATCAATCATTGCGTTAATTACCTTGGGATGGGTGGTCAGATTCAGATAGTTATTGGCAGATAGCATGATTGTTGGTTTGCCATCCATGTCACACCTTGGCTGATTTGGGCTCTCGAGAGTCGGTGGTTCCCACAGCAGAGATTGATCTGACAACTCTCGATAACGCGCTTCCATCCAACTCATATCTCCGGGCATTTATTCCACCACAAGCACGCCAACTGTTGATACTTCAAGGCCTTTTGTATGAGTGATTGGAGGATGAAGGTCAAAAAGGAGAAGCATTTCGGCACGGCATGCGCATAACTGGAACAGTGAGCAGTGGGTTGGGTAGAGCCCACATTTTTATGGCGCAAAAACACTATCAAGACCAATTTCAGAGCCTGTTAGGCACTTCTGTTTGGCCCGGGACTCTCAATCTAAATGTATCCGATGATGACTTAAGGAGTTACATCGCACTCCGATTAAAATCTGGAATCGATACCTTAGATGCTTCAAGCGAATTAATTGAACAAGCCAGCTCAATCGACGTTAGTAGTTTAGATGCACACAGGGTTAGGGGTTTTCTCAGGGATGGCGTATCTTTTGGCGGCGCTACCGCATTCATAGCCGAATTTGCCTTTGGCGAAAGCAGCGTTGAATGTGCAGTATTGATTCCAGATTTGACTCGTCACTATGACGTGGTTGAGATTATTTCGGCGAAGTTTTTACGGGAACATTTCTCCTTAGTAGATGGAGATAATGTAACAATTGAGTTATCCTGATTTGTGGGGTATATGGGGTAACTTCCCAACTTTCGACCATTCGTGGTAAATTAATGACTCCATCTCTAATTTGCAGCCTGCTTCCCAACGGCCCATCATGGTTCGCTCAGGATATTCTACGCTTGGAGGTGGGGTAAAGGACACGCAAGTATCCTCGCTTTCTGGATGATTAAGATCTGGCCAGACCACGTCCCAAAGAATTAACCACTCTGCTGGAGCAACGCCAAAGTCGACGGGAATTTCGGGGCGACTAATCGCCTCGACAATTTGCTCTTGAGTTATTTCGCCAGTCGACAGACCATAGAGTGCCATTGCGGTTCTTCTAACTTGATTCCACAAAAATGCCTCGCCAATAATTTCAAAACCAACCACGCGTCCATTCATTTCCCATGGTTTACAAGCAAATATTTTGCGCACTGGATTTTTACCCTCCTCGAGTTTTGCGAAATTAGTGGCATCGTAACTACCAACAAACAGATTCAGCCAGTCTTGAAAAATCTCGCCGGGATATTGCCATCCCTGAATACCCTCTAAGCGGTATTTGTATATTCGATGTGAGGCCAATCTCGGATTCCAATCATCTGGAACTTCATACACATTCAGAAATGCAATCTCATCGGGCAGACGATCATCAACTGCCCGAATCATCTTGCGGTGATTCAATGATTCCCATAATGACTTATCGAGAGTTACAACACCACCATTACGCCGGACGTTAACTCCAGCATCGGTGCGACTTGAGAGGACTAAATTATGGCCTGATTCATTATTCAACCAGTTTAATTTGGTAAATGCTTTAATTAATTCACCTTGGACAGTTCTTACATCAGGTTGTATTTGACTTCCGTGGAAATGTCTGCCAATATAACCGATGGTAAATGCGAGGCGAACTCGCCCTGACATCATACCACTTATTCCTCTAAGAGTAAAGCTGAGGCTTCTTCTGGTGAATATCCAAGACCGCCAACTGACCACTTTATCGCTGATTTTAGCCACGGCATTACTTGCGGGTTTGATTTTGTTGGGTCAACAACCTCAATAGCATCTACTAGGTTACGAGCCGCCATGTATAATCGGTCATCGACTGGTATATCGGCCAACTCCAGTCGGCGAGCATATCTTTCATACTCCTTGATTGCTTGTGGAATTCTGCGACATTCTAGAGCAAAATCTGCAAAATCAACAATATATTCATCATTTTCCTCATCAAGATTC
>Ga0160422_10000511_pt1 | contig 23546 bp, 16 predicted proteins | sample Fk160mmetaG_FD_108192 | JGI IMG/M metagenome (GOLD analysis project Ga0160422, IMG submission 108192) | Marine microbial communities from the Central Pacific Ocean - Fk160115 60m metaG | ecosystem: Environmental > Aquatic > Marine > Oceanic > Photic zone | place: The Central Pacific Ocean...
ATGCTCCTGCCGACATGACGGCCTTCAACTGGGAACTCACCTTCGATTACGGATGCGATGGCAACTCCAGTACTGTGATTTTGTCATTTTCAAATGACTTTCAGGCCATTGACCCTTCTGGGTTGGCGGCACAATGGAGCGTATGTCAAGATGTCCTTCAACTTGCTGCAGAAGGAGCGATCCTTTACGAAGGTGAATGGACTGGAGTGGGATTCTCAGGCGAAATTTTGTTCGACGAAAGTGGCTGTTTTACACTGCTTCCAGCCTCTTTGGGATGCACCGACATGGAAGCGTGCAACTTCGACATCGATGCAGACGTGGACGACGCATCGTGCACATATCCTGGATGCATGAACCCATTGTCTTGCAATTTTGATGACTCAGCGGGATGTCCAGCACCATGCGCCTTGCCTGAGGGCTACCTCGAAGGATGCACAAACTTCATGGCTCCCAATTACAACGCCCTTGCCACCGTTGACGATGGAAGCTGCGATTTGAGCTACATGTGCCTGATCGGAACGGTATACGATCCCTCACTCATGGGATGCGTTCCCACCTCCTGCCCCGGAGACTTCGACTACGATGGCGAGGTTGACGTCAACGACCTACTCAGTTTCTTGGTTGTATACAACTCCAGCTGCAATTGATTCGAGCCATCACGCTCCAAACCGCTCCTGAAAGCGGTCGGCCACGTAATCTCCGATGGCCAATGAAGCTGTGGCAGCGGGTGACGGAGCATTCAACACGTGAATCGACCTGTCCGTGGTCTCGATCCGGAAATCGTCGCGTGTGTCGCCGTCCTGACTGAGCATCAAAGCTCTTACTCCCGATCGGCCAGGCCGTATGTCGTCCATGGTCAATGAGGGGACAAGACGCTGAAGTGTCTTCAAGAACAATCGCTTGGAAAAGGCACGGCGGTACTCATTGATGCCAAACGCCATGTTGTTGAAGAACAACTTCCATGTTCCCGCGTACCCCAATGCCTCAAACGTATCGCGCAAGTCAAAGTCAGTTTTGCCGTAGCCCTCGCGCTTGAACGTGAAAACGGCATTGGGACCGCACTCAATCTCTCCATTGGTCATCCGGGTGAAGTGCACACCGAGAAAAGGAAAATCGGGATTGGGTACCGGATAAATCAGATTGCTGACCTTGTGCTTGGCGTGATCTTCCAACTCGTAATAATCGCCTCGGAATCCAACCACGCGCTCCTTCAACGCGACGCCGTCCTTGCGGGCCAGCCGGTCCGCTTGGAGACCTGCACAAACCACGAGCTTGTCGGCGTGATATGTTTTGGCTTCTCCCGCAACGCGCGTACGAATGATTGAGCCCTTCCCTTCTGGACCCAGATCCACCACTTCCTCACCGAGACGAATTTCGCTTTGAGGTTGGATGGCAAGTGCCACATCAGCCATCTTCTGGGTGGCGTCACGAAAATCAACGATGCCCGTGCACCCCACCCACAACGCCGCAACTCCACGACAATGAGGCTCTATCTCCTGAAGTTGGTCGGCGTCGATGCGCTCGAGATTCTCAATTTCATTTTGACGACCGAGGCCATGAATCTTTTCGAGCATGGGGATTTCAGTCTCGTCGGCAGCCACGACCACTTTGCCACATACGTCGTGCGGCACCTTGTACTCTTTGCAAAATTGAACGAGTTCCCGACGCCCGCGCACACAATTTGTGGCCTTCAAGGACCCAGGCTTGTAGTACAAACCCGAATGGATGACCCCGGAGTTGTTGCCGGTTTGATGTTCGGCAAGATGAGGCATCTTGTCAATCAAAAGCATCCGCTTTTCAGGGAAGCGCTTTTGAAGTTTGAAGAAGGTAGCCGCACCGACGATTCCACCGCCCACAACCACCACGTCGTATTTCCCATCCGGGGAATCAGCATGTTGCATCGAGGGGAAAGGTACGGGACCTTTCAACCTGAAACCTATCTTGCCGGCCATGACTGTTCATGATGCACCCACGTACAACAAGAAAGTCCAAAATGCATGGGCGATGTACGATTGGGCCAACAGTGTGTATTCACTCGTCATCACCACCACCATCTTCCCCATCTTCTACAACGCCATGACCACCGTTCGTGAAGAAGATGGCACTTTGGTCAGTGATGTGGTGTCTTTTTGGGGTTTTGAATTTCTCAACACACAACTTTACAGCTACGTCTTGGCCACGAGCTTCTTGGTCATCATCTTTTTAAGTCCGTTACTCAGCGGTATGGCGGATTACGCTGGCAAAAAGCTGACGTTCATGAAGATCTTTTGCTACGCAGGCGCAGCGGGATGTGCCAGCATGTTTTTCTTCAACCCTGATCGTCTCGAATGGAGCATGGGATCCTTGTTTTTGGCCAACCTTGGATTCTGGGGAAGCCTCGGATTCTACAATGCTTATTTGCCAGAAATCGCACCCCCTGAAGAACACGACAGGCTCGGAGCTCGAGGTTACGTCATGGGCTACATCGGGTCGGTGACCTTGCTTCTCATTTGCTTGGCATTCATCATGGGCGTGGGCAATCACTTGACAAAATGGGCTTTTGTACTTGTCGGTGTTTGGTGGGTAAGTTGGGCTCAACCCGCCTTCCGCAAGCTTCCCTCCAACCCTCACAACGCCCGCCCCGAAGGAAACCTTCTCACACAGGGATTCCGGGAGTTGCGCGTTGTGGCCAAGGACCTTCGAGGGGAATTGCACCTGACTCGCTACCTCAGCTCATTTTTCGTCATGAGCATGGCCATTCAAACCATCATGTTGATGGCCACAAGTTTTGGAATCAAAGAAGTGGCTCTGACCTCCGCAGAGCTCATCGTCGCCACCCTTCTTGTTCAAGTTGTGGCCATTCCCGGCGCTTTTTTTGTTGCTTGGTGCAGTGGCAAGATTGGAAATGTGAAAGCACTTGGAGGGTGCATCTTGGCATGGTGTACAGTATGCGTCTACGCTTACTGTTTCGCCTCTAGCAAGGAAGGGTTTTATGTGGCTGCGGGGGTCATTGGATTCATGATGGGGGGTACGCAAAGCCTGAACCGCTCCACCTACAGCAAGCTCATTCCCAAGACGGAGGACAATGCGTCGTACTTCAGTTTTTATGAAGTCCTCGAAAAGAGTGGATTGGTCATTGGCATGTTTGGATGGGGATACATCGAAGGCCTCACAGGGTCAATGCGCAACAGCATTTTGGCTCTGGTGTTCCTGTTTTTAATTGCCTTCACACTTCTTCAATGGATTCCCAAATCGCACCGTGGCCATTTGAAAATGGCTTCATAACACGAAAATCTCACGGGCCTTCTACAACAGAAAAGGGCATCCAATTGGATGCCCTTTGTGTTGCTTATTATGGGAAAGCCCTTACTTCACAAGGAACGAGACTCTGCGATTTTGGGCACGCGCGATTTCGCTGTCGCGGGTGCTTGCCGGATCTGTATTCTCGCGGCCACTGACTGTCAATCTTTCAGGCGCGATCCCGGCAGCTTCAAGAAGTCGCTTGACCTGACCTGCACGTTTTTTGCCGATTCCCTTGTAGCGCACGTTGATTTTTCCTTCGAGGAATTCATCGTCATCACAATGCCCTACAATCTCCAAATTCATGTTGGGATTGTCGTTGAGAATGGTGACAACCTTGGCGATGGTGTTTTTTCCTGCCGTTGTGGGCATGCGCTTGAGGAAGGCATAATAGATACCCTCATCCTCCACGCGTTGCTTTGCGGTGGCATCGTCAGGCAAATTGCTTGATGAACCGTACACCAAATCCATGTCTCGCTCATCGGCCGTTCCACACTTGCATTGACTCAAGGCGGTGATGGCCTCGACCTTGACGTTTTCTACGTAGTAATATGCCTGGGGCTGCTGGGCTTTGCCCGCGAAACAATCGTTGCCCATGGGGCGTTTGATTTTTTCTTCGTCAATGCTAGCATCACCACCGAAGCAGCCAATGGTCAGGTACTCCTCTTCACCCGAACCTGTGAACGTGCCGCAAACGGTTTCCCAACCATCCATAAACACCATGGTCTTGTTGCTTTTGTGACGTACGTCTGGTTTTTGCAAAATCGGTGCCGAACCTCCCCGGTCCATTTTGCGATCACTCAGTACGGCTCCAATGTCTGGCACCGCGTATCGGCTCAAATCGGCGAGACTCAGGTCAAAGGATACGCAGTACATCTGATTTTCTTGAAGCTTCTCGGTGAGTTGAACCTGCAGGTAAGAGCGCTTGAGTTTGGGACTTTTGCTGTAGGCTCGGAATCCCGCATAAAAGTCACCGTCCTCAGGGTCCTGATAACCATAATCATTACAAGGTGCAGTGACTTTACTTTCCTTTTCGCGCACCATGAAAAGGTCAGGCGAGACGTCTGTTGCACCACTCCAGTCGTTGGTCACAGCATTCACCAAGCCAAATGTCTTGATGTCTTTTTCCCTGGTATCCTCAGCAACCTGTTCAAAGCTCGCGTTGGGGACAAGGTTTTGGGCTTGAATCCCGCAACAAGTCAATGCCAGTGTGGCCATGCCTGTGCGTGTCAAGCTCGACGAATTTATTTTAAAAATCATACAGATGTGGTTGTTTCTCGTTCAGTTGCAGGGGTGTACTCCTTCACCGCCTGAACAAAGGCTCTTCCGTGATCGGCGGGGATGTCGGGGTACAAACCGTGGCCCAAGTTAGCGATGGTGCGTTGGATGCCCAATTCATCAATCATACGATGGGTCTCTGCACGAATGATGCCAGGATTTGCGTACAAGGTGCTGGGGTCGAGGTTGCCTTGAAGGAGTTTTGGGCCGCCGGGAGCCTCATCTGCAAGCCGTCGAGCCCATTGCCGGTTGGTCTGCCAATCGAGCCCAAGGGCGGTGCACGGCAACGTGGCAAGGTCCTGCAGGAAGTGACTCCCTCCCTTTGCAAATACCGTCAAAGGAACGCGGCCCCTCAATCCTTCCACCAAGTCTTGCATGTGCGGCAAGATGCGCTGGACATAGAGCTCCCGACTGAGCGAACCTGCCCAACTGTCAAAGAGTTGAACCACATGGACACCAGCCTCAATTTGGGCTTGCAAGTAAGCTTTGGTGGCCTTTGTAATTGCTGTCAAGAGTGCATCGGACAGAGCCGGCTCTTCCCACAACATGCGCCGCGCCAAAGTCCAGTCTTTGCTCCCTTTGCCCTCCACCATGTAACAGAACAACGTCCATGGTGCTCCCGCAAAGCCAATGAGAGGTACCCTGCCTTGAAGCTCCTTCAACGTCACTTCAATGGCGTCAATCACATATTTCAAATCTCGCCCAGGATCCACTTCATGGAGACGATTGAGGTCTGCAAGTGACCGAATGGTTTCCGGAAATCGCGGCCCAACTTTTTCCACGAGGTTGTAGGGCAAGCCCATGGCCTCCGGCACCACCAAAATGTCACTGAATAAAATCGCTGCATCCACCCCATATGCCTCAATCGGTTGAATCGTGACCTCTGCCGCACGATTTGGGTTCATGAGCAAATCCTTGAACCCTCCCGCTTCGGCACGAACAGCTCGATATTCAGGCAAAGTTCGCCCTGCTTGGCGCATCATCCACACCGGTGGACGTTCAACCTCTTCACCCCGGAGGGCTCGCAACAACAAATCGTTCATGAGGGCAAAGGTCAATGCAAAATTTTGAACACCGCCTCTCTGAGGAGCATACCGTCCGATGTGGTGGCATTGGAACGTCCTTTGGCCTTTTTGTCTGCGTCGCGTAGATAGCCAAAAATGCGCTCCACTTTCGCGGGGCTAAACGTCCCTGCAGCCCTCGCATAATTGCGGACAGCGTAAGGACTGCAACGCATCGCTTTGGCAGCAGCGGCTTCTGATCGGTCTTGCAACGTTTGATACACAAGTACTCGGGCAAAGTAGGCGTGCAATACAGGAACAACCATGGCAAGAGGTGCATTCTTGGGGTTGGCCTCGAAATACTGCACGATGCGGTTGGCCCTTTCAATGTCTTTGTTGCCCAATGCCCGTTGCAACTCAAAGACGTTGTAATCTTTGCTGATGCCAATGTGCTGTTCCACGTGCTCTGCGGTCACTTGTGTGCCCTCAGGCAGCAAAATATGGAGTTTCGAAAGCTCATTGGCCACCTTTTGGAGGTTGGTGCCCAAACTCTCGGCGAGCAATTGAGAGACGCGGCGGTCTACTTTGAGACCTCTGCTGTCAGCATAACCTACAATCCACTGAGGCAATTTGTGGTCGCGAATTTTGTCGCTCAGAAACAGCGTTCCTTGGCGAGACATGGTCTTCACTGCCTTCAAACGACTGTCTATTTTTTTGTGCGGATGCGCAAACACCAAGACTGTCGTGGGTACTGGATCTTCCGCATAAGCCGCCAGTTTTGCCATGTCCTCCTTACGCTTCCACATGCGCATGTCCTGAGCCTCTTTAACAAGAACCAACTGACGATCGGCCATCATGGGAAAACGGCGAGCCGCAGCCAACACATCATCAACATTCGTGTCTCTTCCGTAAAGCACCGTTTCATTGAAATCTTTAAATCCTTCCTCAACCACTGTGTCGAGCAACGATTGAACAATTTCCGAGATGAAAAAGGGTTCCTCACCATGCAGCACGTAGATCGAATCGAGCTTACCCGAATTGATGTTCCGAACAATTTGGCGATGAGGCATACCTGCGAAGGTACTGTCTCAAGAAGTAGATTCGCGGCATGAAATCCCGCATGCCCCAGTTGCAATGGCCTGCTGCGTCTTTGCAGATGCGTCAGCTCGATCAAGGCGGTTCTGAGGTGCTCTGTTTGGCCCGCAGAAAGTGGGTGGCTCTAGAACCAGAGGAATGGGTTCGACAGCACGTCATTCATCACTTGAATGATGGATTGGGCTACCCACTGGGCTGCATGTCTGTGGAACACCAACTGAAACTCAATGGCATGCCTCGTCGCGCCGACATTGTCGCTTTCACGCCCGATGGGACGGCGCGCATCTTGGTGGAATGCAAAGCGCCCAATGTCAAGCTCAGTCAAGATGCAGTGACCCAGGCAGCTCGATACAATTTGGTGTTGAATGTCCCTGTTCTTTTGGTCACAAACGGGCTGAAGCACGCGGCGTTTGGTCTCGACACTGAGGGGCACGCGTCTCCTCTTGCTGAACTTCCGATCTGTCCCGGCCTTTGAGGGCAGTCATTGCGTACTTTCGCAACTCAATGAAGATCACAGACATTCTCGCAGTGGCCGGCAAGCCTGGCCTATATCAAGTACTGGCCTCCGGCAGCGCCAGCATCGTGGTGGAAAGCATGTTGGACGGAAAGCGCTCGAGCGTACCCGGCACAGCACGAGTCAGCAATCTTGCAGACATCACCATGTACACTCAGAACGAGGATCTGCCTCTTTTGGACATCCTCAACCGAATGCACAAAGAGCAGGAGGGCGCTTCAGGCCCCTCTCACAAAGACACAGCTCAAAAAATCCGTGACTTCGTAGACGGCATTGTACCAGAACTTGACCACGATCGTGTTTACCAAAGCGATTTGAAAAAACTCGTTCAGTGGTACAATCTGTTAGTAAGCAAAGGTGCATTCCCGCTGGAGGCTCCAGAATCGGATAAGGAAGATTCTACCAAAGCCGAACCAAAGGCTGGAGCGAAAAAAGAGAAGAAATCTGCCAAGAATGCAGGAGCTCAAAAACCAGTAGCCAAAAAGCCCACGGCGAAAAAGTCGGCGGGCAAAAAGTCGGCGGTGAAGACGCCCACGAAAAAATAAGTAGCCACATCATGAATGTAACAGTCATTGGAGCAGGGACCATGGGCAATGGGATTGCCCACGTATTTGCGCAAGCGGGCCACGACGTGGTCATGATGGACCGTTCTTCCGATGCTCTCGACCGAGCATTGGCCACCATTGGGAAGAACATGGATCGCATGGTTTCCAAAGAAAAAATGTCTGCTGCCGACAAAGAGTCGGCATTGGGACGTTTGACCACAACCACTGATTTGAGTGCCGCTGTCGCGCAAGCGAGTTTGGTCGTGGAAGCCGCCACGGAAAATGTCGATCTCAAACTGAAAATTTTCTCCGACCTCGATTCAAAAGCGCCTGCAAACTGCATTCTGGCCACCAACACAAGTTCGATTTCAATCACACGCATCGCTGCTGCAACAAAACGTCCGGAGAAGGTCATTGGCATGCACTTCATGAACCCGGTTCCCGTGATGAAGCTCGTTGAGGTGATTCGCGGCTATGCCACCTCTGACCAAACATGTGTTGAAGTCATGAATCTCAGTGCCCAACTCGGCAAAGTCCCCGTGGAAGTCAACGACTACCCAGGGTTTGTCGCCAATCGCATCCTGATGCCGATGATCAATGAGGCCATTTTAACCCTGCACGAGGGTGTGGCCGGCGTCGAAGAGATTGACACTGTGATGAAGCTCGGTATGGCACATCCCATGGGGCCGCTTCAACTCGCCGACTTCATCGGTTTGGATGTGTGTTTAAGCATCCTCAGGGTGTTGCATGACGGATTGGGACAAGACAAATACGCACCTTGTCCCCTGCTCGTCAATATGGTCATGGCCGGAAAACTCGGCGTCAAGTCCGGCGAGGGATTTTACGTTCATACGCGAGGCTCCAAGGAGCTTGTGGTCGCGCCGACCTTCTCAAAATAATCTCAGAAAGTCAGCGACCTCCGTTATATTTAAGGCATGGTGTCCCAAGACTCCAAGATAACATGGCGGGTGCGATTGCACACGATCATCTTTGAAGCCGACACTCCTGCGGGAAAAAGATTTGACATTGCCCTGTTGTGGGCCATTCTACTTAGCGTTGGAACCGTTTTGGTGGAAAGCGTTGAGTCGGTTCGTGCCGTTTACGGGGATGGATTACGCGCAACCGAATTCATTTTCACGGGCTTGTTCACCTTGGAGTACGTGCTTCGTTTGTTGGCCGCCAAGCGTCCACTGAAATACGCTCTGAGCTTTTACGGCGTCGTGGACCTGTTGAGCATCTTGCCCACCTTCGTAGAGGTGCTTCTGCCTGGTGCGGCGAGCCTAAGGGTGGTCAGAATGCTTCGACTTCTTCGCGTGTTCAGGGTCTTGAAATTGGTGGGGTTCTTGCGCGAAGCTCAAATCCTGAAAGACGCTCTGTGGGCAAGCCGAAGAAAAATTGTCGTTTTTCTCAGTGCTGTGCTTGTTCTCGTGACTCTGCTGGGAACCCTTGTATACATTGTCGAGGACGCTGAAGCTGGATTTACGAGCATCCCGACGAGCATCTATTGGGCAATCGTCACGTTGACCACAGTCGGATATGGAGACATTGCTCCACAAACCGTCCTCGGTCAAATGTTAGCCTCTCTCATGATGATTTTGGGTTACGCCATCATTGCTGTGCCCACTGGCATTGTCGGTGCGGAATTGGCGAAAACGTATCCCGTTGATGCAAAGATCCAATCGTCCCAGGAAAGCAGTTCAGACGGCGACGACGAGGACACAACGTAGAGCAAACTTGGCGGGCAATCCATTTGACCCAATTCTCGCCTCACTTCGAGGCTTGTGGTTCGCGGAGAGGTGCGTATTTTGGCCGCTTAAATGTCGCATTGCGCCTTTACCCTTGAATCATGAAGCAACCAACTCGCCTGTTTGATTTTTCGCGTTACCAATTGGAGAAAAACCCTTTGGACGTGATGATGACCATGCCCAATTATGGGAACCGTGTCACCTATTCTACTGCCCAATTTGTAGAAGAAATGGATGCCGTTTCTCGGGGTTTGATTGCGATGGGGCTTGACGTTGAAGAAAAGGTCGCGCTGATCAGCCACAACAACCGATGCGAGTGGAACATCATGGATCACGCCATCATGCAGTCCGGCGCGATTGACATTCCCATTTACCCGACCATGACCGAGGATGATTACAAGTACATCCTCAACCACAGTGAGTCGAAGTACTGCTTTGTCAGCAACGAGGAGCTCTACAACAAGGTGATGGCGGTGAAAAAAGATTGCGTCAACCTCGAGGAGGTTTTCACCTTTGAAAAAGTTCAAGGCGCGCGCCATTGGACAGAAGTAGCGCAGGCCGGCTCGGAGGAGCAACAGGAGGAGCTTGAAGCCCGCCGAGACGCTGTGGATCCAGCTCAACTTGCAACCATCATTTACACCTCAGGCACGACCGGTTTGCCCAAAGGCGTCATGCTCTCACACAACAATGTGGTGAGCAACGTTCTCGTCTCCCAGCCCCGCGTCCCAGCCGTTGACTCTAACATGGACTATCGCGTACTGAGCTTCCTGCCCGTGTGTCACATTTTTGAGCGAATGCTTCAATACTTGTACATCTACATGGGCGCCCAAATTCACTTTGGAGAAAGCCTTGAAACCATCAAGGAAGACCTCAATCACACGCAGCCCATCATGTTCACAGCGGTGCCGCGCCTTTTGGAGAAATTTTACGATGGCATTGTGGCAAAAGGACGTGCAGCGGGAGGACTTAAATCAGCCATATTCAACTGGGCGGTCGGCGTAGCCTTGGAATGGGACCCAAACAAGGGTGGCTTCTACCAAATCAAATTGAACCTTGCACGCAAACTCGTTTTTAGCAAGGTCAAGGAGGCACTCGGATTGAGTGGCATTCAAGCTGTGGCCTCAGGTTCAGCGGCCCTCCAGCCAAGACTCGCTCGCTTTTTCAATGGCGCTGGGATCACCGTTTTGGAAGGTTATGGCCTCACTGAGACATCACCTGTAGTGAGCGTCAACACCACCAATGGTGACAACATGCTGAAGATTGGTAGTGTGGGCAAGCTTGCAGATGGCGTGGCTGTCAAGATTGCGGACGACGGTGAGATTCTGGTTCAAGGCCCCAATGTCATGATGGGCTACTACAAAGATGCCGAGAAGACGGCTGAAGTTCTCAAAGACGATTGGTTCCACACGGGGGACATCGGTGTCATCGAGGATGGTTTCCTCCGCATTACTGACCGTAAAAAAGAAATTTTTAAGACGTCAGGTGGCAAGTATGTGGCGCCGACGCTTTTGGAAAATGCACTGAAGGCATCCCTTTTCATAGAACAAGTCATGGTTGTCGGTGAAAACCGCAAACACCCAGCAGCGTTAATTGTACCCGATGCCGTGGTGATGGAAGAGTGGTGCAAACGTCATGAACACGACTTTCCAGGCCGAGCTGGAATTGCGACGGACGAACGTCTTCGCGCGCGAATCGAGCAAGAAGTCAGCGATTTAATGGAGCCTTTCAACAAGTGGGAGCAGGTGAAAAAAATCACCATTCTTCCCGCTCCATTTACCATTGACGGAGGTGAACTCACGCCAACGTTGAAACTGAAGCGAAAGCCCATTGCGGCCAAGTATGCGGATGCGGTGGAGGCGATGTACGCTTGATGAGTCAACCTGATTGAACCCGCATACGGGTCAAATGATTGAAGCGCTGAACGCCCTAGATACTTCGTTGTTCCTCGCCATCAATGGCACCTTCCCCGCTTGGGACAGTGTCATGTGGTGGATCAGCCAACCCGTGTTTTGGACTCCCCTTTACATCGCGATGATTTGGGCAGCATTTCAACGCGTTGGAATGGGACGCCCCTTGGCTGTTTTAGTCTTGGGCACAGCACTGTGTGTGACTTGTACTGATGTGGTCTCCGCAAGGGTTATCAAGCCTTCTACGGCGCGACTGCGGCCCTCACATGAACCCTCGCTGCAGCATCAAATTCATTTGTTGGAAGAGCATCCTGGCGAAATTTATCGCGGTGGCCGTTTTGGGTTTGTGTCATCCCATGCCGCCAATCACATGGGATTGGCCATCATGTTTGGTGGTCTATTGGGAGGCTGGTGGACATGGGGGTTGCTAACTTGGGCAATGCTGATTGGATTCAGCCGCATTCACCTCGGAGTGCACTATCCAGGTGACGTCTTGGGTGGGTGGGTCTTAGGCTGGGGAGTTGGCGCAGTCGCATTGACTCTCGTTCGTTTCTGGGCAACACAGATAAAAACATCGACAAATCATGAATGAAGGTATCACTGCCATCACCTGGGTCGCGGTCTTTTTCGGAGGTGGCGTTGGAAGCGTACTTCGGTTTGGATTGGGTCAAGGTTTGCGTTTGGCAAATGCTGGATCATTCCCTTGGGCCGTTCTCGCGGCCAATGTTTTGGCAACTGGCCTCCTCGCTTGGTGCGCAACAGCTGGCAATGAATTCTGGGGGCGAACGTCTCCAATGTGGTTTTTTATGACCGTCGGCGTATGTGGCGGATTCAGCACCTTCTCCACGTTTGCATGGGATACCATTCGGCTCTGGGAAGAGAGCGGATGGCCTCTGGCCGCCGCAAATGTCGCTGTATCCCTTGCAGGTTGCATCCTGATTGGCTGGTGGGTCGCTCGACCATACACCACGACTTAAAGCATGGATGAGGCTGTGCGGGGAGACTTATCTTCGGGCTCGATGAAGATCCTATTTCCCACATGTGCTGCTGCACTTTTCGTGCTGGGTTGCTCCGTCAGAACGGAGGTCAATGTGGGCAACCACATCGCCTTGGACAAGCCAAAGCTCGTCGTGGGGATTACGGTGGATCAAATGCGTGCAGATTACCTCACTCGATTTGGTGCTTGGGACGACGTCGATTCCCCATCCACATTCGGGAAAGGTGGATTTCGACGAATGGTTGAAGAGGGATTTACGTGCCGAGATCACCAATTTGGATACGCACCCACGTACACAGGGCCAGGACATGCGTCCATTTACACCGGCACCACTCCAACGATTCACGGCATTTTGGCCAACGACTGGTATGACCGGGAATCGGGATCAAGTGTTTATTGCGCCTCGGACACATCGGTCCAGGGCGTCCATGCCGAGGGGGTTGATCTTGAAGGTCTCATTTTAGGCACAGCCGGACAAATGTCCCCACATCGCATGCTCTCAACCACACTTGGTGACGAGCTAAAAATGGCCACAGGAAACCAGGCCATGGTTTATGGTGTGAGCATGAAGGACCGTGGAGCCATCCTGCCTGCGGGTCATGCTGCGGACGGCGCATTTTGGTTCTACGGCAAGGAATTGGGTCACTTTGTGTCAAGTACGTATTACGGAGAGACCTTGCCGCAATGGCTGGTGAAATTCAATCAATCAGGCCGTGCAGAGACGCTGATGGCTCAGGGCTGGGACCGGCTCCACAACGAATCTGTCTACAACCAATGTCTTCCTGACAACAACCCATACGAGGGTGCATTCAGGGGTGAATTGCGGCCGACATTCCCCTATGATCTTCAAGCCTTACGAGCGCAAAATGGCGGATTTGATTTACTCAAAGGCACACCAGGAGGAAACACCTTGATTGTGGATTTCGCAATCGCAGCAATTGAAGGAGCTGGTTTGGGACAGGACAATGTGACTGATTTGCTTGCCTTGAGCTTCAGTGCTACCGACTATGTGGGACACCGTGTGGGACCTCACGCCCAAGAGACCATGGACATGTATTTGCGCTTGGATTTAGAGCTCAAGCGCCTTTTTGATGCCCTTGACAAACGCGTAGGTCATGGACAATGGACGGCCTTTTTGTCCGCCGACCACGGTGGGGCCAACGTCCCTTCTCATGCCTCTTCAGTCGGTCTACCTACGGATTACTGGAAGCCTGGCAATCTCATTGACTCGGTGGAAGTGCAATTGCAAGACAGGTGGGGAAATCCTCCAGAGGGTGAATCGTGGATTCTACGCCACAGCAACGATCAAATCTTCCTCAATCACCCCCTCATCCACGAGCGAAGTCTCAACAGGAATGCCATGGCGCGATTTGTGGCGGAATGTTGCGCACCTGACCCCGGACTGAGCAAGGCCATTGCGGCCTGCGATGCCCCGGCAATGGCAGCCAACGATCCGGTGGTGGCGCGCTTGGTACGGGGACACCGACCCGGATATTCCGGAGATGTGTATCTGGTGCCTCAACCTGGCTGGATAGACTACAGCCGCACTGGCACGACGCATGGATCGGCCTTCCCTCACGACACCCACGTCCCGGCCTTGTTCTTGGGCGCTGGCGTACCTCATGGTGAAACGTACAGCCGAACGTACATCAGGGACATTGCTCCAACGGTGGCTCAAATCATGGATAGCCCCTACCCCAACGGCACCACGGGTGAGCCAATTGCTGACCTTTTGAATGCGGTACTTCGATGAGTGAGAATGTGAATCATGCGCGCTACGAGCTCAGAAGAGACATCGCCAAGCAACGCATTCACTTCACTGCGACCTTCCCAAAAAGACAGGGGTCATGGTCACTTCAACTGCCGACGTGGAGACCTGGCCGTTATGAGCTGGGCAACTTTGCCCAATACATCCTTTGGGTCGAAGGGGTCAACCAAGAAGGGCAACGCGTGAGGTTGAATAAGGTCGACCTGCATGCTTGGCAAGTGCCCGACGGAATACGAAGGATAGAGTGGCTGTTTCACGCCGACATCTTGAATGCGGGCTCGACATGCATTGAGAACGACTTGTACTACGTCAATCCCGTGAATTGCTTCATGTACGACGTCGAGCGGCAAGAATTGGGAGCAGTCATTGTTCTTTCCGACCTGATACTTGAACCTGATGCCGAGGCGGGTTGGGCTCTAGCTGTCGCCATGCCTTGGGAAAATCAGAACGGTGCACCTACCATGCAAGCTCGCGACCTGCAACACCTGATGGACAGTCCGTGGGTGGCTTCACCCAAACTTTGGCACGACAGTTATCGGGAACAAGATCTCGATGTCCACATCTGGATCCACGACACCTTGCCCTCTGACCCTGCGAGATTTGTGGCCGACCATGTGGCCTTCACTCGGTCTCAGATTGCTCATTTCGGGACGTTCCCAACGCAGGATTACCACTTTTTATATCTCTTCCCCGACCGCGATGTGAGACACGGCGTCGAACATGAAGATAGCACGGTGATTGCGCTGGGACCGGCAAATCGCGTTCAATCCGAGGAAGGGTACTTGGAAATCATTGGCATTGCGAGCCACGAACTCTATCACGCTTGGAATGTCAAAAGGATTAGGCCCATTGAATGGACGCCTTACGACTTCACTGGACCATGTCCCTCAGAACTCGGCTACATCGCAGAGGGGGTGACCACTTACATGGGGGATTTGTTCTTGTACAAATCAGGAATCGTCGATTTAAAAGGATGGTGCGCCTTGATGACCTCACTCTTGGAACGCCACCTAAACAACCCAGGCAGACACAACATGAGCGTTGCCGCATCGAGTTACGACACTTGGTTGGACGGTTACAAGATGGGTGTCCGCGGACGTAAAGGGAGCATCTATGTCGAAGGTGCCGTTTTGGCATTTTTGTGCGATGCACGCATCATGGAGCTGACGGCGGGCAAAGCTTCTCTCAGCACTGCGATGCGCTTGCTTTGGGAACGTCATGGCCAACCGCGTGAGGGATTGACTGCGGACATGTACTGGGATACCTTAGCCGAAGTGGCGGGAGATCGAATGGACGATTTACGGAATCAACACGCAGAGGGTACGGGGGACACCTGGACACCTTTGGTTCAAGCCATGTCCGCTCAAGGCATCTCACTGAGTAAACGCTTGGACGATGCCGGAACCATCCGTGTTCTACTTCATCAAGAGAACTGATTTCAAGGCAAAAGCTTCAGGATTGGAAGAACAATGCCATCACAGTCCGTCAGCCCCGCCCATGGCATATCGTATCAGGTTTGCTCCCATGCGAAGGGCAGCCTCCCGAACGTCTTCGGGATCGCGGTGTACCTGATAATCTTCCCAGCCATCGCCTAGGTCACACTCTTGGTCATAAAAACAGACCAGCCTGCCATTGACAAAGAGACCATAACCTCTTGCGGGCAAGTCGTCGTGTTCATGAATTTTAGGCAAACCATCTGCAAATTCAAATTGTTGGTGATACACCGGATGGTCAAACGGAACTTCCACCCAATCCAGATTCGGAAAAACCTTGGCCATGGCTGTCCTTACGTAGGGATCCATGCCATAATTATCACTGATGTGCAAGAAGCCCCCTGATTGCAAATAAGCCCGAAGTTGGTCTGCCTCTCTGGAAGAAAAGACCACGTTGCCGTGACCTGTCATGTGAATCCATGGATAATTGAAAAGGTCCGGAGACCCAACATCTACATAAGGCACCTCCTGAGAAAGATGCATTGCCATTTCCTCGTTGCAATAGCGCACCAAATTGGGGACAGCCGTCGGATTGGAATACCAGTCCCCGCCACCGCGATATTGGAGAACGGCCAGCTGGACATCGGCCACAGTTTGAGCAAGAATCGATTTTGTCGGATTCAGAATCAGTACGAGAACCAACCAGCTTGACGCCAAAACGTCCATTCTCGTGGAGTACTTTTCCATGTCACGAAGGTATGCTTCACCCCCAAACCAACAAGGCCTTCGGCGCCTTGGGCCTTGCTTTTTTTCTTATATTCGCGGACCTGAAATTGAACTACAGCTGAACCCTAGCGATCATGCAAAACAAGAACATCTTAGTCGTTTTCACAGTGCTTTTGGCATTGGCGACGTTGTACACCCTTTCCTTCAATTGGGTGGCGAGTGGGTACGAAGCAAAGGCAGATGAATACGGCGCCTACGTGGCAGACTCGCTGGAAATGGCAGATGCGCTCGGAGGTCAAACCTTCGATGAGGCAGCGGCACAAGCGGCGCGAGAGTTTTTGCGCGACAGTGCAACAGCGGAAATCTACCCGGTTTTTGGACACACTTATCGTCAGGTAAAAGAACAAGAGTTAAACCTTGGTCTTGACCTCAAAGGTGGGATGAGCGTAACGCTAGAGGTCAGCTTGCCCGACCTCATCGTGGCCTTGTCCGACTACAGTGACAACTCGGACTTTCGCGGTGCGATTGCCGACGCCAAAGCGTTGCGTAAAGAAAACAGCGACGACTTTGTGACCAATTTTGAAGCTGCCTGGACCACACGTGCCCCAGAAGTAGAACTGTGGCGCATTTTCCACAACATGGAAAACAAGGATCTCTTTCCTGCCAAGAGCACGGATGCGGAGATCTTTGAGATTCTTCGAGCAGAATCTGAGACAGCTATTGACAACACCGAGAGCATCATACGCAAGCGGATTGACCAGCTCGGAGTGGCTCAGCCAAACGTTCAGAAGCTCCAGAACGGTCGCATCCTCGTGGAACTTCCTGGCATCGACGACCGCGAGCGCGCACGGAAGCAACTGAAAAGCACGGCAAACCTCGAATTCTGGGAAACCTACTTCAACGATGAGGTTATCGGCAAAATTGGAGCTGCCAACACTGCCATCGGTGAGGTCATGAGTCCCGAACTCTTCGGCGAAGCAGCGCCTGCGGACTCCACCCTCAACCAAGAAGAACTCCGTGCCAAGAACCCCTTGCTGTCAGTCCTTCAATTGGAGCTCGGCCGTCGCTCTCCGGTAGTCGGTTATACCCTTGCAAGCGACACCAACCGCGTGAACGACTTGCTCCGTCGCCCCGAGGCCCGCCAGGCCCTCGGAAGTGAACTGCGCCTCCTGTGGGAAGCGAAACCTGCTACCAACGTGGCGCAGCTGTTCGCCATCAAGGACCCGTCTGGCAAAGGCAAGGCAGAGCTTAGCGGCAAGAGCATTGTCGATGCGCGTGTTTCCTATGATGAAATCGGTGACGTGGTCGTGAGCATGACCATGAACAGCGAAGGCGCCATCTCTTGGGGAGCCATGACGGAGCGCTGCGCCAATGAAAACAATCGCGCAGTGGCGGTTGTCCTTGACAACCTTGTTTTCAGTGCGCCGAATGTGCAAACAGCCATCACGAATGGCCGATCTCAAATTAGCTTTGGTACTGGGCAGTCCGCTGAACAAAAATTGGCAGAGGCCGAAGATCTCGCGGGTCTATTGAAGGCGGGATCTCTGCCCGCTCCTGCTCGAATCGTTGATGAAGTCAGCGTCGGGCCGCAGCTCGGCGAAGAGAACATCAAGGCGGGCTTGAGCTCCTTCGTCATCGCCCTTTTTGTGGTGTTGGCCTACATGATTTTTTACTACCGCGGTGCTGGCCTTGTGTCAAATGTCGCCCTGATTGCCAATCTGTTCTTTTTGATTGGTGCACTCGCATCTCTCGGTGCTGCGTTGACACTGCCGGGAATTGCGGGCATCGTTTTGACCATCGGCATGGCCGTCGATGCCAATGTGCTCATTTACGAACGCATTCGAGAGGAAATGAGGGGAGGAAAGGGTTTGATGGTCGCCTTAAAAGAAGGATATGCCAAGGCCTACAGTGCCATCATTGACGCGAACATCACGACGCTGTTGACCGCATTTGTGTTGTACTCCTTTGGAAGTGGTGCCATCCGTGGCTTTGCAACCACACTAATCATTGGTATTTTCACTTCGTTGTTCAGTGCAGTCGTGTTGACGCGTTTGATTTTCTTCTCTCGTTTGGAAAAGAAGAAAAACATCTCGTTCTACACAGAAGCGACCAAGAACTGGTTCACGAATTCTGCTGTCAATTTCATCGGGAATCGTCGACGCTTTTATGTCTTGAGCGCCATCTTGGTCGTTGCAGGCATTGGATCACTTGTTACCAAGGGACTCAATGAAGGTGTGGAGTTCTCAGGCGGGACAACCTTTGATGTAAGCTTTGATGACGCGGTTGATGCGGAAGCTGTTCGCGGTGCATTGGCCTCCGCATTCTCGGAAGACGGTGTCCCAGGCAACCCGCTTGTACAAACCAAAGACTCCCCTGAAAAACTTCGAATCATGACCAATTTCATGATTGACAGTGAGTCGGAGAATGTAGACGAAGAAATCAACAATGCGCTGGCCTCAGGTCTTTCCACTTTGAACACGGGCTACAGCATAGACATGTACAACAAGGTAGACAGTACAATCTCAGACGACTTCAGAAGTGGAGCGAAGAACGCGACCATTTTCTCGCTCATCATCATCTTTTTGTACATCTTCTTCCGTTTCCGCAAGTGGCAGTACGGTTTAGGTGCTCTCATTGCCATGGTTCACGACGTCATTGTGGTGTTGGCGGTCTTCTCCATTTTCGGTGGGATGCTTCCTTTCACCATGGAAATTGATCAGGCATTCATTGCCGCAATCTTGACGGTCATCGGTTACTCAATCAACGATACGGTAGTCGTCTTCGACCGCATTCGTGAATACGTTGGTTTGTACGGCAAAAAGAAAGGTGAAGAAGAACTGATGAACAGTGCCTTGAACAGCACGCTCAGCAGGACCATCAATACCTCCCTTTCCACTTTCGTGGTTTTGCTCACCATTTTCCTGCTTGGAGGCGACAACATCAAAGGTTTTGTCTTTGCATTGATGGTCGGTGTGATTGTCGGAACGTACAGCTCCATTTTTATCGCGACTCCAAGTGTGCTTGATTTGAGCAAGCGCCTCACGTCGTGAGGTGGCCTTGTTTTAAGAATCAAAATACATAAACATCTGATTTTCAGCGAAAAAGCCATCTCCATGAGATGGTTTTTTCACTTTTACAATCCTCTGTTTTGTCGGGACTGTGCAGAGGTCATTGGATATGTTGGTCGATGAATATCACCTATTCGTGAGCCAAAACGAACCCTTCGTGCGCTTTTTTCCGTATTTTGACAAGTTCAAAGACGAATCACAAGCTCATGAGTTGTTTGTTCACCCGAGATAGCAAGGCCTCCCTTTCCGCCATGATTGCGCTTCCTTTCATGTCGATGACAGGTTTCATTGCGCCTTTTCTTTTGGTCCTTTTGCTCTTCGCATCAAATTATGAAGCGTGGGCCGACCCCGGATGCAACAATCCCGCAGCGTGCAACTTTGATCCGAACGCAACATCCAATGACGGTTCTTGCGACTTTTTGTCCTGCCTCACTTTTGGATGCACCAATCCTTCAGCTTGCAATTTTGATCCTGGTGCCGACTACAGCGATGGCTCATGTGAATATGTCACATGTGCTGGGTGCATGAACGAGGATGCCTGTGACTTCAATCCTGAAGCCACCCTGGCAGCAACGTGCACAGATTTCTCATCATGTTATGGTTGTACGGATGCTGCCGCACCCAATTACGATCCCTCTGCCACACAGGATGACGGCTCATGTGAGATTCCAGGGTGCACCATCGTGGGAGCGTGTAATTATGAATCCACGGCAAATGTCGATGATGGCTCATGTGACTTTTTCTCTTGCTTACCCAGTGGTTGTTTAAACCAAAGCGCATGCAATTATGATCCAGCAGCCATCATCAACGATGGAAGCTGCATCTTCCCAGATGAGGGATACGATTGCGAGGGCAATTGTCTTGAGGATACGGATGGAGATGGGGTGTGTGATCCAAATGAAATTGAAGGATGTACTGATGCCACCGCCTTGAACTTTGAATCCGAGGCCACGGAAGACGATGGGTCTTGCATTGTAGCTATTCCAGGTTGTCAAGATCCCACGGCCTGCAATTTCAATCCCGAAGCCAATCTTGATGATGAAAGTTGCGAATTCAGCTCTTGTGCTGGTTGTCTGAGTAACTCCGCTTGCAATTATGACGCCTCCGCAGTCTATCCTGCCACATGTGAATTCCCGGATGCCGGGTACGACTGCGACGGAAATTGTTTGTTGGATACCGACGGCGATGGCGTTTGTGACCCCTTCGAGGTTCAGGGATGTACAGATCCCCAAGCTTGCAATTATGATGAGGGCGCCACAGAATTGGATGGCAGCTGTGATTTTAATTCTTGTGCAGGATGTACCAATCCCTATGGATGCAATTATGACCCTTCCGCCACCATTGACGATGGTTCCTGTGACTACTTTTCATGCATCACATTCGGTTGCACCAATTCCTCGGCCTGCAATTATGATGAAGACGCGAATTATGAGGATGGATCGTGTGAGTTCTTGAGCTGTGCAGGTTGTACAAATCCCATTGCGTGCGACTACGACCCCGCTGCAATCATCAGCGCACAGTGTCAAGATTTCACATCCTGTGTTGGTTGCACAAATCCATCTGCAGACAATTACAGCCCTGACGCAACCCAAGACGACGGCAACTGCCTTTTCCTTGGCTGCACCGTTTCAGTGGCCTGCAATTATGATGAGACGGCCAACTCCGATGATGGAACCTGTGAATACGAAAGTTGCGCAGGATGCCTGAATCCAATTGCGTGCAACTACGATTCTGAAGCTGTGCTTTCTGGAAACTGTGAGTTTGCTGAAAATGGATATGACTGCGATGGAAACTGTCTTACAGATACTGACGGCGACGGCATCTGCGATCCATTTGAGGTTTTGGGCTGTACGAATTCCGAGGCAGTCAACTTTGACAGCGATGCCACAGACGATGATGGCTCATGTTTCATTTTGACCTCAGGTTGCATTGACCCATCGGCTTGCAACTACAATGACAGCGCAAATACCGATGACGGCTCTTGCGAATTCTCATCTTGTGCCGGATGTTTAAACGAGGACGCGTGCAACTACGATCCAAATGCGATTTACCCAGCAGAGTGCGAATTTCCAGAATACGCCTACAATTGCGATGGTTCGTGTATTGCTGACAACGACGGTGATGGGATTTGCAACCCCTTCGAAGTCCCAGGATGTACCGCAGTGGATGCATGCAACTACGACGCTGAGGCGACCGACGACGACGGTTCTTGCGACTTTATCACATGCAATGTCCCAGGTTGCACAAACCCCTTTGCATGCAACTACGACCCAGAAGCTGTTATCAACGATGGGTCCTGTGACTTCTTAAGTTGTTTGGCCTTTGGTTGCACCAATCCAGCCGCCTGCAACTACGATTCCTCAGCCACATTCAACGACGGGTCCTGTGAATATTCAACCTGCGCTGGTTGTACGAACCCACTTGCATGTGACTACGATCCTGAAGCCACGATTGCTTCAGGATGTACTGACTATAGCTCATGTTACGGCTGTACAGACGCCGAAGCATCCAACTTTAGCGAAGAGGCCACATTCGATGATGGTTCCTGTCAATTTCCCGGGTGTACGGTAGAGGGCGCTTGCAACTATGACGAAGACGCCAACTTCAACGATGGATCTTGCGACTTCTTCTCATGTTTGGTTCAAGGCTGTCTGGTTGAAACCGCTTGCAATTATGATCCTCTCGCACAATTACCTGGGGAATGTGAATACCCGGAAGCTGGTTACGATTGTGATGGTAACTGCGTAATCGACTCAGATGGTGATGGGGTCTGTGACCAATTTGAAATTTCGGGCTGTACAGATGAGAGCGCGTTGAATTTTGACGCAGAAGCAACGGAGGACGATGGATCTTGTATTTCGCCAATCGAAGGGTGCACCGACGTTTCCGCTTGCAACTTCGACGTAACCGCAAATGTTGAGGATGGCTCTTGTGAATTCGATTCTTGTGTAGGATGCATTGCACCCACGGCGTGCAATTACGACCCCGAGGCCATTTATCCTGCCGAGTGCGACTATCCGGAGACTGGGTACGATTGCGATGGGAACTGCTTGAGCGATTTCGACGGTGATGGGGTCTGTGATCCTTTTGAGATTTTGGGCTGTGATGATCCCAACTCCATCAATTTTGATCCCAATGCCACGCAAGACGATGGAACATGCATCCCCATTGTCGAAGGATGTACCAATGCAGATGCCTGCAATTATGATGAAAATGCCAATGTCGACGATGGTTCCTGTGACTTTGAGAGCTGCGTAGGATGTTTGAGTTCAACCGCGTGTAACTATGACCCTGAGGCCACAGTTGCCGGTGAATGCATTTTCCCTGAGCTCGGTTACGATTGTGATGGAGAATGCCTTGAAGACGTCGATGGTGACGGTGTCTGTGACATTTTTGAAATTTCAGGCTGTACCGATCCAGAGGCTTGCAACTATGACCCAACTGCCACAGACGACAACGGTTCTTGTTTCAATGCTCTCGATGGTTACGATTGTGAAGGAAACTGTCTGAGTGACCAAGACAACGATGGCATTTGTGATCCGTTTGAGTTGCCTCCCGTTCTGATAGTCCCTGCGGACACCTTGGCTGAATGCGGCTCCACATTGCCTGGAGCTACTGCGTCTGGCGGATGTTCTGAACCTGTCGTCACTTTTGAAGACGAAGTCCTACCGGGCAATTGCGAAGGCAACTACACCGTCTTCAGAACATGGACTGCAACAGACAATTGCGGAAATGCTTCATCCAGGACACAAACCATCCTGTTCCAGGATACCACCCCACCTGAATTAAATGTTCCTGGCGACTACACGGTCGAATGCTCTGAAGAAATCATTTTGGAGGACGCCACGGCCACAGACATTTGTAGCTCCTTCATCATCGAAGAAACTTCTGTCACCACGCCGGGAGACGCCGCTGGCAACTACACCATCATTCGCACATTCACAGCCTCTGACGATTGTGGAAACATCTCATCCGCAACCCAGACAATCACGGTCGTGGACACAACGGCACCAGAGTTAACAATTCCAGCAGATTACACTTCCGAGTGCGACGTCGATTTGATTTTTGATGACGCTACGGCGTCTGACAACTGCGGTGAGGTGACGATCGAGGTGTTGAGCGAAACCACCGCTGGTGATGCCGCAGGCAACTACACGATTGTGCGCACGTTCACCGCAACGGACGACGCA